>Ga0316622_100000411_pt1 | contig 24561 bp, 24 predicted proteins | sample OWC_Aug_OW2_C1_D_FD_207646 | JGI IMG/M metagenome (GOLD analysis project Ga0316622, IMG submission 207646) | Wetland soil microbial communities from Old Woman Creek delta, Ohio, United States - OWC_Aug_OW2_C1_D5_C | ecosystem: Environmental > Terrestrial > Soil > Wetlands | place: USA: Ohio... | reverse complement strand
TGTTCCGCGGGTCATAGAACACCCGGAGCGTGTCTGCATGCAGGGTCACGTCCTCCTTCTTGAGGGTGACCGCACCGCTGAAGGTCACCAGCTCGCCGAGCTGGTCCGCCTCCATGCGGTTCGCCGTAACGACGATGGGCTCCCGCTTGCCCTTTTCCAGGGTGAACGGCGTCGCCGGCGCCGCTGCGCTCATGCACAGAGCGAGGGCCAGCAGAAGGCTATTCCTGCAGGATCGCTTTGACATTCTTCTCCACCACGACCTTGCGCAGGTCAACATCGGCGGTCATGCCCACGCCCTCCAGAAAGATCTCCTTGCCAAGCACCCGAAAGGAAGAGGTGGTCCTGACCACCCGGTCCACGGCCTTCCAGAGAAGAACATCCGTCGTCATGAGGTACCCGTCGCTCGTCACGATCCGGACCTCCTGCGTCCCGCGGCGCACGGTGGCGTCTCCGCTCACCGTGTTCATCGTCCCCTCTGCAGCGAGCAGGGCTGCGGTCCTGCCGTCGGGATAGTAGAGGACGGCCTCCAGATCCCGGAGCAGCGCCTCCCGGGAATCAAAGAGCTCGGCCGTACGCGCCGTGATGCTCCAGGCGGCCCTCCCGTTCTCCGACTGAAGCATCCGGTAGCCTTCCATGTCGATGAGCACCCGTCTGCTCTGCACGGGCTTGAACAGGGACGGGATCGCGAGGCTGGTATCCTGAAGCACCCAGTAGCTGCCATAGAGCAGCGTCGCCAGAACGCCGAGGACCAGAAAGAGGAACACGGACCTGAGAACAGCGCTGAACATGGCCTGAAATTTGTATATAGAGAATAATTTTTACTTCTATTGCATATTTTATACCATAGATAGCATCGTTCGTAAAGGTGAAAAAGGCCATCCGTTCATCTCCTGCTCGTCGTGCAGCGGCAGGATCGATGAACTTACCCGTTTACTTTTTACTGTCTGCAGGCAATAATGACGCAGACCATCATGAAAAGGCTCCTTGCCGACATCAAGCACAACTGCGACATCTCCGATGCTGCCTATTGGGGCTATTTTTCCATCTGCGGGCTGCTGATGCGCTACCGGGACCTGTATCGCTCCGAGCGCCGTCTCGATCCCTGGGCGCCCATCCCCCGGGACAAGATCGCCGCCTGGATCGCAACAAAAGAGGCGCGCTGGCCTGAGCTTGAAAGCGAGGCCTTCAGGCAGCTGGCGCTCGACGGCGGTCTGGTCGGCCCTTTCGACGTCGATGCCGCCAACTCCTTCCTGAACCGCGCGGGCCTGGCCTACGGCGCGGGATACGGCACGTTTCTGAAACCAACGTTCTTTCTTGCCGAGATCCGGTCGGTCGCCGAGCTCGAGGGTCACCGGGTATTCACGACCGACCGGGAGATCGTGCGCGACCTCTTTACCGCGCCCGCCATGGTGCAGGGACGGACCATCTTTCTCCGCAGGGAGCCCTTGCGGGCGCTTCTCTGGGACCTCTATACCGAGATCCATCCCGGCTGCGCTCCCCTCATGACCGAGGCGTTCCGCCTGAACGGTCTGGAGCCGGGGCAGCCCGGCGGGCCCCGGATGGCAGACGGCCTGGAACGCATGGCCGACGCATTCTCGGGCGTGCTGCTCCGCCACGAGATCGCCGAATCCCGGGAAGCGCTGCCGGTATGGAAGGACCTGCTTGCCGCAGGTCTGGACCGCAGGGCAGAGCTCTTTCTGCGGGCCGTACAGGACCTGGTCGCCGACACCTCGGCTCAGGGACCGCTGAAACAGTGCGTGGAGGACCGCGACCGGCGCGGCCTTGTCCTGGCGGTGGGGCTGATGGATCGCTTCCGGAGCTCGCTGGTTCCCGAGCTCCGGAACGCCTATGACCGCTTTCGGGAGACGGGGGACTGGACGTCCATCGACGAGGTCCGCATGTCGCTGTTCGCGCGGTTCCGGAGCATCCGGCGGGAGATCGTTGCGCTCTATGATCCCGCCGATCTCCCGTCCTTCGGCACGCGCATCAGCGCCCTGATGCAGGCAACGGCGGAGCAGCGCCCGTGACCGCCGCCTCCCCGGCGGCTTAGAAAAGGGAGCCGTACTGGCCGAAGATCATCTCGAGACGGAAGAGGATGCCCGGTGTGAAGGCAAAGCTCCGGTCCCGGGGGTAGCGGACCTGGGGGTCGATCTCGAGGAAAAGCCATTCCTTCCAGAACCGCTGGCGGTAGCGGAACACCAGCAGTTCCTCCACCAGTTCGTGGGTGGGGCTGGTCTGAAAACTGTTGATCCATTCATACTCCACGGCGCGGTCCTCATCCAGCGGATGCCGCAGGAGAAAGCTCAGGAAGTAGGGATACCCATTTACCTTTTCCGTCCAGAGACCCTCGAGGCTCGACCGGAAGAAGAGATTGGCGGGAAGACTGCGTTCGAAATCGAAACGCGTCCGCGACTGCCATCCCACATCGGTCGTCCAGATGACCTCCTCTGTCCAGCGCAGGTCCCAGGGTTCGAAACGGACGAGGTACCGGTACCGGGGCCCAATCAGCAGCTGCAGCTTGCCCCCGCTCAGTTTGAGGCCGGCCCTCAGGCTGAGGTTGCTCCTTGTCGTTTCAACGGGAAAATACTGGAGCGCCGTCGTGACATTGCCCGTGCCAGCTGGCGCGGGCTGGCCGGCGGGAGTTGTCGGCGGGGCAGTTGTCGTATCGTAATCGACCTTGGGGTCGCCCGAGATGACCAGGCGCGTCTTCCTCCTGAGCTTGGGCAGCACGAGCCGCAGGTCAAAGTTGGGCTTCCGATAATCCATTCCCGTGCTGCCCTCGCGGAACGCTTCGAAGCGTATCTTGATCTGGGACCGGTTGACCTCGGCCTCATAGCGTTCATCGCCAAAGAACGAGTCGAGCCACGTGGCAGAGCTCAGAAACCCCTGGGCGATGCTTTCGTGCATCGATTCAACAAAATCCTTGTCCGCCGGCTCTTCGGCCGGAAGCGGAGGGATCGATGGCAGCGCGCCTGTCGCGTCAGGGGGAGCTGGTGTCGCGGCCGCCGTGCCGGTCTCCTGCGTGAGCGGAGAAGGCACGCTCGATGACGGAAGCGCTGCATCGCGGGAAGGCTCCGATGCCGGCTGCCGCAGCGTGACGGGTTCCTGTGCGCAGGCGATCCGAGGACCGGGCATCAGGACGGTCGATGCGGCAAGCATCAGGCAGCCCGACGCGCGCCATGCGAAGAGGGACGCCGGCCTCTCCGACCCTGACGCGGTCCGCACGATCCTCTTCAACACAAGTACGGTCCGGGTGTACACTACACGGCAGGATCGGAGGGAAGATATCATTAACCAGAAGGATAGTCAGCAGGGCGGGGAAAGTCAAGAACGACCGGAAGGACGATGCTGCGTTCGCAGCAGGGAGGTGAGCACCATGACGACCATGACGCGGAATCACCTGCATGACCGGATATCCCGTCTTTGCACCGCTGCGGTGCTCTCAGCGAGCCTGCTCGCGGGCTGTTCGTTCGGGACCCGGCTGGAGACCACGCCCGCGATGCCGACCGACGCGGCGGGTACCTATCGCCTGTACCTCTACGGCTGCCACTATCCTGCAGATACGGAGAACATGGCGCTGCTCGTGGATGAGCGTGCACCCTACCGGTTCGACCTCTTTGTCCTGGACACGTCGTACCGGACCCGGGAGAACCGCTCCGGAGCAGATGCGCTGGCCGAGGCGAACACGTTCGTTCGATGCAGTACCGAGACCGTATGGAAGACAGTGTTCCGCAAGATCGTGGATCCTGCAGGGAAGACCATTGCGTTCGAGTTGAAACCGCTCTACGACCCCCTGCGCATGGGCATGGATGAAGTGCTGCAGTCGAACTACGCGCTCACGGACGGGACCGTCACCGTCTACATCAAGCGGAACCCCCTGCTGAGACGGGAGGACGGCGGCAACGATTCGAAAGGCAAGGGCAAATAGCGCCGACCGCGATGGAACGCTCTGCGGGAAATGACGCCCGTCTCCGATACTTCTACCGGAGCCTCATTCTGCACGGGAAGGCCCGCATCTCCCTCGACGCGGCGAAGCGGCTCGTGGGACCTGACTGCGCCTACCATCTGTATTCCCGCCTTGACGCTCTCGCGGCGGTCGGTCGGCGAACAGGCCGGTCCCGACGACGTGCGAGAACCGGGCGGAAACAGCAGTGAACCATCGCGCATGCCGGAGAGATAAAGTACTTGAAAACCGGCAGTCCCTGTGGAATAATTCTCCCCGCTGACATCCTGACGGTTCCCGACGGAGGCTCCATGGCACAGCAAGCGAAACCCCTCATGATCGCAAAAGGAACGACCGAGATCGCCGTCCTGTCCTCCATGGCCAACCGGCACGGGCTCATCGCCGGAGCTACCGGAACGGGCAAGACCGTCACGCTCCGGGTCCTTGCCGAGCAGTTCAGCAGGATCGGCGTCCCGGTCTTCCTTGCCGACATCAAGGGAGACCTCTCCGGCGTCGCGCAGCCGGGCGGCGACCGGCCCGAGTTCAGCGACCGGGCAAAGAAGCTCGGGCTCCCGGACTATGCTTTCGATGCCTGCCCTGTCGTTTTCTGGGACGTCTTCGGACAGCAGGGCCATCCCGTCAGGACGACGGTCTCCGAGATGGGCCCCCTGCTCATCTCCCGGATCCTGGACCTGAACGATGTCCAGAGCGGTGTGCTCACGCTCATCTTCAAGATCGCAGACGACAACGGCTTCCTTCTGTTGGACCTCAAGGACCTCCGGGCGATGGCGCAGTTCGTCGGCGACAATGCCGCTGACTTCAGGACCGGCTATGGGAACATATCGGCGGCAAGCATCGGCGCCATCCAGCGGGGCCTGCTGGCGCTGGAGGAGCAGGGCGGCGGCGTGTTCTTCGGGGAGCCGGCCCTCGACCTGAGCGACCTGATGCAGACCGGGGCCGGAGGCAGGGGCGTGGTCAACATCCTGGCTGCCGACCGGCTGATGCAGTCGCCGAAGCTCTACGCGACCTTCCTGCTCTGGATGCTGGCGGAGCTCTACGAGACCCTCCCGGAAGTGGGAGATCTGGAGAAGCCCAAGCTCGTATTCTTCTTCGACGAGGCGCACCTGCTGTTCACCGACGCACCGAAGGCGCTGGAGGAGAAGATCGAGCAGGTGGTCCGGCTCATCCGATCCAAGGGCGTCGGCGTCTACTTCGTGACGCAGAACCCGCTCGACATCCCGGAAACCGTCCTGGGCCAGCTCGGCAACCGGGTCCAGCATGCGCTCCGGGCCTTCACGCCCAGGGACCAGAAGGCGGTCAAAACCGCGGCGGACACATTCCGGCAGAACCCCGGGCTCGACACGGCGAAGGCGATCACCGAGCTTGCCGTGGGCGAAGCGCTCATCTCCGTCCTCGATGCCAAGGGATCGCCGACCGTTGTGGAGCGCGCCCTGGTCTGCCCGCCCCGCAGCCGCCTGGCCCCCCTCACGGCCGACGAGCGCGCCGCGGTCATCAGGGGATCGGTGCTGTTCGGTCACTATGAAAAGACCGTGGACCGTGAATCGGCTTATGAGAAACTGAAGGCCAGGATGGAGACGGAGCAGGCGGAAGAAGCAGCGACAGCAGGGCGGGCAGGACGGTCCGCAGAGCCACGGTCCGAGACCGAAAAGATGATCGGCGCCATGGCCAAGAGCGCGGCCCACGCCATCGGCAGCCAGATCGGCAGGCAGCTCATCCGCGGCGTGCTGGGCTCCCTCTTCGGAGGCGGCAAACGGCGATGACCGCGGCAAGCCCTTGACAGCTCAGGAGTGATTCGCTATAGTTCACCATCATCCCGGCCCGGATAAACGGGAACCAACACCGGGTAACCGCCAAGGCGCAAAGGTCGCGAAGAAAATCATTGACGTACTGAACGGGACCATTCTACCCTTTGTTCTGATGTCCTTTGCGTCCTTCGCATCTTCGCGGTACCTGTTCTTCCCGACCTGAGAAGAATTTGATTCTTTAGCAGCTCATTCCCTGACAGGAGGTATCGCATGAAGAAGTTCGTCGTCATGGTCGTTGCAGCGGTCCTGGTGGCATCGGTGGCGTTCGCCGGAGGCAAGACCTATCAGTTCACAGGCAAGGTCCTGGAGATCAAGGACAACACCATCGTCGTGGAGAAGGGCAAGGAGAAGTTCGAAATGGCGAAGGACGCCAACACGAAGATCAAGGGCGACCTGAAGGTCGGCGCGAAAGTGACCGTCCAGTACGAGTCGCGGGCGGCAGAGATCGAAGTGAAGGGCAAGTAGGCGGACCATCGAACGTCACGCACAGCAGCGGCCCCGGAAGCAACCGGGGCCGTTCTTTGTTCTCGCCCGTTTTTGGGTCCTGCCCCGGTCCTGTTCCCCTGTCCAGCGGCTCCGGCATCAGTATCCTGGCCCCCATCACGGCGAAGCCTGGAGGATATCATGTTCTGGTCACTGTCCCTGCAGCTCCTGCCCGATGAAACGGTCATTGAGGACTCTTCGTCGCAAGCCATCGCGGGCGTGAAGCCCGCCTACTCGGTCTTCCTCACGAACAAACGCGTTGTTTTCCGGTTCGACGGGTTCGGCAGCACCATGGCGCAATCCTTCACCTACGATGAGATCACAATGGCCAATGCGGCAAAACGCATGTTCATTACCTACCTGGGCCTGAGGACGCGCACGAAGGAGCATTTCCTTCACATACCGCAGCCGGAGTATTGGGCGACGAAGATCCTCGACACCAAGACGCGCATGCAACTTTCTCCGGCGGCTCCCCTGAAGGAGGCGGCCTCCTCGGGCGACCTGGCGATGGAGCGAAAGCGCAGGGAGCTCCATGCCATGCTCGCGACACTTCGCCAGTACGATGTCATCACCGACGCAGATGTGCAGGACAAGGCCCGGATCATCGACACGATCGTATTCTGACGGGAGTCCCTCTCGGTCTCGAGAGAACAAGAAACGGCCCGGCAGGATTCCCTGCCGGGCCGCATTCGTTCCTTCGCGGACGATGTCGGGCGTTACCCCTACCGGGCCTTCAGCTCCTGCAGCTCCTTCTCCTTCTCCGCCAGTTTTTGCTCCATCCGCACGTAGGCCGACATGTCCCTCAGGACGCACTGGACGAACCGCTTGCCGATCAGGGTCAGGCCGACGCAGCTCGCCTCGACGGGGACCGCGGCCCCGTCGGCCCGCTTGAGCGACCCGTGCCGGAGGGCCTGCCCGCCCGAAACCGTGTCGGCCAGCATGCCGCGGATGAGCCCCGCATCGGCCGCGATCTCCTGCAGGTTCTTGTGCACCAGATCGAACTTCCCGAACCCGGTGAGCCGCACGGCGTGCTCGTTCGCAAAGAGGATGTCCCCCGCCTCGGACAGGACGAAGATGGCCTCATTGGCGTTCTCCACCAGCGTGCGGTAGCGCTCCTCCGATGCACGCAGCTCCTCGGTCTTCTCCGTGACCCACTGCTCCAGCTCCTGGTTCATCTTCTTCAGCTCGCTCTGGAGCTGCTCGTTCTGCATGGTGTTCGACAGGATGCCTGCCAGGGTGGTGAAGAAGTTGATCTCTTCGTCGGAGAAGGTCCGCGCCCGGGCATACAGCAGCTCAATAACGCCCATCAGCGCGCCGTTCGCATAGACATACAGCGGAAGGCAGTAGACCGTCGCGTAACTCGACAGCGCGAGGCCCGGCGCCTCCTGGAAGCGGGCATCCTTGACGAAATCCTTCACCATCGCAGGTTCGACCCTGCGCGCCACCCATCCCTCGATGCCCTTCCCCACCGGAATGGCGACCATGCCCACCGCGTCCTGCCGGTATCCGTTGGTGGCGGCAAGGACCAGTTCGTCCTTCTTGCGCTCGTAGCGATAGATGAGGCAGACGTCGGCGCCCATGACGCGGGCCGTGATGTCCGCGACGTCCTTCAGGCGCTCGGGAAAGAGCCGCGGGGAGTTCGCCGCGTAGTTCACGTCATGGATCCCCAGGAACTTGATGAACAGGTCGTCCCGCGTGTCGTGCAGCTCCTCCTGCTTGATGTGCAGCGCGAGGTTGGCGTCCTCCAGGCGTCGATAGTAGGGACCGATCAGCATGCGGTAGAGGATATACGCCGCGATGGGGACGACCAGCACGACCAGCAGCGCCAGGAGCGCCCCGAGCCGCTCCCCCTGGGACAGGTAGTAGCCGCCGATCGTACCCCCCGCCACCGCGGTGATCAGCACAACGGCGACGAGCAGCACGACGCCGCTCCGCGCTCCCTCATCCTCCGGAAAAGGCCCGGAACCGTGCTCCCCCGCCATCCTCGTCATCGTTCCTCCTCGGTCTTGGCAGCATGATGATAGAAAAGGCAGTGCGACAGGTCAGAATCGGGTTACCATCAGGCTACGTGCGGATAATTGCGATAGCAGGCAAACAACGCATGGATGCATCCTTCCTGCATGTGTATCCGCCTTGATCCGATCCTTATCGGACGGCATCAGTGTCAAATGCCGTTTCAGCATGATTTGTCATTATATCACGATTTCAGGAACCGGGTCAGGTCATTGACGGCCTGGTCCACGCTCACCGGCAGGTCCACCGGCACGCCGGCCGCCCGCAGCCGGGTGAAAAGCTCGGTCAGCACCGGCGGGTCGATGTTCGAGCGCTGGAGCGCATCGGTCGCTGCAAAGATGTCCGACGGCCGTCCTGCAGCGATGACCCCCTGTCCGCGTGCAAGGAGGTAGACGCGGTCGGCGAAGCTGCCCACGAGGTTCAGGTCATGGGTGGTCATGATGATGCTCATCCCCTCGCGGTTCCTGCGGTTCAGGATCTCCACGAGTTCGCTGCGGGACCGCGTATCGAGCCCCTCGAAGGGTTCGTCGAGGACCAGCAGCTCAGGCCGCATGACCAGGGCGCCGGCCAGCGCGACCTTCCGCTTCTCGCCGCCGGACAGATAATGGCAGATCCGGTCCCGGAGATGGGCGATGCCCAGCTCCTCCATAACGGCATCGACGAGCGGGGCGGTCTCCGCCCGGGTCCTGCCGAAGTTACGCGGTGAAAAGGAGATGTCCTCCCACACCGTGGGCGAGAGGATCTGCTCCTCCACGTTCTGCAGCAGCACGCCGATCCGTTCCCGGAGGCTGTCATAGTCCGCGGCCGGGTTCCTGCCGAAGACCGTCACCTTCCCCTCATCGGGCTTGAGGAGCCCGAGAATATGGAAAAGGAGCGTGGTCTTGCCCGAGCCGTTCCCGCCCAGCACCACCACCCGCTCGGCGCGGTTCACGACAAAGTCCAGCCCGCACATGTGGATCTCCGTCGTGTCGGGATACACGTGCTTGAGACAGCTGACGGTGACGATCGCTTCTTGCGCCCTGATCAGTTCCACTCGAATCTCCCTACTGCAGACAAGCCGGAAGCACCGCGCTAATATAAACGCACTAGTTATTGTGTCATTGCGAGGAACGGAGTGACGAAGCAATCTCGTATTTTACTGCGAGATCGCCGCGCTCCCGTTGGTCGCTCGCAATGACAGCGTAACACTATTTACTTCGTTTGCCATAGCAACCACAGGCGGCTGCGCCGCACAGGGATAACAACAAGATCCGAACCCTGCCTTCATCTGTGTGTTCCGGCGAAGTCGGAACCGGTGGTTCCCTCCGGAACGATGTTCTTTTCCTCTTGGGAAGAAATCGATCTGTTCGTTCCTGCGCGTCGGCTGCAGCGACCGGGACCGCCCGCCGTCCCCGCGCTCATCGCCGCCACAGGACCGTCAGGGCGAGGACCGCCGCTCCCACGGCGACCGGGAGAACGTCATTGCGCCCCCATCCCCCGGCGCCCCGGTCGGCCATGCTCCCGCTGTATCCCCGCACCGACATGACCGCATAGAGCCGCGAGGCGCGCTCCACTGCCTTGACCAGGAGCGCGGCAAGGCCCCGGGCGATGTTCCCGCCGTTCCTGACGATGTTGCCCGGCGTGAGGCCTCCGCGGAGCCGGATGGCGGTGCTGAAATTATCCATCATGTCCAGCAGGATGAAGAAGGTCCGGTAGGTCATGAACAGCCCCGCGGCCACGATCTCCGGCAGGACCGCGCTCAGCACGGCGAAGATCCTCGGATAGGGCGTCGAGACGATGACGACACCCACCGCATAGGCCGGGGTGATCGCCTTGAGCAGGACGAGAGCGAACACCCACGCTCCCCCCTGCAGGCTTACCGCGTACAGGAGGGCGAAGACCGCCGCGTACAGTGAAAGCAGGGCGATGGAGAACCAGGGAAGACCGCCCGCCGCCGCGAGGACGATGAGCAGCAGATAGCCTCCCGCCAGCGGGAGCGGTTCCCTCGCCGTCACCGCCGCAGACACCACCGCGAGCAGGAACAGCAGTTTGGCCGCGACTGATGCCCGGTGGAGGGGGCTGGAGCCGTTCGCCGCCCAGTGGTCGATCCGGGCCACATCGATCATGCTCCCCTCCCGGCCCTGCTCGCATGCAGCACATGGGCAAGCAGGTCAGGCTTCACGCGGGAGATGAACCGGATGACGGCGCCCGTGACCGCTGCCTCGATGGCCCATCCGATGGCGCCGAGGGACAGGACGATCACCGCGAACGTTGCGAGCGATGCGCTGGCCGGCGCATCCCCTCCCTGTCCGCCCTCACCGTGCTCCGCATGTTCATGAAGGAACGCCTGGACCTCCGCATGGGAGGCGCCGACGATGGCGATCAACAGGAGCGAGACCAGCAGGAGCGAGACGACCGTCGCGACCGCACCGCGCCAGAACACTGAAAGGGACGCCGGGAGCAGGTGGAACAGGGCGTGGCCGAAGAATGCTTCGGCGCCCAAGAGCAGCGTGTTGAGCCCCACGACGGTGATCCCGCCGTGACCGATGAGCGCGAGTATCACGTTCACGATGAGCGCGGCAACGAATCCCAGCGACGGACCGAGGAGGATGCCTGCGGCGACCGAGAGGTTCAGGTGATAGGCGATGGGGAAGACCTCGAGGTTCATGGCGACAAGCATGACCGCCGACAGAGCGCCGAGGAGCGGGATCTTCTTTCGCCGGTCCATGCCCCGGAGCCGGAAAAGACAAAGGGCCAGGACGGCGGCGAGGACGGCATATCCGCCCATCCAGAGCCAGAATGGAAGGATCCCGTCGGGGATGTGCATGTGCGTCATCCGCCGGCCCTCCCCTCCTTCACCGGTCGTCACCGTCCTTGCGGACCGTCTTGATGAAGACCACCCTGCCGTCGCCGCCGACGAAGATGTTCAGGACCCAGCTGACCAGGCTCACGATGAGCCCTCCCCAGAACGCCGCCCGGAACCCTTCGATCACGAGGCCCGGGACGAGCCTGGCGACGAGCAGGAGCATCAGCGCGTTGACCACAAGCGTGAAGAGCCCCAGGGTCAGGACGGTGATGGGCAGGGTCAGCAGCATCACCACCGGCCGGATCACCGCGTTCACGACACCGAGGATGCCGGCCGCCAGGATCCCCATGCCGATGCTCGTGATCCTGATGCCGTCGATGACCGACGCAGCCACCACAAGCGCAAGAAGGTTCATGGACCAGCGAAGGAAAAAACCAAGCATGCCCCCTCCACCAGGGGAAGAATCGGGAGAAGGGCGCTAGCGGGCGATGATCCGTGCCCGCTGGGGCTCGTCCATGATCTTCCGCGCGAAATTCTCGATCAGTCCCCGTTCCGGCCCCGCGAGGGGCGTCGGGGACGTTGCCGCCCCTATGAGCTTTTCCGTCTGCACATCAGAGACCGATGTCTGCACGAATCCGTATGCGATGATCGTCCGCGGGTCGCGGCGCGCGATTCCGTCCGGCGTAACCAGCCGCCGCGAGCCCGGTGCTCATCCGGACCCATCAGCTCCGTTGTCGACGGCCTCCAACGCAGCCAGGATGCGTTCAAGCCGTTCCCGGACCTGGCCCTGCCTGCCGCGGAGCTGTTCGAGCTCCCGGACGGCATCGCGGGCCGGCGCGATCTCCTGCTCGAGGTCGCGCAGCCGAGCGCGGAGCCGCCGGTTCTCATCGACGATATCACGCACCCGCCGCTCCGCCTCTGCAAAGCGGACATTCAGATCCTTCACCGCGCCTCCCGCAGGCAGTTCAAGGACACCCCCCCGCCGCCTTGCACCACTGTGATGCGTCCGCCGGCGCCGTTCGCGGGCCGCCCGGCAGGTTCATGCCGGACAGGGCCGCGGCCGGCGTTCCTGCGTAGATGCGGCGGTACTCGGCATGGTTGCGGAGGACCTTCTTGACGTATCCGCGTGTTTCGGTATAGGGGATCATCTCGACGAATGTGGCCGCATCACCGGCTGCGCCGTTCCTTCCCCTCCACGCCGCGACCGCTTCCGGCCCCGCGTTGTACGCCGCGATCACCAGGACCATGTCTCCCTGGAACCGCTTCATCAGGTGGCTCAGATACCACGTGCCCACGGCGATATTGACATCGGGATCCTGAAGCCGCGAACGTTCGAAGCCCGCGATCCCCGCGTTCCGGGCGGCCCATTCTCCCGTGGCGGGCAGGACCTGCATCACACCCCGCGCCCCTGCCGGCGATACCGCGTCGGCGCGGAACTGGCTTTCCTCACGGATGATCGCCGCCACGAAAAAGGGATCAAGCCCGTATTTCCGCGCATGCGTGACGATGCTCGTCCAGTAGCCCTGGGGGTAGGCAAGCATCCAGAGGTCTTCGGGCAGCCGCGGTGACGGCCGTTCCAGGGCACGATCGAAGTTCCGGAGAACGATGATGAGCGAGCTGTGATAGTCCCCCAGTTGGAAGAACGTCTTGCTGAGACCCATCAGCGCCCCCTTCCGCCGGGGCATCAGTTCCTGGAGCGACCACAGCTCCACGGCAGCTTCCTTCTGCATGCCGAGGTACATAAGCTCCCGCGTCCTCCGATATGCGGGGTTCTGCGACAGCGCGGCGAAGGCGTCCTCGGTCCAGTCCGGGGGGCCGTCGCCGTCGAATCCGTCCGGTTCCTGGTCCTCGGCCGGGTCGCCGTTCTCCTCAGGGACCTCTGCAGACGCCGGTTCGGCCGCAACCGCAAGCTCACGTTCAGCCAAGCTCTCTTCCGTGATCCGCTCGGCCGTGCGGTACCCGTAATAGGTGTAGGGGCCGCGCGTCAGGACGCGCTGCCAGGAACGATTTGCCTGTTCCCGGTCCCCGCGCAGCTCCGCCGCCCTTCCCTTCCAGTACAGCGCCTGGTTGACCAGGAACGAACGCGGATAGCGCCGGACCATCTCCTGAAGCGTTTGCTCGGCCTTTCGGTAGTCGCCGGCGACAAAATGCTCCCATCCTTCCCACCACAGCGCGCTGTCGGCGAACGAGCTTTCGGGATACTCCGCGACCAGCCGGCGATAGAACTTGACTGCCTGGCGCATGTCTCCGGCGTCGCGAAGCACATTCCCGGCGAAATAGAGCGCGTCGTCGGCCCAGTCGCTGTCGGGATAGAGCCGGACCAGCTTCACATAGGACTCGACGGCTTCGTCGCGGAGGCCCAGCCTGCTGTAGGACTTGCCCAGCCAGGCGTATGCCTCGGCGCAGCGGCAGTCCGGGGGCTTTGCCTTGACGAGCCGCTCCAGTATCGACGCCGCCTCGGCGCGCTTTCCCAGATTGAACAAGGCGATGCCGCTGCGCAGCATCAGGTCGGCCTTCTGCGGATGCGTCGGATCGGCCTCCAGCGCCCTGCGGAAAGACTCCTGGGCCTTCTCGTACTGGCTCGCACGGGACAAGACTCTTCCCCGTTCGTACCATTCGGCAGGCGTTGGGTCCGGAACGGTCGCGCCGAGGTTCTTCAGGGCAGCCAGGGCCTTCTCCGCGGACTGGTCGCGTTCGGGCGAGGGATATTTCACCGTCACCAGGCGGTAGGCGAGCACCGCGCCGGAGAGATCTCCCGCATTCGCCCGGGCCTTGCCCAGCCCCAGGGCTGCGTCAGGCGCCTCGTCGCTCCAGGGCTCGTCCGCGAGCAGGGCATCGAACGCCGCCGCGGCCTGCGGCAGGAGACCTGCATCAAGAAGCACCTGGCCCCTGCGGAGCTGCGCGCGGGACCCGAGCACGCTGGAGGGATACCCGTCGATCAGGCGCTGGTACAGGGCGGCCGCATCGCTCCAGCGCTGCTTTCCGGCGTAATGCTCGGCAAGCGCGAAGAGCGCGTAATCGGCGAGTTCGGGATACTCGGCGGGCATGCGGAGCATGACGGTCTCAGCGTCCGGGGTCATTCCCCGGGCAAGATAGGTCCTGCCGAGCAGGAAGAGCGCACGCTTCTTCCAGGGGCTGTCGGGATAGTTCCTGATGACGCTCTGCGCGTACAGAGACGACACGTCGCTGGCGCCGCCCTGAAAGGCCTGGAGAGCGAAGGAGAACCCTTCTTCAGCGCCGGCGATCTCGGGCAGCGGAACTGCAGGGGAAAGGTGGATCGTCGGCGTTGCCGAGGAGACCGTCGGAGACGCGGTCCGCACATCGCCAGCCGGTTTTGGAGGATGCCCGGTCCCGGCGCACCCGTTCAGCGCGAGGATGCCGCCGGCAAGGATGCAGCAGCCCGCCAGGAACCGCGCGCCTGTCCGCTGACGGGACGGCCTCTTCACTGAACGAACTTCAAGCATTCCTCTATATTATAGAAGGCACGGGTACCTGTCAATAGATGCCTGAACAAGAACAGTCAGCGGCGGGCCAGGAGAAATTGCTGCAGCTTGCGGCGCGCGGTCATCAGGCGGAGCAGGAACCGTTCCTCGTCGTCAGACGGATGGTCCCCCTCCTCATCCGACGGCGGCGTGTCGGGACTGTAGACCAGCAGATGGAAGGCCACGGAGGTTACCGGGGTGTCGGGGAAATGCAGCTGTTCCATTTCGGACACGAACTCGATCCACCGGTCGGCCATGTCGATATGCACCTTCGTATCCTGCCCGCAGAGGTAGTCGGCAAGGGTCTGGCCCGGGGCAGGCGCGAGTCCCGCGCAACGGTTGCGGTCAGGCAGGACGATATGGGACCGTCCGTTCTCGAAGACCCTGCCGAGCGGGAAGAGACGGCAGGCAAGCGGCCGCGCCTTGTAGATCCGGCAACCATGCGCTCCCCAGAAATGGCATGACGGGTCGCGCGGCAGCATCACCAGCGGAAAGCCGTTGACGCGGTCGGTCTCGACGATGTCGAGCAGGTCCTCATAGGACATCCCGGCGGCCTTGCAGATGCGAGAGATCTCGTAGGGGTTCAGGACGATCGGCGGGCCGTTCATGCAGCAGTTCGACGGGCACCCGTCCGCGCCGCAGGAGAGCTGGATGGGATCGGAGCCGTTCAGGGGAACGACGTCGCTGCCGGCGATGCGGATGGTCTCTCTGGCAGGCATGATCTTCCAGTGCTCCGACAAAGAATCCCCTCCCGGGTCGGGAGGGGATTCCGGAATGCGTTCTGCCCGGGGTCGCAGCTAAACCAGGCACTACTTCTTCTTGATCAGGCTCCCGCCGACCCGCGCGTGCCACACCACGAGGAGCGGGCTCGCCACGAAGATCGATGAATAGGTCCCGAACCCGACGCCGATCAGGAGCGCCAGCGAGAAGTCGTGCAGCACCTCGCCGCCGAAGAGGACGAGCGGGATGAGCACCAGCACCACCGTGAGCGAGGTGATGATGGTCCGGGAAAGCACCTCGTTGATGCTGTTGTTCACCAGGGTCCCCAGCGGCTCGCGCTTCGCCCTCTTGAGGTTCTCGCGGATCCGGTCGAAGACGACCACGGTGTCCGTCAGCGAGTACCCTGCCAGGGTCAGGAGCGCGGTCACGACCAGCAGGTTGATCTCCTTGTTCAGCAGGTAGAAGATCCCGAGCACCGCGCAGACATCGTGGACGGTCGCGATGGCGGCCGCCACACCGAACTTGAACTCGAACCGGAAGGCGATATAGATGACGATCGCGATGACCGAGAAGATGACGGCGCGGAGCGCGTCCCACTGAAGGTCCTTGCCGATGGTCGGGCCGATCTCCGTTGTGCTGTCCACGTCGAAGGCCCGGCCGGGGAAGGTCTGCTGGAACGTGGCGACGACCTTTTCGGCGACCCCTTCGTGCTCGCGGAGCCGGATCAGGATCTTGTTCCCTTCGGCGAAGTCCTGCAGGGTGAAGCCCTGGAAACCCGCCTTATCGAGCGCTGTTCGCGCCTCATCGATGGGAAGGCGGTCCTTGAAGCTGAGCTGGACCGTGGTGCCGCCCACGAAGTCGATGCCCAGGTTCGCCTTTGCCCGGCCGACCTGCACCAGGGCGAAGAGCCCCAGGCAGATCATGACGGCCATGATCGTGAACGAGATGTTCTTCCACTTCATGAAGTCGATATTGGTCTTGTGCAGGATCTGCAGCATCGCAACCTCCGGAGTTCACATTCTATGGTAGCCACAGAGGTCACCGGGGAGAACTCCCTCGGGACCGGGAACAGGACGCTCTCCGTGTTCTCCGTGTTGGCTGTGGCAACATGACGTCAGATACTCAATTTCTCCAGCTTCCACCTCGTGTTGATGATGTCAAAGATCACCTTGGTTCCCACCAGCGCTGAATAGAGATTGATCAAGATGCCGAGGCTCAGGGTCACGGCGAACCCCTTGATGGGGCCCGTGCCGAACATGAACAGCATGAGCGCCGTGATCAGCGTCGTCACGTGCGAATCCAGGATGGTGAGGAAGGCCTTGTCGTACCCCGAGTCGACGGCGGGCCGGGGCGGCTTGCCCGCCCGGATCTCCTCGCGGATGCGCTCGAACATCAGCACATTGGAATCCACGCCCATGCCGACGGTGAGGATGATGCCGGCGATGCCCGGCAGCGTCAGCGTGGCGTTCAGGAACGCCATGGCGCCCAGGAGCAGCACCAGGTTCAGCACGATGGCGTAGTCAGCGATGATGCCCGACATGCCGTAGTAGAGCACCATGAAGAGCACCACGATGATGCCCCCGATGATCGCGGCCCGCACGCCCTTGGCGATCGAGTCCTGGCCCAGTGACGGACCGATGGTCACGTTCTGCACCGTCTTCATCGGAGCGGGAAGCGATTCGCGCAGCACGATGGCGAGCTTCGCCGCCTCGTCATGGGTGAAACTGCCCGTGATCTGGGCGTTGCCGCCGCTGATGCGGTCCTTGATCCGGGGCGCCGAGTGCACGACGCCGTCGAGCACGATCGCGAGCTGCCGGTCGATGTTCTCGCCGGTGATCCGTTCGAAGGTCCTCGCGCCGTCATTGTCGAAGGTAATGTTGACCGACGGCTTGCCGTACTCGTCGATGCCGACCTTGGCATCCTTCAGCCGGTCGCCGGTCAGCAGCGTCTGTTTGAACAGGAGATTGGGCTGGCGGGACACCTTGCCCGACTCGGCAACGCCCTCGCTGTACAGGATCTCGCGTCCCTCCGGCACCTTGCCCTCGAGGGCCTTCGCCAGGTCCGACGAGCTGTCCACGAGCTTGAACTCGAGCCTGCCCGCCGTCCGGATGAACGAGATGGCCTCCTGGGGGTTCTTGATCCCCGGGAGCTGGATCACCAGCTGGTCCCTGCCCTGCTTGTACACATTGGGCTCGGCCACGCCGAACTTGTTGATCCTGCGCTCCGTCCGGTCCTTCGCCTGGCGGACCGCCTCTTCCTTCAGTTCATTGGCCCGCTTCGTCTGCAGCCCGTAGACCAGCTCGCCGGCGCGCCGGGACCGGAACTCGAGCACGGCATAGGTCTTCTTCACGAAATCGGCCACCTTGTCCTCGTTCGCCTCGGCGAACTTGGCGACGACATCCTGGCCGTTCCGGCTGAACGTGGCCGCGATCGCCTGCGTGCCCGCCGTGGTCTGCAGGTCCGCCGCAACATTGTCGATATACGATTCGACGGCCTTGTCCGTCTCCACCTGCATCACGAGATGGCTGCCGCCGCGGAGGTCGAGACCCAGCGCGATCTTCGACACGTTCTGCCTCCACCAGTCGGGCAGACTGGCCCCCACCGGCGTCGACGGCAGGAACAGGATCAGCGCCACCATCACGGAAAGGAGTATGAGCCCGAGCCTCCACTGGATGCTTTTATTCATCGAACGTCCTCCTGGTACCTCTCAGACTGGGTTGCCGTGAAGGCACCGCGCACTGCGTCATGCCTTCCGGACGCAGGACCCCTGCGGGGGGCCTTATTCCTTGCCTGCTTCTTCCTCGGTCAGGACCGTGCCCACAGAGCTGCGGGTGACCTTTACGCGGACGCCGTCGGCGATCTCCACCGTCAGCGTATTGGGCGTCGCGTTCTTGACGACGCCGTAGATCCCCCCGGCGGTGACGATCTTGTCGTCCTTTTTGAGGTTCTCGATCATCTTCTTGTGCTCCTTCATCTTCTTCTGCTGCGGCCGGATCAGGATGAAATAGAAGATGCCGAAGATGGCGAGCATCATAATGATGCCCGAGAATCCCCCGCCTCCCTGCTGACCTGCCGCGCCGCCCGGCGCTCCCAATGCATATGCGACTGATTCGAACATGGATGAACCTCCTTAGAGAATTGAATGAACGATACTAACCACGGATGCACACGGTGAGAACCGGAAAACAACAAGCTGGTTGCTGTAAGATTCTCTCTGTGTTCATCTATGGTTGCATCGTTCTTATTCCTTTGCCGTTATGTTTCGGTCGCTTCCCGCTTCGCCAGGAACGCCCTCTTGAACTCCGGAAACCGGTCCTCGGCGATGCTCAGCCGGATGTCCCGCATGAGACCCACGTAAAAGGACAGGTTGTGTATCGTCCCGAGCCGGAGCGCCAGGACCTCGCCGGCGTTGAACAGATGCCGCAGGTACGCCCGCGAGAAGGTCCGGCATGTGTAGCAGCGGCATGCCGGGTCGATCGGGTCCCGGTCCCGCTCGTACCGGCTGTTCCTGATCACCAGCTTCCCGAAGGAGGTGAAGAACGTCCCGTTCCGGGCGTTCCGTGTGGGCATCACGCAATCGAACATGTCGATGCCGCGGTCCACGCCTTCCATCAGATCCTCGGGCGTCCCCACGCCCATCAGGTACCGCGGCCGGTCCGCGGGCAGGTGCGGGACCGTGGCTTCGATCATCTCGTACATCAGGGGTTTGGTCTCACCCACCGAAAGCCCCCCGATGGCGTAGCCGTCGAATCCGATGTCCACCAGCGTCCCGGCCGAGCGCTCCCGCAGGTCCGTGTACATCCCTCCCTGCACGATGCCGAAGAGCGCCTGTCCCGTGTCCTTCTTCGCCTGGCGGCAGCGCGCCGCCCACCGGTGCGTCCGGTCCATGGACTCCCGGGCATAGTCCTTCGTGGCCGGATAGGGGATGCACTCGTCGAAGGCCATGATGATGTCCGCGCCGAGCGCTTCCTGGATCTCGACGGCCAGCTCCGGGGTGATCACGTGCTTCGCCCCGCCGTCGAGGGGGGACTGGAAGGTCACCCCCTCGTCGGTCACCTTCCGGAGCTCCGCCAGGCTGAAGACCTGAAAACCGCCGCTGTCCGTCAGGACCGGCCGGTCCCAGCCCATGAACCGGTGCAGGCCGCCGAACTCCCTGATCAGCCCATGGCCGGGCCGGAGGAACAGATGGTACGTGTTCGCGAGGATGATCTCCGCACCGATGTCCTCCAGGTCCGCCGGCGAGAGCGTCTTGACCGTTGCCTGCGTTCCCACGGGCATGAACACCGGCGTGCTGACCGGACCGTGCGACGTCGCGATCCGGCAGAGTCGCCCCGCGGTGCCCGTTCCCGTCTTTGTCAAAGAAAAGGTGAACACGATAAATTCAGGAGTCAGAAGTCAGGAGCCAGAATCCAGGAGTAGGGCGACTTGGCTTCTCTCCTCTCTCCTGACTACCGGCTCCTGGCTCCTACAAATCTTACATCTTCTCCGGCGCGCTCACGCCCAGGACCTTGAGGGCGCTCTGGACCACGGTCTTGACCTGCTTCATCAGGAACAGCCGCGCTCCGGTCCTCGGCAGGTCCCCGCCATCGATCACCCGGTGCTTGAAATAATAATTATGGAGCAGGCCCGCCAGGTCCTGCAGGTAGAACGTGAGCCGGTGCGGCTCGTAGGCGAGCGCCGCCTCCTCGATGACCTCGGGGAACCGCGCCAGCGCCTTGATCATGGCCTGCTCCTCCTCGAGATCAAGAAGACCGATCTGCACCAGCTCCCGCGCCGGGACCGCGATGCCCCGCGCCTCCGCCTCGCGGAAGATGCTCGCGATCCGCGCATGGGCATACTGGACATAGTACACCGGGTTCTCCCGGGACTGTTCCTTCGCGAGGTCAAGATCGAAATCCAGATGGCTGTCGGAGCGCCTGGTCAGAAAGATGTACCGCGCCGCATCCCGACCCACGTCCTGCACCACGTCCCGCAGCGTCACGAAGGTCCCGGCGCGCTTGGACATGGGCACCGGCTGTCCGTGGCGCATGATCGAGACCAGCTGGACGAGCAGCACATGGAGCGAGTCCGGAGGATGGCCGAAGGCCTGGATCACCGCCTGCACCCGGGGGATGTAGCCGTGATGGTCGGCGCCCCAGACGTTCACGAGCTGCTCGAAGCCCCGGCCCAGCTTGTGCCGGTGGTACGCGACGTCCGTGGCGAGATAGGTGTACTCGCCGTCCTTCTTGATGATCACCCGGTCCTTGTCGTCCCCGAAGGCCGTGGACCGTAGCCAGAGGGCGCCGTCCCGCTCATAGGCAAAACCGCGCTCCTTCAGTTCTTCGATGGACCGCTTGACGGAGCCGTCGGCCAGCAGGCTCTTCTCGCTGAACCAGACATCGAACCGGACGCCGAACTCCTCGAGGTCCTTCCGGATGTCCGCCAGCATGGCCTCCCTGCCGAAGTCGCCGAAGGCTGCGGTGCAGGTCTCGAAGGGCTTGTTCAGATAGGCGCTGCCGTGGGCCGCTAGGAACGCCTGCGCGGTCTCGGCAATGTACTCGCCGTGGTAGCCGTCCTCGGGAAAGGCGACATCGTTCCCGAGCGCCTGCTGATACCGGCTGTACAGGGACTGGGCAAGCAGTCTGACCTGCCTCCCCGCATCATTGATGTAGAACTCCCGCTGGACCTCGTAACCGACCGAAGCGAGCAGGTTGGCAAGCGCGTCGCCCACCGCGGCCCCCCTGCCGTGGCCTACATGGAGCGGACCGGTCGGGTTCGCGCTCACGAACTCGACCTGGACCTTCCGGCCCCCGCCGATGTCCGTGAACCCGAATTCGTGCGCCTGGGAGTCGATGTCAAAGAGCGTCTGGCGCCACCGGTCCTGCTTCAGGAAGAAGTTGATGAACCCGGGGCCGGCGATCTCGGTCCTGGCGATGATGCCGTCAACGTCCTGGATGTTCGCGAGAATGGTCTCGGCGACCTTCCGCGGGGCCTTGGACTCCGGCTTCGCGAGGGTCAGCGCCACGGTCGTGGCGAGGTCCCCGTGGTTCTTGTCCTTCGGCGTCTCGAGGGTGATGACCGGCTGCGTTTCGAGCTTCAGTTCGCCTTTGTCTCTGGCCCGCTTGAGGGCCTCGAGCAGGATCTCCGTGAGCGTTTGTTTCATTGATTTCCGTGTGTTCTCTGCACGTTACAGACCACGAAGTATATCCGATACGAGAAAAATGTCAATAAAATAATCCCCCAAATAGGCATTTCTGGCCCATCGCTCCTGTGTTATACTCCTGCCCATGGAACAGACCTCGCCCCATCACCCGCTCTCCGGCAGGGACAATAAGGCCATCCGCACCCTTGCCTCGCTCGCCGACCCGAAGGGGAGAAGGAAGGAGAAGGCCTACCTCGTCGAAGGGGTGAAGATGGTCGAGGAGGCCCTGCGGGACAGGGCGGGCGTCAGGCAGGTGATCGCGTCGCCATCGCTCACGCAGCATCACGGTAAGGGCGTCATCAGTCTGGCCGGGCAGCAGGGCATCCCGATCCTCTGGATCTCGGCGCGGCTGATGGACCAGATCGCCGAGAGCAAGACCCCGCAGCCCGTGATGGCCGTTGTGGAGATGCGGGAATATCCCGAAGACCGGCTCATCGATCACCGCGCTCAGCTCATCGTCCTGGCACATCAGCTGCAGGACCCCGGCAACCTCGGAACGATCATCAGGACGGTCGAGGCGGCAGGCGCCTCAGGCGTCGCGGTCACGCCGAACACGGTCGACCCCTGCAATGCGAAATCCGTCCGCGCCTCCATGGGCAGCATCCTGCGCGTGCCGGTGGTGCGGATCACGGACGCGAACGGATTTCTCGGAGCCTGCAGGGCGAAGGGCTTTCAGACCGCGGCGCTGGTGCTGAACGGCGGGGAGACGCATTTTGACCTGGACCTGCGGAGACCGACAGTGATCGTTCTCGGTCAGGAGGGTTCGGGACTGGAGGAAACGCTGCTGCCGGACGATGTCCGCCGCGTCCGCATTCCCATGGCGGACACGATCGATTCGCTGAACGTCGCGACCTCGGCGGCGGTCATCCTCTATGAAGCGATGCGGCAGCGGCAGGGCGGGCGGAGCCCGCACGCAACCCGATGTGCCGGGAATGACTGACAGGACATCCCGCCGTCCCGACGGATCGGGACGGCCGCGGGATCAGGTCCCCGTTGTACAGCGACGTCCCCTCCCGAACTTCTGGCGCAGTTTGTCCACGACGATCTTCGGCACCAGGCTCGAGACATCCCCTCCATAGCTCGCCGCCTCCTTCACAATGGTCGACGTGACGAAGGTATATTCCTCGCTCGGCATGAGGAACACTGTTTCGATGTCGCTGTCGAGGCGCCGGTTCATCAGCGCCATCTGCATCTCGTACTCGAAGTCCGAGACCGCTCGCAGGCCCCGGATCAGTCCTACGGCCTTTTTCTGCTTCATGTAATCGACCAGGAGGCAGTCAAATCCCTCGATCGTGACGTTCCTTCTTCCCTTCAACGCGGCCCGGAACATGGCCACCCGCTCCTGCAGCGGGAAGAGCGGCTCTTTCTTGGGATTGGCGGCGATCGCAACGATCACCTTGTCGAACATGCGGAGACTCCGCTCCACGATGTCGACATGGCCGTGGGTCACGGGATCGAAGGTTCCGGGATAGACCGCAATGCGTTTCATGGGAACTCCTTAGATGCAGAAGTCAGGAGCCAGCAGCCAGTATCCGGAAGAAAGGCTGCGGGGGAAAGCCTTTCGATCCCTTGTCGCCTTACGTCCGACCCCTGGCTTCTGGCTCCCGGCTGCCGGCTCCTGACTGATAGAATGCCAGGACCGTGTCGCCATACCGTGCTTCGCGGTACAACGACAATCCCCCGGCGCTTTCGGGGGACGGCTGTTTCTTGAAGTGCTCTGCCACGACGATCGCATCAGGTTCGAGCAGCTCGGAGCCTGCAATCAGATCGAGCAGGCGCTCGATCTCCTGCGTGTAGGGAGGGTCGAGGAAGACGATGTCGAACCGCTCCGCTGCCTTCCGGATAAAGGATTCCGCTTTTGCTGCGATGACCTGCGCCGCGTCGCCGCAGCCCGCCTGCTCGACGTTCCGCCGGATGACCTGCAGCGACTTCCGGGAATCGTCGACGAGCACCGCCCGGGATGCGCCGCGGCTCAGCGCCTCGATGCCGATGCCGCCTGTCCCGGCATAGAGGTCCAGAACAACGGCATCGCGGACCCGGTCGCCGAGGATATTGAACAATGCCTGCTTGACCTTGTCCGCCGTGGGCCGGACCCGGTCGCCCGCAGGGACCCTGAGCCGCGTTCCCCGACCCGTTCCTCCGGTGATCCGCATGATGCATTCCTTTGCCGCAGAGGTCATCGGCCCCCGAAGGGATGCCGGGGAGATGGGTGCAACGCGCGGCAGGTGCACTCCGGGACCAACCGCCCTTCCCGTACCGCATCCCGATGCTACAGAAAAACCCCGGTCAAGTCAAGCCCCGTCGCCGTGCCGCATGCCCTGCAGCATCCGGGATCCTGCAGGCGTCCCGGGAACGCACGGTCCGGCATGAACAGCAGCGAAGGGGGCAAGCGTTCTTGACACCATGGGGTCCTTGCCGTTATAATCCCGTGCATCGATCGACATCCCTCATGCCGTCGCCTCCACGGGAGAACTGGTCCACCATGCGAAAGCTACCGCATCTGACAGTGCTGTTCCTCTCGCTCCTCCTGATCTTCTCCGGCATCGCCGGCCTGATCCTCCGGGCCGACGGGTCGGAGACGAGCGGGCCGGTTGTCACCGCCCCGCCCGCTGCACCGGAGCGCGTCGTTCACGTCATAACCATCGATGCGCCCATCACCCCCACGGTCGCCGAGCACATCGTCAAGTCCATCGACCGTGCGGCGAACGACCGTGCCGAGGCGCTCATCATCCAGCTCAACACGCCCGGCGGGCTCGTGGACTCCACGAACAACATCGTGATCAAAATGATGGCTTCCGAGGTGCCGACCGTGGTCTACATCTCGCCGAGCGGCGGCCGGGCAGCGTCGGCAGGCGTCTTCATCACGCTTGCCGCCAACATTGCCGCCATGGCGCCGACCACGCACATCGGCGCCGCTTCTCCTGTTCAGATGCAGGGAAAGATGGACGAGACCATGGAGAAGAAGGTCATGAACGACCTCGCGGCCATGATCCGGGGCATCGCCGAAAAGCGCGGCAGGAACGCTTCCTGGGCCGAAGACGCCGTCCGGAAGGCAGTGTCCATCACCGAGACCGAGGCCCTGAAGCTGAAGGTGATCGATCTCATCGCCCCCGATGTCCCGTCGCTCC
>Ga0316622_100000410_pt1 | contig 24566 bp, 20 predicted proteins | sample OWC_Aug_OW2_C1_D_FD_207646 | JGI IMG/M metagenome (GOLD analysis project Ga0316622, IMG submission 207646) | Wetland soil microbial communities from Old Woman Creek delta, Ohio, United States - OWC_Aug_OW2_C1_D5_C | ecosystem: Environmental > Terrestrial > Soil > Wetlands | place: USA: Ohio... | reverse complement strand
GCGCTACGAAAACGAAGGCGACCGGGCCGCCCTCGACGTGCTCTTGGAATACAACCGCGAGGATGTGATGAATCTCTTGCAGCTGGAGCGGATCGTGATCGGCGTGGGGCTGGAATTGGAGCCACGAGCCACGAGCCACGAGCCACGAGCCGAGAGCTGAAAGATGCGGATTGCGTTTGCCACGGTGGGGTGCCGACTCAACCAGTTCGAAACCGACGCGCTTCGCGGCAAGGCGCACGCGGCCGCCCACGAGGTCGTCTCCTTCGATGCGGTTGCGGACGTCTACGTCATCAACACCTGCACGATCACCGCCGATGCCGATGCGGACTCCAGACAATTGGCGCGGCGTGCCGTCCGGCGGAACCCGTCCGCCCTGGTGGTGGTGACGGGCTGTTACGCACAGGCGGCACCCGAGGCGGTGGCGGCCATCCCCGGTGTGGACCTGGTCGTCGGAAACCGGGAGAAGGTCGGCCTGCTGCGGGAGATCGACCGGGTCCGCAAGAACGGCACGCCGCACGTTCTGGTGTCGGAGGTCGGCACCGCTTCCCGCATGGACGGGGACGAGTACGGTCCCGGCATCGACCCCGATCGGACGCGGGCCTTCCTGAAGGTGCAGGACGGCTGCAATTATGGTTGCAGCTTCTGTATCGTGCCCACGGTCCGCGGACCCAACTACAGCCAGCAGCCGGCCCGCGTCCTGGACGCCATCCGTCGTCTCCACACAGCGGGCTTTCCGGAAGTGGTGCTGACGGGAATCCATCTAGGAACCTACGGGCGGGATCTGAGCCCCCGCACGACGCTGAGCGCGCTCTGCCATATGATCGCCGCGCTGCCCGAGGCCCCGCGGGTGCGTCTGAGCTCGCTGGACCCGCACGAGGTCACCCCGGAGCTGATTCGCCTCCTCGCCGACTCGCCCCGGTTCTGTCGCCACCTCCACCTCCCGCTTCAAAGCGGCGACGAGGGCGTTCTGAGGCGCATGCGACGGGGACACACCGCGGCCGAGTTCCGCGCGCTGGTGGAACGGCTTGCGGCGGCGGTTCCGGGAATCGCGGTGACGGGCGACGTCATCGTGGGATTTCCCGGCGAGGACCCGGAGGCCTTCCGCTCGACGTACGAGCTGGTGGAGAGCCTGCCGCTGGCGGGGCTTCACGTCTTTAGTTATTCCCGGCGGCCGGGAACCGATGCGGCCGGGTACGCCGACCAGGTCCCCAAGGGGGTGAAGATCGAACGCAGCCGCGCCCTGCGCGGCCTCGCCGCAAGGAAAGCCCAGATCTTTCGGCAACAGGTGGTCGGCGACATTCTCGAAGTGGTGGTCCTGCGCCAGGATGGGCCGGCGGGGTTGCTGGAGGGGTTGAGCGACAACTATCTCCGCGTGTGGTTTGCCGGAGATTCGGCGCTTCGAGGCTCGGTTGTTCACGTTCGGGTGGAACACGCGACGACGCGCGGCGTCTTCGGATCGCTCGCGCCGGTGCACGCCTCGGCATCGCCCTTCTGAAATGGGTCATACCCCGATGCCTTCGGGGGATTCAGTTGACAGCCCAAAAACGGTGCAGTAACGTCACGAAACCAACGGACAAGCCGACCTCCGCGCGGATTTTCTGGAGGCATGAAGTCGAGCGTCCACAGCGCGCGGGCAGCCTGTCCACAGCAAGCCTGCAAGGGGGTGTGAGGATGGCCAAGGAACTCCGGGGCATCATTCCGGCGGTGATCACGCCGTTCACGGTGGATGAGCGCGTGGACGAGCCCGCGTTCCGGAAGGTCTTGAATCTCTTGATCGACCAGGGGGTTCACGGACTGTTTCCCGTCGGCACCGGGGGGGAGTTTTCCGCGCTGACCCTGGAGGAGAAGAAACGCCTGATGGACGTCGCGGTCAAGGAGGCGGCGGGCCGAGTCTTTGTCATGCCGAATGTCGGTGCGATCACCACGGCGGAGTCCGTGGCGCTCGCCCGGCATGCGGAGGCGGTCGGCTGCGACGCCGTGTCCGCCGTGACGCCTTTCTTTCTGAAGCCGTCCCAAGAGGAGCTGTTCGAGCACTACCGGGCGATCTGTGCCGCGGTCGAGTTCCCCGTCTTGGCGTACAACATCCCCGAGCGGACCGGAGGCGTGGCCTTGAGCGTGGCCACCGTATCCCGTCTGGCCCGGGAGGTGCCGAACTTCGCCGGCATAAAGGATAGCACTGGGGATCTGACCAGCGCGGCGGAGATGGTGCAGGCCTCCCCGCCCGGGTTCCGCGTCTTCATGGGGCGAGACACATTGATTTTCGGTGCGCTCCTGTATGGCTGCGCGGGGGCGGTGGCGGCCACGGCGAACGTGGCGGCGGGGCTGGCAGTGGGGATCTACGACGCCGTCATGGCCGGCGATCTCCCGAAGGCCAGGCAGCTCCAGGCAAAGCTGGCGCCCGTGCGCCGGCTGTTCACCATCGGCTCGCATCCGTTGGGTCTGAAAGAAGCCATGGTGCAGCTCGGGATGATCGAATGCGGGCGGTGTCGTCGTCCCACGCTCGACATCACGCCCGCGCAAAAGAAGGAGATCGCGGCGGTCCTACTGGAGGCAGGGCTACGGTAGCGGGGGAATCCCGGTCCAACGCCTGGGGGGCCGAGGGTGCGACGAACTGGTTTTCAGGTGGCGCGCGTGTTGTCCGGATGACTGCGGATCGTATCTCGCATTAGCGGGTTGCTGAAGAATCCGTCTTGGCGCAGGTGCTCAAAAAGGTCCAGATGCAAGGCGGCTCGCGACGGGCCGAGTGAGGCGTACTCCAGGTACGCCGCAGCGAGTGCCCAAGCGGGCCAACGCAGCAGATGAGCCTTTTTCAGCAGCGTGCTAGAGCATCTGATTGTAGTCGGCCGGGTCCACCGGCACTTCGACCACGGTTGGGCGATCCGCGGTAAGCGCGGTGGCGATGGCTGTGTCGAACTCCGGCCAGGTCAGGATGCGGACGCCATGACAGCCGAAGCCCGGAGCGATTCCCGCGAAATCGATCTGTCCGAAGTCCACTCCGGAGGCCCGGAAGCCTTTTCGTTCCTGGTGCAGCCGGATAAGGTGGAGGCTCCGGTCGGAGAGGACCACGACCACAACAGGCAGGCGCAGGCGGGCGGCGGTTTCGAGTTCCGACAGCACCATGGCCAAGCCACCGTCTCCCGTGACGGCGACCACCGGGCGGTCGGGATGGGCCAGCTTGGCTGCCAGCGCGGCAGGGAGCGCTGAGCCCATGGTGGAGAGGCCGTGAGAGACGAGATAGGTCTGGGGCTGGTACGAGCGCCAGATCTGACTGATGAGCAGCTTGTGGGCGCCGGTGTCTACAGTCAGGATCGTGTCGCGGGGCGTGAGATCGCGTAAGCGACCGAAAAGCCGAGCAGGTGACAGGCCAAGCTGGGTGTGGTCGAGCGACGGGGTCAGAAAGGCCGCTAGCCCTTGTCGGAAACGGACGAGAGTATCGGACGTCCAGGCGTGACGCCCCTGCGGTTTGGCCGTGAGGGTATCGAGGGTGTCGGGGACACTGCCGATCAGTTCCAGCGCGGGAACAAAAGCCGGTTCTGCGACGCCGTACTCAGCCACGGAAAGGAAGGGGCGCTCCAGATAGAAGGGGCGGATCGCCTCGGTGGGGTCGAACCCGACGCCGACCAAGAGATCGGCCTCCTGGACCAGTTCGGAGAAGAGTCGGTCTCCTGCCATGCCCGTGCAGGTGGCCATGAAGAGCGGGTGGTCCTCCGGGACGAGACCTTTCGCCTTGGGGGTGACCGCAACGGGGATTCGCGCGGCGTCGAGCCAGCGGAGGATGCTGGGGCGCGTTGCGGCCGGATCGAGGCCGATGCCGACAAGGGCCAGCGGCTTCCGAGCCTCCGAGATCATCCGGGCGGCGCGGTCAACGCCGGAAGCGGTTGGGGCGATCGTCGGTGGCTTCTGGTATGGGTCGACTTGGGGGTCAGGGGCGGGCTCTTCCATGCGGGCTACGTCTCCCGGCAGGGCGAGGTACACGGGACCGGGGCGCTCCTCGACGGCGATGTCGAGCGCGCGCTGCACCGTGGTCGCGGTGTCCTTGCCGGTGAGGGTGTGGCTCCACTTGGTGATTGGGCGGAACAAGCCCTCCAGGTCGAGCCGTTGATGCGGCAGGACGGGCGCCACGGACGTTGCGACTTGGGCCGAGATGACCAGGAGCGGGGCCCGCTCCAGGAGCGCGTTGGCGACTCCGTTCACCAGGTTGGTTGCGCCGGGTCCCACGGTGGCCAGGACGACGCCGGGGCAGCGGGTCAGCTCGCCGGTCACGCTGGCCATGATGCATGCGGCATTCTCGTGCCGCGTCAGGATGAACTTGAGGCCGAGGCGGCGGCAGGCGGCCATGATCTCGGCGATCTCGCCGCCGGGAAGACCGAAGACCCGGCGAACGCCGTTGACAGCGAGGATTCTGACGACGGCGTCGGCAATAGTCGACACGTGTGTGCTCCTCTGATTCTCGCGGAGGGGACTCCTTCTAACATCCGAAGTATGACCTGTCAAGGCGGCCTCGCTCCGCGACGGCTGCCGTCGCGCGCGCGCGAGTCGGAGGGTTGATGCCAGAGCGACTGGTGGGGATCATCGGCGGTAGCGGCCTGTATGAGATGGATGGGCTGGAGATTCTGCGCGAAGAGCGCATCCAGACGCCTTTCGGCGAGCCCTCCGACCGGTATCTCGTCGGACGGCTGGAGGGTCGCCCGGTGGCATTCTTGGCGCGCCACGGCCGGAGGCATTCCTTGATGCCGTCCGAGCTCAACTTCCGCGCCAACATCTACGGATTCAAGGTGCTCGGGGCCGAGTGGATTTTGTCCGCCTCGGCCGTCGGCAGTATGAAGCAGGAGATCAAGCCGCTGGACATCCTGATTCCAGACCAGTTCTTCGACCGCACAAACGGTCGGGTCGGGACATTCTTTGGGAACGGCCTCATCGCCCACGTGAGCATCGCGGATCCGACCTGCCACGCATTGGGAGATATTCTCTATCTGGCCGGCCGACAAGTCGGGGCCACCATGCACAAGGGGGGCACGTACCTCTGCATCGAGGGGCCGCAATTTTCGACGCGGGCGGAATCGCGCATCTACCGGAGCTGGGGTGTGGACGTCATCGGCATGACGAACCTGCAGGAGGCGAAGCTGGCGCGCGAAGCGGAGATCTGTTACGCGACCATGGCCCTCGTCACCGATTACGACGTCTGGCACGAAACCGAGGAGGATGTGAGCGTCGAGTCGGTGGTGGCGATCCTGCGGCAAAATGCGGCGACCGCCCGCGCCATCCTGCGCGCGGCCGTGACGAGGATACCCGGGGAGCGGACCTGCGCCTGCGCCCACGCGCTCCGCGATGCCATCATCACGTCGCGGGAGAGTGTCCCGGAGAACATCAAGCGGGACCTGGCGCCGATCGTCGGGAAATACTTGAAGGCTTGACCGCGTCGGCTGCTGGGGACGGGCACGGCCGAGTCTGGCTCGACAAGACGAGTAGTCACGACAGGGAAGGGCCTGCCGAGAAAGGAACGCAGACGGTGAGTGTCCTGGTTGTGGGTTCGGTGGCGTTCGATACGATCCGGACCCCGTTCGGCGTGGCGACGGAGGTTCTGGGCGGCTCGGCGAACTACTTCGCCGTGGCCGCGAGTTTCTTCACCGACGTCCGCCTGGTGGCCGTCGTGGGGGAGGACTTTCCGGATCAGCATCTGGAGTTCCTCCGCAGCCGTGGGGTCGATCTGCGCGGTCTCCAGCGTGTGTCGGGGAAGACATTCCGATGGGTGGGTGAGTACGGGTTCGACTTCAACGAGGCGAAGACCCTGGATACCCAGCTCAACGTCTTCGCGGATTTCGCGCCGAAGATTCCAGAGGACTACCAAGACTCGGAGGTCGTGTTCCTGGCCAACATCGACCCGGACCTCCAGCGCGATGTCCTCCGGCAAGTCCGCCGGCCTGCCCTGGTGGCCGCGGATACCATGAACTATTGGATCGCACGGAAACGAGATTCCCTGCGGCAAACCCTGAAGCGTGTGGACGCACTGATCATCAACGACGCCGAGACCCGGCAGTTGGCGAACGAACCCAACCTGGTCCGCGCAGCGCGCACCATCCAATCGTGGGGACCGCGCATCCTGATCATCAAGCGGGGGGAATACGGGGCGCTGCTCTGCGTGGAGGGCGAGTGGTTCTCCGCCGCGGCCCTTCCGCTGGAGTCGGTGCAGGATCCGACGGGGGCAGGGGACTGCTTCGCCGGGGGCGCCGTGGGCTACCTGGCGAGGCGGATGCGCTTCGATGCCGCCAGCCTCCGGCAGGCCATGATCATGGGGTCGGTCCTGGCGTCCTTCAACGTCGAGGCATTCTCGCTGGAACGGTTGCGCACGCTGACCATGCCGGAGATCGAAGCCCGCTTCGCGACGTTCAAGCGCCTCGTCCACTTCGAGGACCTTGCAGCGCAGCCGGGCGCTTCTCGATGAGGCAGGACGCCCGCGCGTCCTCCTCGCATAGGCGGTGGCCATGACAGACTGGCGCGTTCTGGTGGCGGACGACGAGCCATACGTCGTCCTGGCGATCACGGAAGTCCTGGAGGGCTTGCCCGCTAGTGTCTTGACGGCGCATGACGGGGAAGAGGCGCTCCGGGTGGCGCGGAGCGAGCGCCCGGATCTGATCCTCCTGGACGTAAAGATGCCGGGACTGGATGGATTCCAGGTCGCGACGGCCCTCAAAAAGGATCCGTCAACGGCGGGCATCCCGCTCGTCTTCTTCAGCGCGCTCGGGGCGCCCAGCGAGAAGATCCGCGGGCTGGAGCTGGGGGCAGACGACTACGTGACCAAGCCCATCGACGCGGAAGAGCTGAAGGCTAGGGTCCGAACGATCCTGCGGCGCAACCGGCCGCCGAAGCGCCCATCGCTTTTGAGCAGCGGGCAGTTGCAGGCCGTGAACCTCGCCTCGCTCGTGGGCACCTTGGAGGCTGATCGGCGGACCACCCGGCTCCTGCTCACCCGCGGCGAAGAGCGGGGCGAGATCGTCTTCGTCGACGGCCACATCACGCGGGCCACGCAGGGGCCGCGGCAGGGCGAGGCCGCCGTCTATGAGCTCCTCTCCTGGCCGGACGGATCGTTTCAGATGGCGGCGGTGGATCCGGCACAGCAGGTCGGCGGCGAGGTGGCGGCGCCCAACCAGGGGCTGCTGCTGGAGGGCTTGCGGCGGCAGGAGCAGGTGGCCGGCCTGAAGACCCGCCTGGCCGTCGTGAAAGGGCCTTTGCGGGTTCCGGACGCGGTACGGGACGCGGTGACTCAGCAGTCGCCGCCCCCCATGGCCGCTCTCGTGGCCCTCTTGGACGGGGCGCGAGTCCTGGACCAAGTCCTGGCGCACAGTCCGTTCGACACGTGGGGGACGCTGAAGATCCTACTGCGGCTGCTGACGATTGGGGCGCTGGAAACGGCCGCTGCGGACTCGGAGCGGCGCGGGGGGCTGCGGCTGAAGGTGGGGATCCCCATCGAATACCAGAGCCTCGGTCTATGGCAAGAGAGCGCCACGTTTAACCTGTCGTCGTGGGGGGTCTTCATCCGTACATCGGCTCCTTTCGAACCCGGCGAGAACGTCATCCTGCGTTTCCGGCTGCCGGAGCAGACCCAGCCAATCCGCGCGATGGGACGGGTGGTGTGGTCGAACACCGATCCGGGCAAGTGGGGCGGAACGGGGATGGGGATCCAGTTCCTCGATCTGAGAACCGAGCAGCGCGACGCGATCGAGCGTCACCTGGCGCATCTGGTGGCCTCGCAGCTCGGCGCAGACGCGGAAACCCAATGAGACGCTCCGGATCGGCCGAGATGCGGGAGGCCAAGTGGAGCAGGGGCGCATCATGACAACCTGGCGCGTGTTGCTGGCGGAGGACGAGGCGCTCATGGCCCAGATGATGGCCGACATGCTCACCGAGATGCAGATCGAGGTGAGCGTCGCCCACGATGGGCGCGAGGCCCTGCTGTCGGCAAATACGAGCCGTCCCGACCTGATCTTGCTGGACTGCATGATGCCCGAGCTGGACGGGTTCGAGGTGGCCGCGGCGTTGAAGGCCAACCCAGAGACCCAAGATATCCCCATCATCTTCCTGACGGCGCGTGGGCGGGTCGAGGACAAGATCCGCGGCTTGGAGTTGGGCGCCGAGGACTACCTGATCAAACCCGTCCGGCGGGAGGAGATGCTGGCGCGGGTGCGCAATGTCCTTCGGCGCCTCGAGTCCCGCCGCGCCACGTCGCCGCCGGAATCCTCTCTCATGCGCGGCCGCCTGGAGATCATGGGTCTGCCCAACATCATCCAGGTCCTGGAAACGGAGCGGCGGACGGGTACCCTGCGCTTGACCCACGACGGCCGCCGCGGGGAGATCCTGTTTCTGGAGGGGCGGGTCGCCTACGCCGTGGAAGGAGACCGCCAGGGGGAGGCGGCGGTCTATCGGATGCTGGCCTGGGACAAGGGCGACTTCGAGCTGGAGCAGACCTCGGGGACCGGTCCCGCCAGCGCGCAGATCGCCCGGCCAAACCAGTCGCTGCTCATGGAAGGCATGCGGCGGCTGGACGAGCTTCCCAGTCTGCGGCGAGCCATCGGCTCTCCGGAAGGCTCCATCAGGATGTTCGCGGTGTTCCGCGAGGGGCTGCTGCGGCGCACGCTGCCGAGCGGGTTTCACCAGCTCGTCATGCTGTGCGATGGCACGCACCGCTTGCCGCAGCTCCTGGCGGCCAGCACTCTCGACGAATGGACGGCCTTGACCCACCTGGCGCGCTTCGTGAAATTGGGGATGCTCGAACACGGCGTTGCCGCCAAGCGCGCCTCACCCCGCCTGGGCATCCAGCTCCCGGTCGAGTTCATCAGCCTCAAGGACTTCAAGGCGGCTCGCAGTCTGGACGTCTCGGCCCGCGGGATGTTCCTTCGTACCAGCCAGGTCTACCCCGTGGGGGAAGAGGTCGTCGTCCGGTTCAACCTTCCCGGGGTCGCGCGCCCCGTCAAGGCCGTCGGGCGCGTCATGTGGAGCAGTCCCACGGACACGCCGCAGGGCTTGCCCGCCGGGATGGGTGTCCAGTTCCTGGACCTGGAGGGCCAGGAACAGGGCGTGATCGAGCAGTACGTCGTCGAACTTCTGCTGGACCGAGTCCTGGCGGACGAAGGGGAAAACGAAGCCTAGCCCGCATCGCGCCACTCCCCCCAATTTTCGCTCCGCCCGCGCTTCCCGATGTCCCTCAGCTGACCTCGCCTAGAGTCGCCCTCGGCTCGCATCCCCCCTCCCGCGTCGCCCTTGCGGGCGGCCGCTGTCGGGTTATAATGGACGATCGCAGACCGTCCTGGGCAGCTCACAAAGGAGTCGGGGCGCGTGACGACGAACAACATCCGCATCCGCGGCGCTCGCGAGCACAACCTCAAGTCCATCGACCTCGACATTCCCCGAGACCGATTGATCGTCATCACGGGCGTGTCCGGCTCGGGGAAGTCCTCCCTGGCATTCGACACCATCTACGCCGAGGGCCAACGGCGCTACGTGGAATCCCTTTCCGCGTACGCGCGGCAGTTCCTGGAGCAGATGGACAAGCCGGACGTCGATTTGATCGAAGGGTTGTCGCCGGCCATCTCCATCGAGCAGAAAACCACCAGCAAGAACCCTCGCTCCACCGTGGCGACGGTCACCGAGATCTACGACTACCTGCGGCTGCTCTACGCCCGCGTCGGGCGGTCCTTCTGCTACCGCTGCGGCAAGCCCATCGCGTCGCAGACCGTGAGCCAGATCGTGGACCAGGTGTTGGCCCTGCCGGGCGGAACCAAGATCCAGGTTCTGGCCCCCATCGTGCGGGGGCGAAAGGGGGAGTACCGACAGATCTTCGTCCAGATGCGGAAAGAGGGTTTCGTCCGCGTCCGGGTGAACGGGGTGCTCCACGACCTGGACCAGGCAATAGAGCTGGACAAGAACAAGAAGCACACGATCGAAGTCGTGGTGGACCGCCTGGTTGTCTCCGACGCGCTGGGGCGTCGGCTGGCGGACTCGCTGGAGACGGCGCTCAAGCTGGCCGAGGGGATCGTGACGATCAACCAGCCGGATAAAGGCCAGGACCTGACCTTTTCCGAGCGGATGGCGTGTATCGAGTGCGGGGTGAGCTATCCCGAGATCAGCCCGCGGATCTTCTCCTTCAACAACCCGCACGGCGCGTGCCCCGCCTGCGACGGTCTCGGCACCAAGGTGGACCTGCGCGCCACCTCTCTGGATCCGAGCCTGCGCGAACTGGGCGAGGAGTTCTTCGGTGCCAGTCTCGGCGCCCTCGATCGCCGCTACAAGGAGACGCAGTCCTCGCGCGTGCGGGAAGAGATCGAGAGCTACGTGGAGCGGCTGGCAAGCGTTCAGCCGTGCCCCGAGTGCGACGGGGCGCGGCTTCGGAAGGAGTCGCTGGCGATCCGCGTGGGCGGATTGAACATCGCCGAGCTGACGCGGAAATCGATCAAAGACGCCGTGGCCTTCTTCGGGGCCCTCGGGGCCAACGGTGACGCGACGAGCCTTACTGACAAAGAGCGGGAGATCGCCCGGCGGATTCTCAAGGAGATCCGGGAACGCCTGGGGTTTCTGATGAACGTGGGGTTGGATTACTTGACGTTGGACCGGACGGCTGCGACGCTGGCGGGCGGCGAAGGGCAGCGGATCAGGCTGGCGACGCAAATCGGCAGCTCGCTCATGGGTGTCCTCTACATTCTGGACGAGCCGAGCATCGGCCTCCACCAGCGCGACAACGTGCGTCTGCTGAGCACGTTGAAACGGCTTCGGGACCTGGGCAATACCGTGCTGGTCGTTGAGCACGACGAAGAGACGATCCGGGCGGCGGACTATGTGATCGACCTCGGGCCGGGCGCCGGGGTGGCCGGCGGTCGCGTGGTGGCGGCGGGGCCACCCGAAGCAATTATGGCCGACCGCGCCTCGCTGACCGGCCGGTACCTTTCGGGAGAGTTCTCGATTCCGGTCCCCAAACAGCGGCGTCCGCCGACCGGACAGCAACTGACCATCGTGGGCGCGCGCGATCACAACCTGAAGAACATCGAGGTGGAAATCCCCCTCGGGCTGTTCACCTGCGTCACCGGCGTCTCCGGGTCCGGCAAGAGTACCCTGGTCGCGGACATCCTGCGCAAGGCGCTGGACGCCGCGCTCTACGGAGGGCGTCAGCGGCCCGGCTTGCACGACAAGATTCTGGGGATGGAGCAGATCGACAAGGTGATCGACATCGATCAGTCGCCCATCGGGCGGACGCCGCGCAGCAACCCGGCCACGTACACGGGGGTGTTCGGCTTCATCCGGGAGCTTTACGCGCTGACCCCCGAGGCAAGGATGCGGGGCTACCAGCCCGGACGCTTCAGCTTCAATGTCAAGGGTGGGCGCTGCGAGGCCTGCCAAGGAGACGGCCTCATCCAGATCGAGATGCATTTCCTCCCCGATGTCTACGTGACGTGCGAGGTATGCAGGGGCAAGCGTTACAACCGTGAGACGTTGGAGATCACGTACAAAGGAAAGAGCATCGCGGATATCCTCGCCATGACCGTGGACGAAGCGCTGCGCTTTTTCGAGAACGTGCCGCGCATCCGCGAGAAGCTGCAGACCCTCTACGATGTTGGGCTTGGGTATATCAAGTTGGGCCAGTCTGCCACGACGCTCTCCGGCGGCGAGGCCCAACGCGTCAAGCTGAGCCGGGAGTTGTCGCGCCGGGCCACCGGGCGGACGCTCTACATCTTGGATGAGCCCACCACCGGCCTCCACTTCGCGGACATCCAGCAGCTGCTGGATGTGCTGCACCGTTTGCGGGACACCGGCAACACCGTTTTGGTCATCGAGCACAACTTGGACGTCATCAAGACGGCCGACCACATCATCGATCTCGGTCCCGAAGGCGGGGACGCAGGCGGCGATGTGGTGGCCGTCGGCACTCCAGAACAGGTGGCGAGAGTCAAGGCGTCTTACACCGGGCAGTTCCTTAAGCGCGTGTTGCGGAACGGCAAGGGGAGGTGAGCGACCAGTTCGAGTCGAGCCACAAGCCGACCGAGCGCCGCTGTCCACGCGTCCGGTCAGGATACCGGCTTCGCGGGGCGGGTGAGAACGCCTTCACTCCACGGGCGGGAGGATGCCCAATCGTCCCATCTTCGTCCCGTCATAAGAGACAAACTGGCCCACTGAATCATTGCCACCGACATACTCCTCTTATTTTTCTTGAAAAATGCGCGCTTCTACGAGTTAGTGCATTCAATAAGTTATGCCGCACATGGCGTGATGCGGGACAAATGGTGTCGGATTCTTGGAGTGGCATGCAAGTTGCCCAAGGTATTCGCAACCCTTTTGGAAGGCGGAAGCGGGAAACGAAACGTATGTCGTTGGCGCGCGTACGTGCTGGACGTGGAGTGCAACCGACGACCTGAGCTGCAGCCGTGGGACCGACTCCCCCCCTCCCCGGTCCCGCGACCAGGCCCCCGGCCCGAATTTCGGGCCGGGGGTTTTTTTTGAAGGGCGACGCGTTGGGCGCTTCGTCACGTTGACTGCTTCCGGAAACTCTGTTTCCGGAAACTCTTGACAGATATCGTGGACATTGTAGAGTGGGGCGAAATCACGATGTCATAGGTTCTGGGGGAGGGTCTCGGTGGTCGTGATGATCAGACATTCGGATAGGATGGGAGGAACATCATGAGCCGCATTCTCGTTCTGGTTGTGAGTGACAGCCAAACCGAGGTGCGCGTCTTAAGTGAGATCGTGCGCGAGCAATCCGGGGGCGAGGCGGTCGTTGTCGGGGCCGCCGGCCGCGGAGAACAGGCGTTGAGTCGCGCCCTCGCGCTTCGGCCCCACGTGATCCTCGTGAACGTTGATCCCGCGAAGGAGGGCGATATGGAGATCATCCCCCGGCTTCGCGGCTTGTTTGTTGACGTGGGCATCATCGCGTTGAGTCCGCAAGAGGACACTAGCGTCGGGGAAGCCGCTCGTACGGGCGGCGTGGATCGGACGGTGGTTCAGAGCCAGGTGAGCACGGCCCTGGCTGGGGCCATCCGCCAAACGGCGCGGCTGGCGCGGACGCGCCAGCGAATGGCGGACCAAAGCACCCTCGAGCATACCCCGTGATGCGTTGCGCCGGTTGCTTCACCCATCGGCAGACCCGTTGGAGTGTCCAAGCGGAGGCATGTCCAGCATTGCAGGATGGGGTTACGCTGAGAGCTGATCCCGGGCACCGCTAGGGACTCGCTTCCCCGCCACGGATGATGTCCTGACCCCCAAAGCCACCACCTCGATACTGCGGATTGAGCGCATGTGCGCTGGGTGGCTCGACGATCGAGTGTGCGGATGAGTTTTGAGGCACGGGCCTTTCGGCGGATCATGAGATCGTTGGCGGCGGGCGTGACCGTGGTAACCGCCCGGGATCGACAGGGACGACCCTGGGGACTCACGGCAACAGCCGTGTGCCTTGTCTCCTGGGAACCGCCCATGCTGCTTGTCTGTATCGACCGAACCGCCGATTGCCACGGGCCGTTTGCGGAGGCTGGAAGCTTCGCGATCAACCTGCTCCGCGAAGACCAGGAGGACCTGTCCCGTCATTTCGCCAATAAGGACGTGGACAAGTTCGACGCCGTTTCTTGGAGGGAAGGCGAAACCGGCGCGCCGATTCTGGAGGGCACCCTGGCGCACGTCGAATGCCGGACCGCCTCCTGTCTCTCGGCGGGGGATCACACCATATTTCTCGGAAACGCCGTCGGGGGCGGCGTGATGGCCGACGCGGCGGCGTGGGCGCCCCTGCTACATTTCCGGGGTGAGTACGCCCGTTTGGCGCGCCTGGCCACAGCGTGAGACGGCGGTTCCGGGCGACACCTGGACCGTTCACCCACCAGCATCGCGATGCCCGGCGTGCGCCGGCCGACCGTCCCACCCGGCTGCCCCCACGGGGCTCCCGTGCCCCCTTTCCCGTTTCCTTCTTTACTTTCGGCAGGCTCCTTGGCTAGACTACCGCCCGTGCAACATCGAGAACGCGCGTGGCCGAGAGGCCCCTGGAACCTGAGCCTGCGCGGCAAGCTGCTGGTCATGATGTTCGGCCTGCTGCTGCTGGTGCTGGCTATCCTGTTCGCCTTGTACTGGCGCGCCGAGCGACAATTGATCACGCAGGTGGAACGGCACACCACGGATCTCAGCACCGCCATCCAGATCAGCGTCGAGCAGTTGACGTCGAAGGGGCGAACCAGCGAGGCCCGCCTGCAGGATTACGTTCAACGCCTCCAGCAACGCGGCGTTCGGGAGATTTCGATCGTCAGCAACGAGGAAGAGGTGATCGCCTCCTCCAACCCGCGCCGGGTGGGCGTGCGCGTCGATCCCAAGCGCAAGGACATCCTCATCACGGCGCGCCTCGGGGAGGAGACGGTCGGCGGTTTGGGCCAGAAGACCTACAATCTGCTCTTGCCGATCGTGGTCGGGAATCAACGGAGCGGATACATTCTGATCAGCATGATTCTTGATGATTTCGCCGAGATGGCTCGGGTGAACTTTCTGAAGCGGCTGGCCGGCACCGTCCTGATCTTCGCGGTCGGGATCGGCGGGGCGGTGGTCCTCGCCTGGACCTACACCAAGCCGATCTCTCAGGTCGTCGCCGTGGCGCGCCGCGTGGCTCAGGGGAAGCTGGACGAGCGACTTCCGGCCAACCGACGCGACGAGATTGGGGAGCTCAACCGCAGCTTTAACGAGATGGTAGAGCGCCTGAAGGAACGAGCCGAATTGGAGGCCCGGTTGCATCAAGCCGAGCGCCTGTCGGCCATCGCGCACCTGGCGTCGGGCATCGCCCATGAGGTCCGGAATCCGCTGAGCACGATCAGCATGACCGTGGGTCACTTGAAGGCACACTTCCCGCCGAGTACGCCGGTCGAGCGCGAGGAGTTCCTACGGCTCACCTCCATGGTCATGGAGGAGATTCGCCGCCTGGACGACATGATTCGGAGCTTCCTGAAATACGGGAAACCGCTTAACCTGACACGACAAGCGGCCGACGTGAGAACGCTCCTGGATGAAGTGCTGGACGTTGCCGCCCAGAAGGCCGCTGCGGAAAACGTCGAGGTGAAGCGGGACTACGCGACCGGCCTGCCGGAGGTTTGGGTGGACGTCCCGCACCTCAAGACCTGCTTCATGAACCTGGTACTCAACGCCTTTCAAGCCATGTCGGGTGGCGGGGAGTTGCAGGTCAGCACGCTGGCGCTCCCCGGGCTCGGTGGTCAGGACCAAGGGGGGATATCCCAACCCCCAACCGCCGATCCCCGACCCCTCCTATCGGAGGGACGGGTAGAGATTCGATTCCGAGACACCGGGACGGGAATCAAGCCCGAGGACCTCCCCAAAGTCTTCGAGCCATACTTCACCACCAAGGAAGTGGGGATCGGGCTCGGCTTGGCTTTGACAAAGCAGATCATAGAGGAGCATGGGGGGCGGATCGAGATCTCCAGCGAGACCGGACGGGGTACCCTGGTCCGGCTCCAGCTTCCTGTGGGAGCGCCCAACGCATGACGAAGGGGCAGATCCTAGTCGTAGACGACGAAGCGGCACAGCGCGAGATTCTCCGGACGATCCTCGTGGCGGAGGGGTATCAGGTCGAGATCGCCAGGAGCGCAGGCGAGGCGCTGGAGAAGGGAGGACGGCAGCGCTTCGATCTGGTCCTCACCGATTTGCGAATGCCCGGGGCGGACGGCCTGTCGCTGGTGCGGGAACTGAGCCGCGAGGATCCGCCCACGCTGGTGATCATCATGACCGGTTTCGGCTCTCTGGATTCCGCCGAACAAGCGATGAAGCAGGGGGCTTTCGACTATTTGACGAAGCCGTTGGAACGGGACGATCTCCTCCGCATCGTGGGCCGGGCCTTCGACCGCATCGGCCTGATCCAAGAGAATCGCCTCCTCCGGCAGCAATTGGAGGCACGCTATCGGATCGAGGGGATCGTAGGCAGCCACTACCGGATGCAGGAGGTCTTCGACAAGCTACATAAGGTCTCCAGCTCGAGCTCCACGGTCCTGATCGTCGGCGAGAGCGGGACCGGAAAAGAGTTGATCGCCCGCGCCATTCACCGGCACGGGCCTCGCCGTGACCGCACGTTCGTGGCGGTCAGCTGCGCCGCGATACCCGAAACCCTGATCGAGAGCGAGCTGTTTGGCTACGAGAAGGGAGCCTTCACCGGTGCCATGACCCGTCGGCAGGGACTGTTCGAGGCCGCGGACAAGAGCACCCTCTTTCTGGATGAGATCGGCGAGTTGAACGTCAACATGCAGTCCAAGGTCCTTCGCGCGCTGCAGGAGCGCGAGATCCGGCGGGTCGGCAGCTACGAAAGCATCAAGATAGACGTCCGGATCATCGCCGCGACCAACAAGAACCTCGAGGAGGAGGTTAGCAAGGGCACTTTCCGGGAGGATCTCTATTACCGCCTGAACGTGGTCACGGTGCATCTCCCGCCGCTCCGGGAGCGGAGCACGGATATCCCGCAACTGGCGGAATACTTCGTCAGGCGGGCCTGCGGGGAGGCGGGTCGGCCGCCTATGCCCGTCACGACCGAGGCGATGCGACTCCTCCTGCAATATCACTGGCCAGGCAACGTGCGACAGTTGGAGGCCGTGCTGCAGCGGGCGGTCCTCCTCTCCGACGGGCAGAAGATCGATTACACCGACCTGCCGATCGAGGTCCGGTTCTCCACGCTGCCGTCGCGCGAACCGGAGGCGGTGGCACCCGGGGAAGCGCATCGCTTCCTTTTGCCTCCAGGCGGAATTGATCTCGAGGCAGTCGAGCGAGAGTTCATCCTGCAGGCCATGGAACTGTCGGGCTGGGTGATCGCCAAGGCTGCCAAGTTGCTCGGGTTGAGTTATCGCACGCTTCAGTACCGGCTGGAAAAGTTCCAAATCCGCCGGGACGGAAGTGAAGGGGTTGGGCCTCCAGATGAGGAGCCCGGAGGGGCTGGTGCCGGACCCCGAGATGTGTAACCGTCACATGTTTGGTCAGAGAAAGGGGGGATGGCATGGGCAGCGTCGTCAAGAAACGCCGGAAGAAGATCGCGAAACATAAGTACAAGAAGCTTTTGAAGCGCACGAGACATCAGCGACGCAGCAAGTGAGGTCCCACCCACACGAGGGGCCGCGTTCCCTGCCGGGGAGCGGGCCCCTCGTCGTGTCCGAACTAAACGTTTGGTAGGGGTGGGTGGTCTAACACAGTGCAGCAGGCCGTTCCGTCCGGGCGCGCTTGTTTGCCGAGCCGCCAGGCCCCGACCGTGAGCTAGCGGTGTCCCAGTCAGACTTCGAGGTGATCCGGCGGGTCCTGCACGGGGAGACGGCAGCATTCGAGTTGCTGGTGCGGCGGTATCAGCAGACGATTCTTCGCTTGACCCAGCGCATGACACGAAACGTGGAGGACGCCGAGGACCTCGCGCAAGACGCGTTCGTCCAAGCGTACCGTTCTCTGGCGAGCTTTCACGGGCAGTCGAGCTTCTCCACCTGGCTGTACCGCATCGCCGTGAATCTGTGCCTGAACCACCGCAGGGCGACCCGTCGCGAGGACCCGATGGAAGTGAATGGGAATGTACCGGATGCGCGGGAAGACTCCCTGGCTAGGCTGCTGGCGGCGGAACGGGACCGGGCACTGGCCGCCGCCATCGAAGAGCTGCCGCCGCAACAGCGGGCGACGCTGACGCTGCGGGTGTACCAGGGCCTCGGCCATCGGGAGATTGCGGAGATCCTGGACTGCGCCGAGGGAACGGCCAAGGCCAATTACTTTCACGCGATTCGAACGCTCCACCGCAAGCTCGATGCGCGTCGAAGTTCTGACTAAGAGGCCCAGAGAGACGGGGGTGGAGGAGAGCGGGGCGATATGAAGAGTTGCGAGGGGATTCGTGATCGGTTGATGGACCTCATCGAGGGGGAACTGACTGCCGGCGAGCATCAGCGCTTGGAGGCCCATCTTGCCCAGTGTCCGGAGTGCTGCCGGGAAGCCCGCGCGTTGAGGGAGACGCTGGCGCGACTGCGGAGCCTTCCGGAACCGGCCGTGCCGGACGGGTTCCTGGACGGCTTTTCGGCGGCGGTGCAGCGACGGATTTCGGCCGAGACCCCGCCGCGCGTGGTGCTCTGGCGACGGGTAGCAGCTTGGCTGAGTGGCCGGTCCAGTCTACGGCCGGTTCCGGCGCTCTCCGCAGCCGCGGTCCTGGGGCTCTTGCTGGTCATCGGCCTGGTGCGAACTCCCCGTGCCCCGCAACCCTCTCCGGTACCCGAGGTCCTGGTGGTGGGAGAGACCCTCTCCATCGCCCAGAATCTAGACGTGCTGGAGCAGTTCGACATCCTGGAGGATCTGGACCTCCTCGAACAGCTTCCCCTACTACAGGCCCCGGAGAACGGTCGGCCGCCCAAAATGGGCTGACCGATGGCCCGACGGAGCCGTGAAGCCGTTGCCGTCCTGCTCTGTGCCGTCCTGGGGTGCGGCGCGGCCGCGGCAAGGAGTGGCCAGACCCAAGAGCAGCGCGGCGCAGACACGGCGGAAGAGGCAGCCCTAGACCCCCGGCTCTTGGCGGATCTGGAGATTCTGCGCGACCTGGAGTTGCTCCGGCAGCTAGACGTCCTGCGAAAGGTCGACGAGGCGCGAGGCACTCCTCGCCCACGCACGCCGCAAGAAGAAAAGGGGAAGCCATGAGGCGGACGCTGTCGCTCCTTGCGGGGGTCCTGTTGGCGCTCTGGGTTGCGCCCGGGCTCGTTTGGGCCGGCGATTCGCGGGGGGAGGCGCCGTTGCAGGGACTGGAATCCCTCGCGCCGGAGGATCAGGCACGCGTCCGGGAAAACCTGGAGCGTTGGAAACAGCTCACGCCGGAGGAGCGCCAGCGGGTGCGGGAAAACTTCGAGCAATGGAAGCAGTTGTCTCCGGAGGAGCGCCAGCGGGTCCGAGAGAACCTCGAGACTTTCCGCAAGCTTCCCCCGGACGCGCGACGACAGATCCGCGAGAATTACCACCGGTGGGAGCGGCTGAGCCCGGAGGAGCGATCGAGGCTGCGCGAGCGTCTGGATCGCTGGCAAAAGCTGCCTCCGCAGGAAAGGGAGGCCATCCGTCAGCGCTTGGAAGAGTTTCGAAAGCTCCCGCCGGACGAGCGTCAGCAAATCCGGGAAAACCTGCGTCACTGGCGCGAGGTGCCCCCGGAGGAACGGAAGCGGATCCGTGAGGAGCTTCGGTCGCATCAGCATCAAGACGTTCCGAAGCGCCCACCGTCACGGCCCTAGGAGTCGGACCTCTGAAGCACTGGTTCTCGGACCCCACACCACTGGTTGCTCCTGTCCGGCTTCTCTGCTAGGATTCCCGCCCTGTGCGTTCCTGATGTCGGCTGGTCGCCTTTCTGGAGTTGCGAGTCAGCGAGGGGATAGTCCTGCGTCGGACGTGTGACCCCACGCGCCCGGATGTCACGAGATGCAGGGTGGACAGCGCTCCTGCAACCAGTCTGTCGAAAGGATGGAAGCAACTCGGCCTGATCCTCGACCTGCCATAGCAGGGGCGGCAAGGCCGGCGGACGTGAAGATGGGTGAGACAACACCTGCGTCCACAGAACGCGAAGGACGGTTGCGGACCGGTCAGCATGTGTCCGTGAAGATCGAGCGGCTGGTTTTTCAAGGGGACGGCCTGGGTCGACTCCCGGACGGTCGAGTGATCTTCGTGCCGTCAACGGCGCCTGGCGACGAGGTGGAGGTGCGGGTCGAGGAGGATCGCAGCCATTTTGTGCGCGGCATGCCCGTCCGCATCCTGGCCGCGTCTCCCGTGCGCACAGACCCGCCCTGCCGGTATTTCGGGACCTGCGGGGGATGCCAATGGCAGCACGTGGCGTATCCCGCTCAACTCGACTGGAAGCGCCGTATCCTGGAGGAGCTGCTGGTCCGCGTCGGCAAGCTGCCCGGCGTGCCCGTGGCGCCCGCGATGGACCCGGGCGCCCCTTGGGAGTACCGTGCCCGGGCCCAGCTCAAAGTGATCGGTGGGGCGCGGCCGTGCATGGGTTTTCACCAGCGAGAGACCAACCGAGTGGTGGATATCGACCGTTGCCCCCTGCTGGATCCGCGCCTGAACGCGCTGCTCCATGCGATGCGCCACATGAAGCATCCGTCGTTCTTCTCGCTGTTCCAGCGGCTGCGCGAGGCATGGGTCGCGCTTGGCACGGGAACCGGCGAGATGTTGCTTTCACTGTTTGGTCGGGCGCAGGATCGGGGCGCGCTGCGGCTGCTCTTCCACACGCTCCAAGCCGCGGCGCCGGGTCTCCGAGGCGTCGTGCTGTTGGAGGGGGATCCCCGACAGGCACCCCGCGTCGTTGACTGGTGCGGCGCCCAGGTGCTCCACGAGCAGGTCGGCGACGCGCGGTTTCAGGTCGGGGCGACCGCCTTCTTCCAGGTCAGCGGGCTGGCCGCGGCCCGCCTGACGTCGCTTGTGCTGGAAGGGGCGGCCCTCACTGGGACGGAGCGAATCCTGGAGCTGTACAGCGGCGTCGGGACATTTTCTGTACCGCTGGCCAAGAGGGCGCGGGAGCTGGTGGGGATCGAGGCGAACCCGGGCGCAGCCGCGGATGGGGAGATGAATCTTCGGCAGAACGAGTGCGCGCGGGCGCGTATCGTCCAGGCGCAGGTGGAGCAGGTACTGCCCGGCGTCGCCGCGGAGGGGCCCTGGGATATGGTCGTCCTCGACCCACCCCGACAAGGGTGCAGTCGCAGCGTGCTCGATCTTCTGGCATCCGTGAGGACGACGCGGCTGATCTACGTTTCGTGCGATCCGAGCACGCTGGCACGCGATCTGGCCGTCCTTGTCCGTGCCGGATATCGGTGCGCGAGTCTCCGGCCTATCGATCTGTTCCCGCAGACTTTTCATCTGGAGAGCGTGGCGCTCCTGGAACGTTGAACGCTGCGAGCCAGGACGCCCCCGCGTGGGCGGACCGTAAAGCGATGATGATTCCTGGCTGTTAACGTGATAAGGTCGAAAAAAATGGCATCGTTCTTCGAGGAGGAAAACCGAATGCGCAAGTGGATGACTTGGCTCGTGGGGCTCGCGGTGCTTTTGGCGCTTTTGGCCACGCTCGTTTCCGAAGACGCATGGGCGCGGGCAGGCGGCGGAATCAGTTCCGGGAGCCGCGGCTCCCGCAGTTACTCGAGTCCAAGTCGGACCTACAGTGCGCCGGCGCCTTCGGCCAGTCCGCAGCCTTCCACGCAGCCTCGCACGGCTCCGACTCCCGCGCCGGTTGGCCAGCCGGCACCTGCGGGCGGATTCCTGCGGGGTTTGGCGGGTGGCATCGTGGGTGGTCTTCTGGGCGGAATGCTCTTCCGGAGTCTGGGTTTTGCAGGCGGTCCCGGGGAAGGATTCGGCGGCGGATTCGGCTTGATGGATCTGCTGTTGTTGGCGGGGATCGCGTACCTGATCTTCTGGTTTATCCGGCGGAACCGGGCGGCGCAGGAAATGCCGGCAGCCGTATACTCCAGCGGAATGTCGGCCAACGCTTTCGGAAGCGGGGCCACGGCCACGCTGGATGCGCCGGCGCCGTCATGGCAACAAGACCTGGAGCGGGGTCTGGGGCATCTCCGGCAAATGGATCCCGGTTTCGACGAGGGTGCCTTCCGGGAAATGTGCACCGACCGGTTCTTCCAGATCCAGGCGGCCTGGATGCGCCGGGATGGGGAAAAACTCCGACCGCTCCTCACCGAGGAGATGCAGGGGGTCTTCGCCAAGCACATCGAAGCGGCCAGAGCCAAGGGGCAAATCAACAAACTGGAGAACATCACGGTCCGGTCGGTGGAACTGACCGAGGCCTGGCAGGAGCAGGGGCAGGATTACATCACCGTCCGGCTCCTGGCCAACCTCCTGGACTACACCGTGGACGAGACCACGGGGAAGGTTGTGGACGGCAGCGACAGCGCGCCGGTGAAGTTCGAGGAGTTCTGGACGTGGGTGCGGCCGGTGGGACGGAATGACTGGCGGCTCAGCGCCATCAACCAGGCGGAATAGGCCGTAAGACGAAGAGGCGCCGGGGGTAGGGGTGATGGGGAGATCGGAAGACGGGGGTACGAAGAGGCGAAGCCGTGCAGAGGGTTGGGGGAAGGGTCCTGATCGCTGGCGCTGTCGAATTGCGCTGCCGGCAACATGGAGCGTGACCGATGCTTAAGGGTACCGTGACGACGATTCTTGGGGACGACATCAACACGGACGATATGATCCCGGCATTTCGCCTCCAACAGAGCAACGATCCGGAGTACTTCGCGACCTACGCGTTCGAGAAATTCGATCCGGAATTCCGCTCGCGCTGCGGTCAGCGCGAAGGCAACATCGTGCTTGCGGGGAAGAACTTCGGCTGCGGCTCCAGCCGCGAGCAGGCGGTGTACGCACTGCAGTACAACCGGGTAGCCTGCGTGATCGCGGGCTCCTTCCCCGACATCTTCTACCGGAACTGTCTGGCCAACGGGCTCACCCTGGTGGCACTGGCCGACCGGAGTGGCATCGGGATGGGGGACGAGCTTGAGGTGGACCTCGCCGCCGGCGTGGTTCGCAATAAGACTCGCGGTACAACCGTTCCCTTTTCCATGAAGGAGGAAGATCGCCGCACCTTCCAAGCGGGAGGCATGACCGCCCGGGTCCGAGCGCACCTGGAGGAACTCCTGGCGAAGGGGTGACCGCGTAGAGGCGCGGAGGACCAGAGGCGGTTCGGGCGATTTCCCCCTGCCCCGACGTCTCTGAAACCCTGCATTGCAGGCGCCGCCTGCGAGTGGTGGAGCGAACGCATGGGACAGACGATGGTCGAGAAGATCGTGTCGCGGCAGATCGGCCGGCCGGTGCGTGCCGGTGAGTTGATCGAGCGACTTCCGATCGGGAAGCTGTTCTTCAACGACGTAATCGGCCCGCCGGCGATTTTGACGCTCCAACGCCTCTTCGGTGATAACTTCAAGCAGCACGGCAAACCGGTCCGGGTCTTCGACCCGCGCCGGGTCTTTATGCTACCGGATCACTCGATCCCGGCCTATTCGGTTGAGGTGGCCGAAGGGGTGGACCTCATGGAATCCTTCGGTCGGGAGTCCGGCATGAAGGTCTACCGAGAGGGGGACGGGATCGAGCACGTCGTGCTGATCGAGGACGGACACATCGTGCCGTGGGACATCGTCCTGGGGACCGACTCGCACACCTGCACCAACGGGGCAATGGGTGCCCTGGCCTTCGGTGTGGGCACGACCGACGGCGCGTATGCCATGGCGACCGGTCACATCTACGACTTCGTGGTTCCGGAGACCTTCCAGTTCGAATTGACCGGCAGCTTCCGAAAGGGGGTCTATGCCAAGGACCTGATTCTCCACATCATCGGCGCCGTGGGGGCGGGCGGCTGCTCGCGGCGGGTGGCCGAGTTCGTGGGCGAGGGCGTGCGCCAGATGCCCATGGACGCCCGGACCACCATCTGCAATATGGCCGTGGAAATGAGTGGCCGCACTGGCATCATGCCGACGGACGAGACGCTCATGGCTTACCTCAAGGGAAGAGCCCAGTGGCCGGTGGAGCCCCTGGCGAGCGATCCCGACGCGTCGTTCGCCAACCGAATGGCGGTGAACCTGTCGACGCTGGAGCCGATGGTGGCGTTTCCCCACAAACCCGCCAACGCCGTGCCGTTCTCTCGAATTCCCGAAATGATGGCCCGGAGCCAGGCTCAACCCGGTCCCGATCTCCCGCCGGTTGCCTCCGACCGAATTACCGACGCCTTCGTCGGGGCCTGCACGAACGGCCGGTACGACGACCTGGTCGAGGTGGCGAAGGTGCTTAAAGGGAACAGGGTCCACCCAGAAGTCTCGTTGGTGGTGATCCCCGCCAGCCGGAAGGTGTACGAGCGCGCCCTGGATGAGGGAATCCTGCAGGTCATCATCAAGGCCGGCGCCAACGTCGAGTCCTCCAATTGCGGACCGTGCTTCGGGAGTCACATGGGCGTCTTGTCGCGGAACGCCCAGATGATCAGCAGCAGCAACCGAAACTACCAGGGCCGGATGGGCTCCCGCGACGCGCGGATTTTCCTGGGAAGCCCCGCCACAGTGGCCGCGAGCGCCATCGAGGGCCGGCTAGCCGACCCACGGAAGTATCTCTGACGGCTGTGGCTGGAATCGAGTCGAAGTCGCCCTCCAAGAGGTGAGGCCTCCCGCGGATGTGGGAGGCCTCATGTATTTCGGACGGGCCGAAGAATCTAGCTCTTCAGGTACTTGTTGAACCACGCTACGCAACGGGCCCAGCCATCCTTGGCCGCGTCGGCGCGATAACTCTCCCGGTAATCCGCATTGAACGCGTGTGGCGCGCCCGGATACATGATAAACTCCGCCGTCCTTCCGGCCGCCTTGAGTGCAGCCTCCATCTCCTTCACGTCGGCCACAGGAATCCCCTGGTCGGCTTCGCCATAAAGTCCAAGTACGGGCGCCGTGATCTTCGCGGCGACGTCCAACGGTCCGACGTCGCGGATACCGAGCGTCTTGGCGGGCTTGATCTGCCCGTACCAGGCAACCGCCGCCTTGACTTCGGGATTGTGGGCGGCGTAAAGGAGAACATATAAGCCGCCCCGGCAGAACCCG
>Ga0316622_100000408_pt1 | contig 24615 bp, 19 predicted proteins | sample OWC_Aug_OW2_C1_D_FD_207646 | JGI IMG/M metagenome (GOLD analysis project Ga0316622, IMG submission 207646) | Wetland soil microbial communities from Old Woman Creek delta, Ohio, United States - OWC_Aug_OW2_C1_D5_C | ecosystem: Environmental > Terrestrial > Soil > Wetlands | place: USA: Ohio... | reverse complement strand
GAGGCGGGCGAATCCGGCGGGTCCCCGAAGGGACGCTGTCCAACTGGGTGCTTGCGCACCACCGGTTTCGCTCGCCAACCTCTTACCAGTCGACCTCGCCGATAGGCTCCTGCTCGACGGCAGACGTCTTGCCTTCGGGAGGCAGAGGAGGCGGAACGGGATCCTCGGTCGGTCCTGGAGCCGCCACCTGATCGCTGCTGCAGCCCGCCAGACTGCCGAGACAGAACGAGCCAAAGCAGGCCATTGCCAACAGGAACATCACCATTCCAAGCCGACTCACGGTCTTTCTCATTTCTGCCTTGCCCCCCTCTGCGGTTCGCCGGCCGGTCCGTGGCCGATCCGGGACCTTCCCGTCCTGCCCCGGCCGGTGCGGCGCTCCATCGCGGCTAGCTTGGGCTGCTTCCCGCCGGGAGACCGTCCCGGCTGCTGGGCGGTCGTGCATCGTCCGTTCCGAAGAGGGCGCGGGGAGGTCGAAATCTCTCATCTCCAGGCGACGCAAGAAGTAAGAGGCCGGACAGCGAGCTGCGCGCCGCCGTGCCGTACGCAGCCCGCATTGCAGGATGCGCGGCCGTTCGTGCGCGGTACCGCTGGCATCGATTGTGAAGCCATGATTCCGAGGGGAGCGAGCGGCAGGCAGCCCTTCGCCCGCCGGAAGTGGCACGGTGCGCGCGTCGCGACGCGAGGGCGGACGGGAACCAGAGCCCGTCTGCGCGGCGGATTCATCCCCGGGCGCGGAACGTCGGCGGGCCTTTGTTTGCGTGATGACGTCACGGCCCGGGAGGCCGATTCGTGACCATGACCACCGGCGTACCGGTCAGCGGACAGGGAGGGAGCGTGGAAGCGGGCGCCGCACCGGGCGATCTCAAGGATGAGCGCAAGAGGATCGAGCGCGATCTGGCCGTCGGCGAGTGGGCGAGGGCGCGGCGCCGGGCGGGCGAGGCGCTCGAGCGTTTGACGGCGATTCCGGAGAGCGGCGAGGAAGAGATCCGGGAATGGCTCCGCCTCCTCGGCTGGCTGGCGGAGGTGCCCCCGCCTCCCGCGCGGTCCGGCCAACTGGCGATCTGGCCCGATGGAGAGCGCGCGCGGGAAGGCGGGCGAGTGGCCTTGCTCCCGCCCCGCGGCGCGGCCGGCAATCCGGGAGCGGCGATGGGCGTCATCACCCGCGACCCAGCGCTTCTCGCCGCGCTCACACTTCTCGAGAACCTGGCGCCCACCGATCTGCCGGTGCTGCTCGAAGGTGAGAGCGGGACCGGCAAGGAAGTCGTCGCGCGCGGCATCCACCGGGAAAGCCGTTACGGCCGCGCGCCCTTCGTTGCGGTGAACTGCGGGGCTCTCCCGGCCGAACTGCACGAGAGCGAGCTCTTCGGCCATGCGCGCGGGGCGTACACCGGAGCGGCGGTCGACAAGCCGGGCCTCTTTGAGGCGGCCCACGGTGGAACGATCTTCCTCGACGAGATCGGGGAGATGGATCCGCGCGCGCAAGTGAAGCTGCTGCGCGTGCTGGAGACGGGGGAGGTGCGCCGTCTGGGCGAAGTGCGGACGCGAATGGTGAAGGCGCGCGTGATCGCGGCGACCAACGCGCGCGTCGACCGGGCGCTTGCGGAAGGCCGTTTCCGCGCCGACCTGCTCCACCGGCTGGCGGCGATCCGCGTCACCCTGCCGCCGCTGCGCGAGCGTCGCGGGGACATCCTTCCCCTGGCGGGCCACTTCCTGCGCCGCTGTCTGCCCGCGCCTCCCGCGCTCACCCCCGCGGCGCGCATGGCGCTCCTGCGCCACCCCTGGCCGGGGAACGTGCGCGAACTGAAGTACACCATGGAGCGGGCGGCCGCGCTGTGGACGTGCGGCAGCGGGGCCGAGCTGAGCGAGGAGTTCCTGCTGCTCGACGGGCAGGCGGGCCGGCAGCGCGAGGAGCGGGCGGCCCAAGCGGGAAGAACCGGATGCGCGGTGTCCGGAGAAGCCAGGCAGGCGCCGCCGCGGTCCGGTGACGCCGGGCCGCCGGCGCTCTCCTCCGTTGCGGCAGACGATTCCGGCGCGATCGACGGGCGGCTTGCCTTCCCTGAAGAAGTGCCCGCAGGCCACACGATCGATTCGCTGCTCGCGGAGATCGAGAGGGGCTTGATCGCGCGCGCTCTCGCGGCGGCTGGCGGCAACCGCACCGTGGCCGCCCGCCTGCTGGGGAACCTCAGTCGGACGACCTTGATCGGAAAGATGAAGCGGCTCGGTCTCTTCCAGATCGGGGAGAACGGGGGAGCGCCGGACGGGCGCTAGCATCCCCGCGAGCCGCGCGAGGTCGGGACATCGCGCGCGAGCCGCACGGAACTCCGCGCGTGCGCCCGGTCTCGGGCGATGCCCGCCGTCACGCGGGGCCCGGGGACGGCCCTAGCGCGCGCAGCGGAGGGTGAGGCCCGCTCTCTGCGAGAGCCAGGAGAGCAGCGCTCCGCTCTCCTCGGCCCAACGCGTGTCGCGCGTGCGCAGCATCTCCACCTCGACCGGATAGCCGAGCGCGCGCAATTGCTCGGCCGCCGTGTCGGTCGGCGGCGCCCCGGGCGGCCGGCGCATGCTGCGATGGATGCGCAGGAACCGCGTGCGGCGGACGGGCGGGGCCCAATCGGCGAGGACCGTTGCGGGCAGGTCGCCGTCGATCAGGACCACTCCCGCGATGCGCTCGGGCCGGCGCATGGCGAGCACGACGGCGACGAGCGAACTCTCCTCGACGCCAACGAGGTAGACGGCGCCTTCGCGCACGGGCAATTCCTCGAGCAACCGTCCAAGCACGCGTTCGAGGTAGTCGGCCGCCGCCTGGAGCCCTCGCCGGAAGGCGGGGTTGTCCCCCGTGTCCTGATACCATCCGTAGCCGACCGTGCGCGCGCCTCCCAGATCGACTTCCCCCGGGTACAGGCCGCGCGGGAAGGCGATGTGGGCGTCGAGCTGCACGAGATCGCGCAGGCGTTGCGCGCACTGGAACTCGCACAAGCGTCCGGGATGCAGGCAGAGGATGAGCGGTGCCGGGTCGCTGCCCGCGCTTTTCAAGACGAGGGTCTCCGCCTGCAGCGTGACCGGCATCTGCAGGCGGAGGAGATTGCGCGCAGCGACTCCGAGGCGCAGCGCCTGCACGGCGATCCGTTCGGCGGGCGTCTCTTCCATACGTGACCTCCCCCAGTCGAACAGGGCGAACCCCACGGTCGTCAACCGGCCTGCAGACCGTCTTCATGAGGCAGCCGGTTCTTCGGGAGAAACCGGCCGCCTACAGGAACGCCGGGTCACGGTAGACGCCGAAGACCTCGCGGAAGACGTCGCTCACCTCGCCGAGCGTGATCCCCGCGCGCACCGCGGCGATGATCGGGGGCACGAGGTTCGCGCTGCCCGCGGCCGCCTGGCGCACGGCGTCCATCGCCTCGCGGGCGCCCCGCGCGTCGCGGGCTTCCCTCAGGCGTCGGATGCGGGTGATCTGGCGCTGCTCGACCTCCGCGTCGATCTTCAACGTCGGAATCGGGTCCGGTTCCCCTTCCTCCCCGTACTTGTTGATGCCCACGATCACCCGCTCGCCGCCCTCGACCTGCATCTGGAACTCGTAGGCCGAGCGGGCGATCTCCATCTGCGGATAGCCCTGGTCGATCGCGGCCACGATCCCGCCCATCCGGTCGATCTGCTCGATGTACTTCGTCGCTTCCGCCTCGAGCCGGTCGGTCAGGTTCTCGAGGAAATGGGCGCCGCCGAGAGGATCGGCGACCCAGGGCACGTTCGACTCGCAGGCGATCAGTTGCTGGGTGCGCAGCGCGATCTTGGCCGCTTCCTCGGTCGGGAGCGCGTAGGTCTCGTCGAGGGAGTTCGTGTGCAGCGACTGCGTCCCGCCCAGCACCGCCGCGAGCGCCTGCAGCGCCACGCGCACCACGTTGTTGTAGGGCTGCTGCGCGGTCAGGGAGACGCCCGCGGTCTGCGCGTGGGTGCGCAGCCAGAGCGAGCGCGGCTGGCGGGCCTGGAAGCGATCGCGCATGATCTTCGCCCACATGCGGCGCGCCGCCCGAAACTTGGCGATCTCCTCGAAGAAGTCGTTGTGCACGTCGAAGAAGAAGGAAAGCCGCGGGGCGAAGTCGTCGGGATCCAGGCCCGCTTCGATGCCCGCCTGGACGTAGCCGATGCCGTCGGCGAGCGTGAAGGCCAGCTCCTGCACGGCCGTCGCGCCCGCCTCGCGGATGTGGTAGCCGCTGATCGAGATCGTGTTCCACTGCGGCATGTGGCGCGTGCAGTAGACGAGCATGTCGCGGATGATGCGCATCGCCGGACGCGGCGGGCAGATCCATTCCTTCTGCGCAATGAACTCCTTCAGGATGTCGTTCTGGACGGTTCCGCGCAGCGCCGCGAGCGGGACGCCCTGCTTCTCGCCGACGGCCGCGTAGAAGGCGAGGGCGATGATCGCCGTCGCGTTGATCGTCATCGACGTGCTCACCCGGTCGAGCGGGATCCGGTCGAGGAGCACCTCCATGTCGGCCAGGGAGGCGATGGACACTCCCTCGCGTCCCACTTCGCCCGCGCTCAAGGGATGATCGGGGTCGTAGCCCATCAAGGTCGGCATGTCGAAGGCGGTCGACAGACCCGTCTGGCCGTGATCGAGCAGGTAGTGAAAGCGGCGGTTGGTGTCTTCGGGCGAGCCGAAGCCGGCGAACATGCGCATCGTCCAGAGGCGCCCGCGATACATGTCCGCGTGAATGCCGCGCGTGAAGGGGAACTCGCCGGGCGCCGAACCGTCCGCGCGCGCGCCGCTCTCCACCCCGGCCGAGCGGTTCTCATCCGTGTAGGCGAGCTCGAGCGGGAGGCCGGAGTACGTGCGATAGGGAGCGCCGTCCGAGCGAGTCACGGCGGGAGCATCCGGGTCGGCGTCGCCGCGGGCCTGCGGGCCCGTCTGCGGACGGGCGGCCGCGTTCTCGATCCGCGGCGGGCCGCATGTCCGGCAGCTGCGTGTCTGGTGGGGAACCTCGGCCATCTTCCTCCCTCGCTATCTGCTTGGGTCGCCGGCAGGGGGTGCTCGACCTGGAGCGGACACCGTTCAGCGGAACGATAACAAATGCCGCGCATGCAGGCAAGTTGACGGGCGCTTGGCGACGGCCATCGGAGCGAGCGCTCGGGCGAGCGACGGGGCGAGGGGCGCATGGTGGGCGCTCGAGGCGAGGCGTCTTGCCCGGCGCTTCCCACGGCTCGTGCCGGGTGGAGCGTACGGCCCGTGCCGGGCCGCGCCCGCCGCGGAGTCTCCTAGAGCCGGTCGGCCAGGAACTCCCCCTCGAGCGCGGCGATGGCCCGCTCGGTCTCCTCCTTCGCGATCATGCAGGTGACGGAGGATAGGGAGGTCGAGATGACGTCGATGTTGATCCCCCGGCGGGAAAGCGCGTGGAAGAGGCGCCCGGCGATGCCAGGCACCCGGGCCAGATTGGGGCCGGTCACCGAGACGAGCGCCACCTGGGTGTCGGCGAGGATGTCGCGAGCCTGCACCTTCTCGCGGATCTCGGAGAGGGCCGCCTGGATGTCCTGCTCCTGCTCCTGGGAGACGGCGAGGCAGATGTCGGCCGTGCCGCGCGTGCCTCCGCTCGTCACCACCATCTCGACGTTGAAGCCTTTGTCGCCCAGCGCGCCGAAGATCTCGGCCGCGATCCCCGGCCGGTCGGGCACGCCCCGGAGCACGATCTTGCTGACCGCCTTGTTCGCCTCGATGCGCAGCTTCTCCATCGTACCCTCCTCCCGGCGAGCCCTCGCCTCGTGGGCGGGGGCTTCCCGCCGCCGCGCCCTCCCGGCAACGCTACGGGAGGCGCCGGGCGAATGCAAACCCGGGCGCCGGGAATGTGCCCGTTCTCGAGAGCGATCGTCACGGGGGGGCTCGAGCGCCCGGGGAAACGAGCGGGGGAGGACGAATGGACTAGTCCAATCGGGCGATCTGGGCGTCGCGAGGCTTGACAAGAGGATCCAATCGGGCATAATGGAAGGGTCCAATCGCGGCAGCAGGCCGTCCGGGGAGGATTCCCATGGACCATCCGCCCGAACAGGCAGAGTTCGATCTCCCGGCGATCGACCGCGACGGCGGCACTCCGGTCTACCGGCAGATCGCCGCCGTGCTGCGCGGGCGCATCCTGTCCGGCGATCTCGCCGACGGCGCCCGCCTGCCCGCAACCCGCCTGCTCGCCGAGCGGCTGAAGCTTCATCGCAACACCGTCGTGGCCGCCTACCGCCTGCTCGAGCAGGAAGGCCTGCTGCGCTCGGGTGTCGGCGCGGGCAGCTTCGCGCGTTCCCCGGCCGCCTCGGCCGCCGGTGGCGGCACCGGCCCGGCCCGCGGCTCCGCGGCGGAGTCGTCCCGGGCGGGGGACGCGGGCGCTTGGCCTGCTGTGGGGCGCGCCGCCCGCTCCTTCCGCTGGCGCCCGCTCATGCGCGACCCGATGGGCCTCGAGAACGATCCGGCGCGCTGGATGTCGTCCCGCCACCTGCCGGTGCCCGCGGGCGCGATCCATCTCTCAGGAGTCGTGCCCGATCGCCGGCTGTTTCCGCTCGACGACTTCCGCGCGAGCATGCTCGCGGTCCTCGAGTCGGCGGGGCCCGAGATTCTCGACTACGGCGCTCCCGAAGGCGACGAGCGGCTGCGGCGCTGGGTGGTCGCGCAGCTCGAAGGCGCCGGAGCGCGCGGCATCCGGCCCGAGCGCGTCTTCATCGTGAGCGGCTCTCAGCAGGGTCTCGACCTCCTGGCCAAGCTGCTTCTCGCTCCGGGCGATCCCGTGGCCATCGAGGCGCCCAGCTACACGGGGGCGTTCCTGGCGCTGCGCCACTCAGGCGCCCGCATCCTCACCGTGGCGATGGAAGAAAGCGGGCTGTCGATCGCCGCGCTGGAGATGCTGCTCGAGCGCGAGAAGGTGAAGTTCCTCTACACGATGCCTTCGTTCCAGAACCCGACGGGCGTGAGCCTCGCGCCGGCGGAACGCGAGCGGCTGCTTGCGCTCGCGCGCCGGACCGGGCTCGCGATCGTCGAGGATCACTACGATTCCGATCTCTACTACGAGGGATCGCGTCCCCGGCCGCTCCTTGCCGACGATCCCGGCGGGCAGGTCGTGCACCTCGGGTCCTTCTCGAAGATCCTCTTCCCCGGGCTGCGCATCGGCTGGCTCGTCGTTCCCGAGGAGCTGGTCAATCCGTTGCGCGAGATCCGCTGGGCGACCGACCTCGCCTCGGCGACGCTCACGCAGCGGGCGATCGAGCATTTCTGCCGCGAGGGGCGGCTCGAGTGCCACCTGCAACGCATGCGCCGCATCAACGGTCGGCGCCTGCGGGTCATGCTGGAAGCGCTGGCCGAGCATTTCCCGGCGGCCGCGCGCTGGAGCCGCCCCACGGGCGGGATGACGCTGTGGGTCGAGTTGCCCGAGGAGATCGACACGGTCGAGCTGTTCCACCAAGCGGCCGCGCGAGGAGTGCTCTTCTCGCCGGGCATCGCGTTCTACCCGCAGGGCGGCGGACGGAGCGCGATGCGGCTGTCGTTCAACCGCGAGAGCGAGGCGCGCATCCGGGAAGGGATCGCGCGCCTTGGAGAGATGATCACCGAGCGGCTGACCAGCCTCCCGCGCGGGCGGGCGCTGGTCGAGGGGCCGCTGCTGTAAGGGGCACGGGGCGCGCGGCGCCCAGGAGGGGAGGGAGCGATGGAAATCGGATCGTTGCGGGTGAAGACCGGCCTCGCCGAGATGCTCAAGGGCGGGGTCATCATGGATGTGACGACCGCCGAGCAGGCCAAGATCGCTGAGGATGCGGGCGCGGTCGCGGTGATGGCGCTCGAGCGCGTGCCGGCCGACATCCGGAAGGAAGGCGGGGTCGCCCGCATGGCGGACCCGCGCCGGATCAAGGAGATCATGCAGGTGGTGTCGATCCCGGTCATGGCCAAGTGCCGGATCGGCCACTTCGCCGAAGCGCAGATCCTCCAAGCGCTCGGGGTCGATTTCGTCGACGAGAGCGAGGTGCTCACTCCGGCCGACGAGCACTTCCACGTCGACAAATTCGCCTTCACCGTGCCCTTCGTCTGCGGCTGCCGCAACCTCGGCGAAGCGCTGCGCCGGATTGGCGAGGGCGCGGCGATGATCCGCACCAAGGGCGAGGCGGGCTCGGGCGACATCGTCGAGGCGGTGCGCCACATGCGCGCGGTCACCGATGGGATCCGCGAGCTCACCCAGCTGCGCCCCGAGCAGTGGATGGCGAAGGCGAAGGACCTGGGCGCGCCCTACGAGCTGGTGCGCTGGGTCGCCGAGAACGGGCGGCTGCCCGTGCCCAACTTCTCGGCCGGCGGCATCGCGACGCCCGCCGACGCCGCGCTCATGATGCAGCTCGGCGCCGAGAGCGTGTTCGTCGGCAGCGGCATTTTCAAGTCGGCCGATCCCGCTCCGCGCGCGGCCGCGATCGTGAAGGCGGTCACCTTCTACAAGGACCCGGAGATGCTGGCGCGCCTTTCGGAAGGTCTGGGCGAGCCGATGCGCGGCATCGACGTCTCGAAGCTGAGCGAGAGCGAACTCCTGCAGACGCGCGGCTGGTAGCCGCGGGAGGCGGGCGGGTGAGGGGACCGATGGACGTTCGGGAAGGAGCGGGCCCGGAGGCGCGCCAGCAGACGTACGGGTCGCCGGCGGCGGTTTCGCCAGCGGCGCAAGCGCCGGGGGTCGGCGTGCTTGCCTTGCAGGGCGATTTCGCCGCGCATGCCGCCGCGCTCCGGCGCGCGGGCGGAGGCGAGGCGCGTGAGGTGCGGCGGCGCGACGAACTCCTCGCCTGCGATGCGCTCGTCCTTCCGGGCGGCGAGTCGACGACCTTGCTGAAGCTGCTCAAGGACGAGGGCCTGTGGGAGCCGCTGCGCGCGTTCGCGGCCGGAGGCGGCGCCGTGTTCGGCACGTGCGCGGGATTGATCCTGATGGCGGCCGAGGTGACGGCGCCGGCGCAGGACTCCCTCGGGCTCCTGCCCGTGACCGTGCGCCGCAACGGATACGGCCGGCAGGTCGAGTCGCGCGTCGTCGCCGGCCGCGTCCGCATTCCGTCCGATATCGCCTGGGACGAGATTCGTCCCGGAGCCGCGCGCGAGCCGTCGATCGCGACCGAATTCGTCTTCATCCGCGCGCCGCGCATCGTCCGCGCCGGCGTGGGCGTCGAGGTGCTTGCCGAGCACGACGGCGATCCGGTCCTCGTGCGCTCCGGCCTGTTCCTGGCCGCGACGTTCCACCCGGAGGTCGCGGGCGACGACGCGGTCGTCCGGCTCTTCCTCGCCCTTGCCCGGCGGGCGCGGGCGAAGCGGAGGTAGCGGGCGTGCGCGCGGGACCGGCCGACCTGCGCGCGCGCGCGGAACGCCTGCGCCGGCGCATGCGGGCCTGCGATCTCTGCCCGCGCCGTTGCGGCGTCGACCGGACGGCGGGCGAGCGCGGCTATTGCGGCGTCGCCGCCGAGATGCCCGTCGCCGCGGTCCTCGCGCACCACGGCGAGGAGCCGCCGCTCTCCGGGAGCCGCGGTGCCGGGACGGTGTTCTTCGGCGGCTGCAACCTGCGCTGCGATTACTGCCAGAACATCCAGATCAGCCGCTTGCAGGTTCCCGTCCCCGCGTGCGAGCCCGCCGCTCTCGCCGCGCGCATGCTCGACCTGCAGCGGGCCGGCTGCCACAACATCGAGCTCGTCACTCCCTCGCACGTGCTGCCTCCGATCCTCGAAGCCTTGGCCTGCGCGGCTGAGACAGGTCTCGTCCTGCCCGTCGTCTACAACTCGGGCGGCTACGACGCGGTCGACACGCTGCGCGAGCTCGAAGGCGTCGTCGATGTCTACCTGCCCGATCTGAAGTACTCGCGGGCCGACACGGGCCTTGCGCTCTCGGACGCGGCCGACTACGGGGCAATCGCCAGGGCGGCCATCGCCGAGATGGTCCGCCAGGCGGGCGAGTGGCGGCTCGACGAGGAAGGTTGCGCGCTCTCGGGCGTGATCGTCCGCCATCTGGTGCTCCCCGGGGACCTGGCGGGAACCGAGGAGGTGGTCCGCTTCCTCGCGGCGCTCGCTCCGCCGCCGCGGCTCGCGCTCATGGCCCAGTTCCATCCGATGGCCGCATGCCGTCATCCCGGTCTCGCGCGGCCGCTCACGTCCGAGGAGTACGACCGCGTCCGCTCGCTCGTCGAACGGCTGGGCCTGGATGGATGGGTGCAGGATCTGCGCTCGAAGGACCTCTTCCGGCCCGACTTCTCCCTTTCCGATCCCTTCTCGCCCGACGGGGAGGCAAGAGGCGGGGACGCCTGCGGATAGGCCGCCATCCACCGGGGCGCCCTTGGCCGCTTTCCGCCCGCCGGGCGACGATACCTGCCCCTCGAGGTCAAGGCCCTTTTCTCCGCTGCCGAAACTCCGGGAAGAGGGGCGCGCAGCCATCGTCGACGACCAAGACTCGCTCGCCGCCGCCCAGCCGCCTCCCGCCGCTCCGCAAGGAAAGAGGGGAGAGGCGGCCGCGCGCGGCAGCAGGCGGGCAGGGAGAAACGTTTGAGGAAGCCCATGCACCTTCTCGTGGCCGAATCGCCTCGCAGCCGCTTCCTGCGCGAGCGCATCCTTCCCCGCCGGCGGATCCGTTTCGCGGGGACCGCGCAGGAATGTCTCGACCTCGCGTACGCGGGATCGGCCGACGCCATGGTCGTCGATCTGGACGAGAAGGCCTTCGCCGATCCGGACTTCGTCCGCCGGGTGCACTTCCTCTCGCGGGGCGCCTTCCCGATCCTCGGCGTCGCTTCGCACGACCAGCCGGGGGCGAAGGGCTGGTCGCGCCGCGGGCTGGCGGAGCTTCTCACGCGTGAGGACCTGACTCCCGAGAAACTGGATCGCGCCCTGCGCCATTGGGTGCGCTATCGCGCGCTGCAGCGGCGCGTCTTCGACGCGGACCGCCGGGCGCTCACCTGGTGGAAGAATCTGGTCGACGCGCTCGACGAGGTGCGCCATCGCCTCGATCAGGGGAGCGATTCGCTGAACGCCTACCTCGGGCTCCTCGAGGGCGGGGAAGGCGCGGTCGAGGAGTTGCGCCGCAAGCATCTGGCCGCGGCGCGCCAGCAGGTGATCGAGTTCGAGCGGATCGCCGCCGACCTCGACGTGGCCGCGCGCACGATCCAGCTGCGCGGCCTCGAGCGCAGCGAGCGCGAGGCGCGGTGCCGCAAGCCCGCGATCCGGCCGGACGAGTGGCTCGCGCCGCAAGAGGAAGACGAGGTGAACATGCGCTCGATCGACCGTCCCTATCCGGGGGACGCGGAAACCGAGCAGCGGCGCTTCGGCACCTAGGCGGAGAACGCGCGGGAACCCTCCCCTGCGCTCCCGGCGCGCGGACTCGCGGACTCGAGCGGCTCACCGATCGGGAAAGTAGACGTCGATCAGCTTCGGCCTCGGCCCCTCCGGTTCCCACCCGGCGATCATTCCCGACGGGGTGAGATCCAGCCAGGGCGGCACGCCTCGGCGGCTGCGGACGAATTCCCTCGACAGGATGGGCTGGGGGACGCGGAACTCGCGCACGTCCTCGACGCCCATATCGGGCAGCAGCCAGGGCAGCTCGACGTGAATGCCGGGCAGGTACGCCGCCGCGCCGACGCGCGCCCGGTGCGGGTCCCAGTTGCGCTCGTCGAACCTGCTCTTCCATGCGGCGATTCCCGCCAGGCGATGGATGCCGTGCTTGCGCACGTAGCCGCCCTTGATGCCCGCGAGCAGGATCACGTCGAGCGTGTCGCCGCGATCGACGACCGAGAAGCGCGAGATGCAGCCGTGGTAGGGCGAGGCGAAGAGCAGCTCGATCTCGCCGTGCTCGCTCGTCGGATAGGGCATCCGCAGGACGTGCGTCTCGCGCCCGTCGGCCTCGACCGTCTCGTCCCGCACCTCGACCGGCCGGCCGATCGCGAACTCGACCTGCTCCCGAACGTCCTCGACGAGATCGTATTCCATCCGAAAGCGTCCGTTGCCGGCGAGGGCCTGGCGCAAGGACTGGAACGGATAGGCGCCGCAGTGGAGGTACATCTCGCCGAACGGCCGGCGCAAGGCGGCCGTGTTGGCCGTCGCGATCGATTGCCGGCGGGTGCCGAGGTCGGCGACGTAGTCGAACGCGCTCTGCGAGAGCAGCGCGAAGGCGAGACGCGCGCCGTGCGCGGCCTCCCGGCTGCCCGGCCCGCCGAAAAGACCGGCGCGGTACAGGCTGTCGATGCGCGCGATCGCGCGGACGTTCGCGCGCGCGAAGGATTCGCAGAGATCCGCGACCCGTTTCTCGTCCAACGCGACGATCCGGGTTTGCGGCTCTCTCGCCAGCCGTTCCCACTGGACCTCGGGAATCGAGCAGGGCGGGGCGGAAGGCACCGGCGAGCCGGGTGACGGGGCGAAAGGCCCGCCCCTCACGGGGTCCTCCGCGCGGGCTCGGGCGCCGTGCTTCGCAGCCCGCGCGGCCATCCGGGGTCCCCCGTCACGGTCATCCGGATGGCCGGCCGCGAGCGCGAGCGCGAACGGAACAGCCAGGCAGACCGCGGCGATCCGTGCGCCGGGCCTCGCGAGGAGCAGGTGCGGCCCGCGTCGGCCCGTCTCCGGCGCCCTGGCGGCTTCCGGCCGGGCGCGGCTCAATCCAAGATGCTCATGATTCGGCATTGGCGCGGTCGCTCCGGGGATTGGCGCGATTCGGTTCTTCCGCCGAAAAGGGACCTCCGGCGCGGATTTCTGGACGCGTCCCCGCCGGCCACGCGATCACGGTCTCCCGTCGCCCCGCCGCACATTCCCTGCGGCGAAGACCGAGCATAGCACGGCTTCCTCCCGCCGCAGGGCAGGTCCGGGTGGGGGTGCGGCGGAGACGCGGACCAGGGAGCCGCGGGGCCCTCTTCGGGGCTGTGCCGACGCGGATGGCCGCCTGGCGGCGCCGGCATGCTCGGACTGTGTGCAGCGGCGGAGACGAAGGACACCTCACCCCGGAGATGACGCTCGTCCCGCCGCCCGCGGATCATGCCGGTCAGCGAACGAGAAGAAGGCGGGCGCCCCGGGCAGTCTGGGAAGCGCCGGAAGGAGACGATTCCCGCAGGCGGACGAAGTAGATGCCCGACGGAGCTGGGCGGCCGAGATCGTCGAGACCGTCCCAGTCGGCTCCCGCTCCGCCGGCCGCGACGCGGAGGTCCAGCCGCCGGAGCAGGCGCCCGGCCGAATCGTAGACCCCCAGACGCGCGGTCCCTAAGGCCCGTGCGAGCGCCCGAGAATCCCTCTCCGCGGAGAGCCGCGCGTCCTGCGGGAGGCCCGCGATCTCGACCGGGATGAAGACTCTGCCGGCCGAGGGATTGGGATGCGGTCGGCCGAGAGACAGACGGACGGGGGAGGAAGGATCGGGTCGCGATCCTTCGTCGTCGACCGCGGACGGCACCTCGCCGTAGTAGATCCGGCAAAGAACCCATCCATCGGGATCGAGGATCAGCGACTCGGGCGGCGCGGGAGTCGTCAGCCAGAACTCCTGCTCGGGCAGGCTGTCGCGCAGCACGGTGCGATATTCTCCGCCGCCTTCGAGCAGGAAGAGGGCGTCGAGGGGCATGGCGAACGTCTGCGGGCCGGTGGATTCCTGCACGATGCGCACCCGGACGAGCGTGCGCCCGTTCGGCTTCAGCCCGGCATCCTCCCACCAGACGCCGTAGAGGGGGCGGCCTTCGCCATAGACCCAGGGATCGAAGAACCAGCGCAGATCGTCTCCGGTCTCCCGCGCGAAAGCCTCGCGCAGGTCCTCGGTCACGGCGGTGCCGAAGGCATGCGCAGAGCCGTACGCTCGTAGCGCGCGGAAGAAGCGCTGGTCGCCGGCCACGTGGCGCAACATGTGGAGCACCCAGGCGCCCTTGCGATAGACGGTCGCATTGAAGATGAAGTCGGGGTCGTAGACCGAGCCGGCGAATTCACGGCGATCGTTGGCGCGCATCTGCGCGCGCAGGCTGTCGGGGCCGGCGAGATGCTCTGCCCAGAGCGCCTCCGTGTAGACGGCGAAGCCTTCGTTCAGCCAGATGTCGCGCCAGGTGGCGCAGGTCACCCAGTCGCCCCACCACTGATGGGCGAGCTCGTGCACGACGACCCAGTCCTGGGAAGTCCCGAGCTGCAGAAAGTAAGCGCCCATGCTGGTCAGCGTCTGGTGCTCCATCGCCCCGCTCCAGGGGAACTCCGCCATGCCGTACTTCTCGAGGACGAACGGATATTCGCCGAAGGTCTCCGCCATGAAGGCGAGCGCGCGAGGCGTGACGGCCCATTGCTCGCGGGCGCGCTCCAAGTCCTCGGGAAACGCGTAGTAGAGAAGCGGCATGCGGCGGCCGTCCAGGGCGACGTATTCGTCTGCGAACGCGGCGAACTCGGTCGCGACGACACTCACGAGGTAGGCGGCGATGGGGTGGCGTTCCGACCAGTGCCAGCGCACCCGCTCGCCGGAGAGGGAGTCGACGCCGGCAAGCGTTCCGTTCGACGCGGCCGTGATCCCGGCGGGCACGATGAAGCGCAGGTCGGCGAAGAACTTCTCGTCCGGCCTGTCCTTGCAGGGCCACCACGTGCGGGCCGCCACCGGCTCGCAGTTCGTGTAGGCGATCGGACGCCCCGCCTGCTCGCCGAATTCGAAACCCAGCAAGAAGCCCCGTGCGGGGCGGCCCGAGTAGTCGATCGCGAGGGTCAGCTTCTGCCCGGGAAGCAGGGGACGAGTTGGAATGCAGGTGAGCGTGTCCGCCCCATGCTGCCAGGCGATCTCCTCGCCGTCGAGCGTGACTCGGCTCACGATCATGTTGGCGAAGAGATCGAAGACGATGGCCTCGGGGGGAGTCGGATCGAGACGCAGCGTCCAACTCGCCCGACCCGCGATCGACTCGCTCGCGAAGAAGATCTCGGTGGAGAGATCGACCTGCAGGGCGTCGTAGCCGCTGACGTCGGGCCCGGATTCCGACCCGGGCACCCAGCGCGAAGCGATCGCGCTGGGGGCCTGCGGCGAGGCGTCCTTGCCTTCGTTCGGAAGAGGCGGATCGCGGTCGGGGTTCGTCTGCGCGGCCGTCAGCGCGAGGACCGTCCCCAGCATGGCCGTGATGAGCAGCAGGACGACCGGCGCGCGGGCTCGCGGCACCGGGCCGCACCGCGCCCCGGCGGGCGCGCGGGCGGCGGGCCTCACAGCTGGCGGCGCATCCGGCTTCATCCGCTCTCTCCGCGCCCGTGGTCTTGATCGTGCCGCGGTCCGCCACCCTCGTGCAGCTCGATCAGGCGGGCGAGCGTTCTGGCCGTCTCGCCGTCCGGTGTCGAGGCGCCCGAGGTGATGCCGATCACCCGTGGGGGATCGGGCAGCCACCCGGCGGTGCGCACCGGCTCGGGCGCGCCGGCGGGAAGATGTCGGATCGTGGTCGCGCTTTCGAGGCACGCCGCGTCCTCGACGTGATAGGTGGGCAGTCCTTCGCTTCCCAAGCTCGCGAGATGCGCCGTGTTGCTCGACCGGAACCCGCCGACCACGATGAGGCACTGGAGCGCTTCCTCGGCGAGAAGGCTCCGCACCGCATCCTGCCTGCGCTGCGTCGCGGTGCAGAACGTGTCGAGGGCGCGGAAGCGGTCGGGTCCGGCCGGCCCGCCGATCCGTGCCTCGATCGCGGCCGTGAGCAGGTGTCCGATCGCCTGGGTCTCGCGGTCGAGCATCGTCGTCTGATTGACGAGCCCGATCCGTTCGAGGTGCCGGGAGGGATCGAACCCGGGGCTGCGCGACGATGGCAGGGTCGCTTGCGCCGCGGGTCCCGGCTCGCGAATGACCCGCGCGACGGCGGCGGCCTCGTCGCGATCGCGGACGACGATCCAGGGCCCGGGAATGCGGGAGGCGGTGGCGCGCGTCTCCTCGTGCTCGGCGCGGCCGTGGATCACGAGGGTGAGCCCTGCGCGGGAGAACTCCTCGGCGGCCTGCCAGACCCGGCGCACCCAACCGCACGTCGTGTCGATCAGCTGGCAGCCGATCGCCGCGAGGGTGTGTTCCTCCGCGATCGGGATGCCGAACGCCGGGATGATGACGCGGTCCCCGGCCCTGACCTCCGCGAAGCGGTCTTTTCCGCCCTCGGCGGGCAGCGGCCTGATCCCGGCCTCGCGGAGGGCTGCGTTGATCGAGGGGTTGTGGATGATCTCGCCGGTCACGAAGAGGCGTGAGCCGCGGCGTTCCTCGTGCCCGCCCGCGGGACCGGCGGCCGCGAGGGCGAGGTCGACCGCGCGCTTGACGCCCTGGCAGAAGCCATACGTATGCGCGAGGCGGATGCGCAGCCCGGGGCGCAGGATCTCTCCGCCGGCGGCGTGCGCTTCTTCGAGCAGGCGCAAGGCGGAGTCCTCCCGCGCGGGCCCGGTCGAACCCTGCCGGGCGGGGCCCAAACCGGGCGCACGATGGGAATGGCTCGCGGTGGAAAGGCCGCCGCGGCCCTTCGGTCCATTATGGTCGCCGGAAGTTCCCATCATCGCCCGCCTTCCCGCCCGGCCGCCCGGAGCGCCCGGAGATTCTGGCATAATTCTACTGCAAAGTCGGCGGACGGTTCGAACGAGTGGGCGGCCAGGGAGGATAAATGCTCCTGGCAGCTTGAGAATAGGGTATGTTGTGGCCGCCCGAGTGGGTGGGAAATCGCTGCAACACCCAGCCTGCCCGGATCTTGAACAGGTCGGGACGGACAGGCGGCCGCGCCAAACGGGAGAGGATCTTCGTCGTGGTCGACCCGAGGCGAGAGGAAGGCGAGAGACCCGGGCCGGGGGACGCCGCTGAAGAGCGGCCCCAGCCCGCGGGGCACGGGTCCGCGGAGCCCGAGCCGGGGGGGGACCGGGAGGGTAGCGCCCAGCCCGCGGCGTTCCGCTCCGGCTACGTGGTCATCTGCGGTTATCCCAACGCAGGGAAATCGACGCTGCTCAACAGCCTCCTCGACGCGCGGCTCGCCATCGTGACGGCGAAGCCGCAGACGACGCGCCGCAGAACGCTCGGAATCCTCACCCATGAGTCCGCCCAGGCGATCTTCGTCGACACTCCGGGAATCCTCACGCCGCGCGACGAGCTCCACGCGGCCATGATGCGCCAGGTCGACGAGAGCCTGCGCGACGCCGATCTCCTTCTCTACGTCGTCGACGCCCGGCGGCCGTCGGTCGCCCCGGGCATCGCCGAGGCGGCTGCGCACAAGCCGGTCGTCGTCGCGGTGAACAAGGTGGATCTCCTGCGCACGCCCGAGGGTACGCTGCCGGCGATCGAGCGGTTGCGCGAGGGGCTGCCCGAGGCGGAGTTCTATGCGGCGAGCGCGCTCCACGGCGCGGGCGTTCCGGCGCTGCGCGACCGCCTGCTCGAGAAGCTGCCGCCGGGCGCACCGTTCTACCCGCCCGACCAGCTCACCGAGCATCCCGAGCGCTTCTTCGTGACCGAGCTCATCCGCGAGGCGGTCTTCGACCTCTTCCGCGAGGAAGTGCCCTACGCGACCGAGATCGAACTCACGGCGTTCCGCGAGGAGCCGGGACGCAAAGACGTGATCGAGGCGGACATCTTCGTCGAGACCGAGTCGCAGAAGAGCATCCTGATCGGCAGGCAGGGCGCGGCCATTCGCCAGCTCGGCATCCGCGCCCGCGCCGGGATCGAGGAGTTGCTCGGCCGGGAGGTGTACCTCGCCTTGCGCGTGAGAGTGCTTCCCCATTGGCGGCGGGACCGCGGAGCGCTCGCGCGCTTCGGCTACTGAGCGGACCGGCGGCCGCCTTGACAGCGCGGGCGAGTTCCTCGAAGGTAGCCTGCATCTCGGGCGACGAGGCGCGCGGCGGGCGCGCGCCGGAGAAGGGAAAGGAGAGCCGGGTGGGCTTCGCACGAACGCTCGTCACGAGCGCGCTGCCCTACGCGAACGGGCGCATCCACATCGGCCATCTGGCCGGCGCCTACCTGCCGCCCGACATCTACGTCCGGTACCTGCGGGCGAAGGGCGAGGAGGTCGTCTTCATCTCCGGCTCGGACGAGCACGGCGTCCCGATCACCCTCCGGGCGATGGAGGAGGGCGTGACCCCGCGCGAGGTGATCGACCGTTTCCATGCCGAAAACGAGGCCGCCTTCCGCGCGGCCGACATCGCCTTCGACCTGTACGGCCGCACGTCCTGGCCCGAGCATCACGAGACGACCGCGGAGTTCTTCCTCAAGCTCCACGCGGCGGGCTCGATCGAGAAGCAGAAGATCCAGCAGTACTATTCGGAGAAGATCGGCATGTTTCTCCCCGACCGCTACATCGAGGGGCTCTGCCCGCGGTGCGGCCGGGATGCGCGCGGCGACCAGTGCGACCACTGCGGCACGACCTATGAAGTGACGGAGCTGCGCGAGCCGCGCTCGGCGGTCCCCGGTGACGGCTCGACGCCCGTCCTGCGCGACACGCTGCACTGGTTCCTGCGACTCGACCGCTTCCAGGAAGAGCTCGCCCGCTGGATCGAGGCGAAGCGCGACTGGCGCCCGAACACCCGCGGCGTGGCCCTCGGCTGGCTGCGGGAAGGGCTGCGCGCGCGCTGCGTCACGCGCGACACCGAGTGGGGCGTCCGCATCCCGCTCGACGATCCGGACACCGGAGGCAAGCGCATCTACGTCTGGTTCGACGCGCCGATCGGCTATGTCACGAACACGCGCGTGTGGGCGCAGCGCGCGGGAAGGCCCGAGGCGTGGCGCGAGTACTGGCAGGATCCGGGCACGCGCCTGATCCACTTCATCGGCAAGGACAACATCCCGTTCCACGCGATCATCTTCCCCGCGATGCTGATCGGCCAGGGAAACTACATCCGTCCCGACGTCGTCGTCGCGAACGAGTACCTGAACTTCCTGCGGGCCGGAGAGGCGGCGGCGGTCAAGTTCTCGAAGAGCCGCGGCACGGTCGTCGAGGTGGGCGCCTTCGTCGAGACGTACGGATCCGACCGGCTGCGCTACTACCTGACTGCGATCGCGCCGGAGGGCGCCGACGCGGAGTTTTCCTGGAAGGACTTCTACCATCGCACGAACGGCGAACTCGCCGACGTGCTCGGCAACTTCGTCCACCGCACGCTCAGCTTCACCGGCAAGTCCTTCGCCGGCCGCGTGCCCGCGGCGGGCGAGCTCGGCGAGAACGACGCGCGCGCCCTGGCGGCGATCGGCGAGACGGCCGCGGCGGTCGGGGAGTCGATCGAACGCTTCCAGTTCCGCCAGGCCCAGATCGCGATGCTCGATCTCGCCCGCCTGGGCAATCGCTACTTCGACGAGCAGCAGCCGTGGGCGACGCGCAAGAGCGACCCGGCGCGCTGCGCGACCTCGATCCATGTCTGCCTGCAGCTCGTCGCCGGGCTGGCCCGCCTGATGCGGCCTTTCCTGCCGCATGCAAGCGGCCGGCTCTTCCCCATGCTCGCCCTCGAGGAGCCGCAGGGCGCCTGGTGGACGCGGATCGGGGAGGAGCGCCTCGCGGAGGGCGCGCAGCTGGGAAAGCCGGAAATCCTCTTTCCGAAGCTGGAACCCGAGGACATCCCGGAAACATAAAAGCGCGGACCTTTTCGGCGACCGGAGACGCGCAGAGACTCGAGGGGAGAGGACGGGGCATGGACGGAAGCACGAGCGGGCGGGTGCTGCGGACCTGGACGAGCGGGGCGGAGGAGTCGACGGCGGCGATCTTTGCGCGGACGCGCCGGTTCCGCGCGGCGGGCGGGGCGGGGCTGCTCGCCCTCGCGGCGGTTCTCGCGTGGACCGCGCCCGGGTGCGGCGGGGGTGAGCGCCAGGCGGAGAAGGCCGCTCCGGGGGGGAGGAACTCTGGGGCGATCGCGGAGAAACCGGGGCCCGGCGAGGAAGCCGCAGGCCAGGTGACCGAGCTCAACCGCGAGGATGCGGCCCGAAGGGATTCGATCGCCCTCGGCGGCGCGGAGAACCGGCCGCCGGCGGCGCGCTTCGAGGTCTTTCCCCTCACCGGCTACGCGGGGCTGACCACGCTTCGCTTCAACGCCAACCTCTCGAAGGACGACCAGACCGACAATCCCAATCTGCTCAAACGCTGGGACTACGACGGCGACGGCACCTGGGACTCGGGCGCCGTGCGGGCGAGCCGCAATCGCTACATGTACGACCGCGCGGGCATCTTCCGTCCGCGCCTGCTCGTCGAGGACACGGGCGGCCTGCGCGACTCTTTCGTCGGACCTGAGGTCGAGATCAAAGACCCTTGTCCGGCGCCGGACTTCGAGCTGACCGATCTCAATCCGCAGTCGCGCAGCTACGGCAAGAAGTACTCGCTCGAGGACCTGCGCGGCCATCGCGTGGTCGTCTGGTTCGGCGCGCCGAGCAGCTGATGCAGCTATGAGCAGCAGTTCGCTGCTCTGGACAGCCTCTCGCAGGTGCTCTCGCGGACGGCGGAGTTCTCCGACGTGGTCATCCTCTCCGTCCTGCAGCAGAACCGCCGCGACAAGATGGAGAAGATGATCCTCAAGCGAGCGCTTCCCGTGCTGGTCGACACCTTCGATGGGGCCTACGCGGAGGCCTACTCGGTGTCCGACGCGCACGCCTTCAACTTCTTCGATTCGCGCGGATGCCTGGTGCCCAACACGATCGAGACGGGCAAACGCATGGCGATCGATGGGGAGCGCATCCGGGAGATCCTGCGCGGCATGGTCTTCCATGGCTAGGGAGGTGGTCAACCGGCTGGCCTGGAGCTACAGCCGGCACGGCCTGTTCCACGACTGTCCGCGCGGCTACTACTACCACTACTACGGCTCCTGGGGCGGCTGGTCCGCGGAAGCGGACGAGGACGCGAGGCGGCTCTACCTGCTCAAGCAGCTGAAGAGCCGCCACCTCTGGGTGGGAAGCATCGTGCACGAGGCGGCGGCCCAAGCGCTCGCCGCCGTCCGCGCGGGCGCCGAGCCGGCGACCGGCCCGCGGGCGCAGGATGCGGCCGAGGCCGCGGCGCAAGCGGTGGTCACGCGCATGCGGCGCGAGTTCCGCGCCTCGCGCTCGGGAGAGTACCGGAGCGATCCCCGGCGGGTGACCGGCCTCCGGGAGCACCACTACGGCGAGGCGGTGGCGGACGCGGAGTGGCGCGATCTCGCCGAGCAGGCGCGCCGCTGCGTGCGGTTCTTCTTCCGGGATCCGCTTCCGCGCCTGCGCGCGGTGGCCCGTGCCGATTGGCTCGCGCTCGAGGATCTCGAGCTCTTCTCCCTGGGCGACCTGCCCGTCTATGTGAAAATGGACTTCGCCTGCCGCACCCCGGATGGCGGCCTTCTCATCATCGACTGGAAGACCGGCAGGCGCGGCCCCTCGGGCGACGGTCTGCAGCTCGCCGTCTACGCGCTCCACGCGGCCGCGCGGTGGAAGGCCGCGCCCGAAGCGATCGTGGTCCGCGAAGTGAACTTGAACGTGGGGGAGGAGGAATCGGTGCGGGCAACGGCGGAGCAGCTGGAACGCGCGGGGGAGGCCATTCGCGAGAGCTTCGCCCGCATGCGCGCCTGCCTCGTCGATCCCGAGGCCAATCTCGCTCGCAGCGAAGACTTCTCCCCGCGGCCGTCGGCGCGCGGATGCGGCGGCTGCAATTTTCGCGAAATCTGCCCCGAGCACGCCGGCTCGCGCGCTTCGTTCGATCGCCCGGGCGCAAGTCGATCCATCCGTTCGTGGACCGGGTGAGGAATCTGTTCCATGATCGGGGGGTATCGACCATCGTCGTCGGCGGAAGCGGCGAGCACGTGCGGGTCGCGGACCCGGTCGTGCAGCTGGATCGTCACATTCCCGTCGTCGCCCGAGCGGATCGGGGAGTCGAAGGCATGAGAGCCGGCCGGACGAATGGGCTGTGGCGCGAGCCGCGGCTCGGCGGCGGGAGCGCCGGGGGCGGCCGCGAGGTGCGCCCGGGCGGTCTTCGTTCGCGCCCGGTGCGCCTGGTCCGTGCGGGCGGGCCTCGCGAAGGCCGCTGGAGCAGAGACCGCGTGTTCCGTCGCAGCCTGGTTCTCTCCGCGATCGTGCACGCGGCACTCCTCGCCGCCTTCTCGATCTATCCGCTCCTGCCGCATCATCCGGTCATCGTCGGGCCGCTGGTCGTTTCCCTGATCACTCCGGCGGAATCCGCGCCGGAAGCGCCCGCATCTCAGGCGCGGGCCGAGCCGCGGGCCCAGACGCGGCTCAAACCCGAGGCGAAACCCGAGAAGCGCAGGCCGGCGCAGACGGAGATCGCGAAGACCCAGGAGTCGCCTTCGGCCGCGAAGACGCAGGCCACGGTGAAGCCGGAGCCCGAGCAGGTGCCCGAAACCGTGTCCGAGACGAGGCCCGGCGAGGTTCCCTCTTCGCCGGCGGACGGGGGGCCGCTCTCGGTCGCCCGCGTGGACGAGCCCTTCGCCTACGACTACTACCTCGAGGCCGTGATCGGTCGCATCTCCGAGAAATGGGCGCCTCCGGCGGGAGTCAGTGCGCAGACGACGGTCACGGTCCGTTTCCGGATCATGCCGCAGGGACGCGTGTACGAGACGGCAGTCGAGGGCCCGTCGGCGATCCCGTTCTTCGACCGCAGCGCGCAGGACGCGATCATGAGGGCCCAGCCGTTTCCGCCCTTTCCGCCGGCCTACCGGGGAAGGTGGCTCACGCTCCACTTGAAATTCGTCTATGGCGGATGACGGAGAGGGATCGCCGCCGCCGAACGGGCGCCGGATGCGCGATCCGCAGGGCGATCGCCGCGCGGGACGGCCTGGCCCGCCGGCGGGCGTGCCCGCATCCCACCGAAGCAGCAGCGCGAGAGACGCGGCGCTGGGAAAGTGAGTCGTGGTGAAGCGTAGCCGGATTTCGAGTGTCCGCACGGGCGCCGCTCTCTGCGCGCCGTTCGCCTTCCTCGTCTCGCTGGTCCTCCTCGTCCCGCCCGCGGGCGGCCAGGAGGCGGACTATTACGGTGAAGTGCGCAAGGGCGAGCTGTTCCGCATCCCGGTCGTGATCGAGGATTTCACGAACGGGACGCCGGCGGGAAGCGGCGAAGTGCTTTTCTCGGGCGGCCAGCGGGCCGAGGACGTCCTCGCGCGCGACCTCACGTTTACCGACATCGTGCAGGCCGTTCGCGAACGCTCGGGCGCGCCGCGCGAGGCGGGGCCGCGCCTCGACGTCGACGGCCAGCCGATCGCCCGGCCGGTCCAGGCGCGCGTGCGGGGGCGCTGGAGCCACGCCCGGGGCGGCCCCCGCCTGGCGATGGAGCTGATCGACGAGACTTCCGGCAGGACCATCGTCGAGTGCGACTACCCGCTCTTTCCCGACGGGGAGACCCAGCCGGACCGCTGGCAGATCCACCTGTGGGCGGACGAGGTGACCCGCTACCTGACGGGCTCTCCCGGCTGCGCGGCGAGCCGCATCGCGTTCGTGCGCGAGACCGAGGGCGGCAAGGAGCTGTTCCTGGTCGACTGGGACGGGGCGGAAGAGGAGCCGGTCACCGAGTTCGGCTCGATCCTCGTCGCGCCCTCATGGCATCCGAGCGGACGCCGGCTGATCTTCACCAGCTATCACCAGGAGCAGCCGTCGCTCGTCTCGTTCGATCTGCCCGGCCGGAGGATGGTCACGATCTCGGCCGCCAAGACCCCCACGGCCGCGGCCTATTCGCCGAACGGCCGGCAGGTCGCCTTCGCGGCGACGACGAGCGGCGATGCGGAGATCTTCGTCTCGCGTTTCGACGGCTCTCAGGCGCGGCGGCTGACGATGCATCCCGGCATCGACACCGCGCCCAGCTGGTCGCCCTCGGGCAACCGGCTCGTGTTCACCTCCGACCGCGGCGGCACGCCTCAGCTGTACATCATGGACGCAGACGGATCGAACCTGGTGCCGCTCACCTCCGGGGAAAGCGGCCGGTGGAACGATTCGCCCGACTGGTCTTCCGACGGGCGGCGCATCGTCTACGTGAACGGGCTCGACGGCAGGTTCGATCTCGCGCTCGTCGGCGCCGACGGACTCGGGTGGAGGCGTCTGACCGAAGGCGGCGGCTGCGAGGACCCGCACTGGGCGCCCGACGGCCGCCACGTGGTGTTCGCCCGCAAGACGGGCGGTGTCCGCAATCTCTGGGTGATCGACACGGACTCCGGACGCTTGCGGCAATTGACAGCATCTCGCGCGCATACCTACAATCCGGCCTGGTCACCAGTGACGGAGAAGAGGATTCGGGCTTCGGGAGGCTGAAGGCCGGCGCTGGCGTGCGGTCCAAAGGAGGTTCTACGTTCATGAGCAAGTCTGCCTGGTTCGGCATCGTGGCGGTCCTGGCGCTGGTCCTCGCGGCGACCGGGTGCTCGAAGAAGCCCCCCGCCGGCGAGATCATTCCTCCTCCGGGAAGCGGGGAGCGGGAGACGACATCGGCGCCGACGAGTGAGCGCGAGGTCACGCCGAGCGGAGAAGGGGAGGAGCAGGTCGTCGAGATCCTCCTCGCCGATGCCTTCTTCGAGTACGACAAGTACCGGCTGACTCCCGAGGCGCGCGAGCGGCTCGCTTCGAACGCCGAGACGCTGATCCGAAATCCCCAGAAACGCATCCTGATCGAAGGGCACTGTGACGAGCGCGGCACGCGCGAGTACAACCTGGCCCTCGGCGACCGGCGCGCGGCCGCGGTGCGCGACTTCCTGGTTTCGTACGGCGTCGACGCGAACCGCATCGAGACGATCAGCTACGGCAAGGAACGGCCG
>Ga0316622_100000407_pt1 | contig 24618 bp, 21 predicted proteins | sample OWC_Aug_OW2_C1_D_FD_207646 | JGI IMG/M metagenome (GOLD analysis project Ga0316622, IMG submission 207646) | Wetland soil microbial communities from Old Woman Creek delta, Ohio, United States - OWC_Aug_OW2_C1_D5_C | ecosystem: Environmental > Terrestrial > Soil > Wetlands | place: USA: Ohio... | reverse complement strand
GGCCTGGATTCGTGTCTCAGAATCCATCTGGGGGCTCCGTCTCTCAACGCCCCTACCCGTCGTAGGTTAGTGGGTCCGTTACACCCACTACAGCCTGATAGGCCGCAGACTCATCCTGAAGCGCCGGAGCTTTAAGCGTGGAAGCGTTCCAGCATACCACACCTATGGGGTATTATCCTCAGTTTCCCGAGATTGTCCCCCACTTCAGGGCAGATTATCCGCGTGTTACTCAGCCGTCTGCCGAGGTCTTGCACCTCTCGACTCGCATGCCTTAATCGCATTCCGATAGCGGTGCCCGCCGGCAGGATCAACCGGAATTCATCTCTGTGAATTGATCTGTCGACGTTCACTTCTTACTGTGGTCGCAACCTTATACTCTCGAAATCGGCAGGGTTCTCAAGTCTCACCGACTTGTGCTGTACCCTGCGTATAGTATGTGGCATAATGCCACTCGAGTTGTTGCACGCAATACTCTGTCATCGAACGTCAGAATCAAGAGGCCACGACCCGCGCCGGAGATCTTGATTCTCCATCATGTCTGCGACAGATGGAGTAGGTTGATCACCGAATATGGCGAGTGAACGCCTCCCTCCCAACCATCGCCGCTGTCGCAGATGTTTTGGGTAGCCCCGCCTAAGTCCGATGCCATATATATCGGTTTCGAACGGCCTACTCGGCGGAACACGAGCGTCCCGCGTGCGGAACTACACTATACACCTACAACTCCATCGTATAAGACAGTTTCGACCCTAGTCGTCGCAGAGCGCTTCGTTTTCGCGCTAGCGCCGCCCGAGTCCGGAACCCGCACAGCTTCCTCCGCATTTCGCTGCCCGAACAAGATGGATTCAACTGATACCAGTCGAATCGACAAACGTTTAAGACCGAACTTCACCTTATGCGAGAATTGCGCGGGGATGGCCCAGCCCGGTAAGGCGTTGGATTGCTATCCCGGTCCGTGGAGGATCGAGGCAGATATCCAATGCTCGGAAGAGCTCGGGGGTTCAAATCCCCCTCCTCGCGCCTTTCTGGAACACCCGGCAAATCATTATGCTGGACAACGTCAGTCCCTTCCCATGGGAAATGGTCAGATGATGGAGGAGCAGATGCCCGTTGAACAGAGAGTCGCTGAGGTTCCTTCGGGAACACCGAAGGCAGTCGACGAGAAGTCCGTCCCTCATCAGGAAGTTGCAGCCGTGCCTACACCCCCCGACATCGTGGAGCCGAGGAAGAAGGCGTTCAAGATCGAACGCCCTCCGCGTCCGAGCAGTCTGAGGTGGTTCCGCCGCCTTGCCCCGGCAGAGCGGAATGGCCTCAGGCTGGACATCCTCTGTCTCGCGGCTGCGGTCCTTGGGTTGATGAGCCTCGCCCTCCCGTGGATCAGCGAGGGGTCTGATGGCGACCTGCGGGGCCTCTGGTACTATGTTCAGGGCAGAGGGGGCGATTCGGAAGTGAACGTCTTCGCCATAACCGCGGGTTTCATCATTGTTGGATCCCTGTTGTCGTTGTTCACAAGGCTCGGAGGTCTTGCTCTCCTTGCAGGAGTGATATCGTTCATCACGATATCCATCCCGTCAACGGACAGCCGCTCCCTGGGGTTCTATTTCGCAGTCGTCGCTGGCGCGGTGGGAATACTCTCGCTCCTGCTCAGAAGATCATTTCCAGTGCCCCGCAGGTTCCGGACGGTCGGTCGCCCATCCGAGTTCGGCGACTACGAGCTGAACCTTCTCGCCATCCTCGGCGGCCTGTTCGGCCTGATGTGCTTCTTCCTTCCGTGGTTCAGGATAGAGTGGTTCTATCCATACACTGAGCTGCAGTTCGCCTCCTCTTACAATCTCTATGAATTCTCTAGCGGATACGTTTCCAGCCTTGCATCCGCGACTGCCGGCGTGTGCTTCTTCGCGGGCTCAATGATATCGCTCTTCTCCCCCATCGGCTCGGTCGGCCAGATCGCCGGGGCAGCGCTCTTCTACATCGATCTCAGGACCAGCGCTGCGGACTTCAGGTATTATTTCGGGTGGTGGTCGAATCCTGACTATGAGTCATCATTCGCGATAGGATTCTACGTCGGCATCGCGTGCGCCGCGCTGGTAGTGGCGTCCTTGTTCGTCCGATGGCGCCCGAGGTTCACCGGGAAGGCAATGAGGTTAGCCTCAGCCTGGTCTCTGGGCGTCTCCCCGGTGGCGACATCCGAGCCCGCGCTACGACCGGCGCGATCTGAGGAGTTGAGTGTCTCGAAGATCATAAAAAGCTCAATCAAGCCGCTCTTCATCACGCTGGTGGTCTTCGCGCTGCTCGTCTCGAGTGCCGGCCTAGCGTACATCATGCCCTGGTCCAGACTCGAGGTAGGCGTCTGGAACAACAATCCAGACCAGAGAACGCATGTCGAGATCTTCATCGACGGAGAGGGCAAGGCTATCGACTACGTGGAGCCCGGCACGTCCTTCGAGAAGTCGTTCACGGTCAGGGCCGGCTATCACAGGGTCGCCTTGGACTATGGCATCACCGGTGGATCCGAGGACTCAGACATCGACGGGAGTCTCGACTGGGCCTCTTCCATCAATGTCAGGCCGCTTCGCACTGCTGTCATGTCGATAGGACTCGGGTTCTCGTACGGAGAGAGGCCAGTCATCGAGCTCGAAGCAGAGCCGTTCGGAAACGGCGAGAAGATGACGATGACGAGCGTAAACGGAGACACGGGCAACTGGGTCTACTGGGACGACTTCGACATCACTCTCGTCGCTGGCTCTAGGGCTGTGAAGTGGGAGCCTTGGGGCACGGATCTGGATGGCGGAATATACGTCGAGAAGACCTACCTTCCGAAGCAGCTCGGAGACCTGTCGGTCAACTGCACCATTGTCGATCTGGCGGGAGACGGTCGGCCCGGCATCGGGGATTACTTCTTGCTCACGACAGGCGACGACTACCTGTTCAATTCAACAGTGACCTATACTCTGTATCTGTTGCATCAGTCGTCCTCGAGCCTCGCGTCGGAGATCACGTTCGTGGGCAGATACTGACCCTGCTTCGAACGATGTTCGACGCTCCGTATTGCCCGTTTTTCGGGGGCGATATTCGGCCTGCGGTTACGAATTAGGTCAAGTCAGCTATTCTTATATAGCATAATGACCTTCGCGCCTCCTATGCGTGTCTGGACAGGTCCGGACACGGCTACGACCGGTCAGGTAGCGCGGGCATTTGGGGGGCATTGCTTGATGCATGTGGGGACAAACTCCCGGGAACGAGGCGTTCTTCCGAGGCACACGAGGAGAATCCTTGGTAGCGTTGTAAGGCGTGAGAGTGTGTTTTTCGTCTTTTCGTTGATGATTCTGGTTTCGATCATGTCGCCGATCGCCATCGGGCTGCTCGGCGAAGACGAGAACGAGATTGACCTCATCGTGGGCATCAGTGCGACGGGCAATGCCCCGACCATCGGGACTCTGCCGAATCCTCTCTACGTGGACATCGGAGTGTCAAAGATCATCAACGTTCGTGTCAATGACTCGGACAACGACATCCTGAACGTGACCTGGGACTGGGGAGACGGCTCTCCTCTGGAAGTCAACACGACTGCACCCGCTCTCGTGGCGATCAGGGTGTACAACGAGCACACTTGGATCCCGCCGATCGAGTACACGCAGGGAGCCGGCCCCTACAACTTCTCATATGAGCTCAAGATCGTCGTGGACGACGGACAGGGGAACTACGCTTGGCGGAACACCACGATCCTCTGCTATGTGCCGGAGAATTACGGTCCTTCATCCGACATTGAAGGGCCTTCGACCGTTGTGGCTCCTACCGATACTGTGACATTCGTCGCCAGAGCCAACGATACCGAGGGGGAGCCCCTGACTTGGACCTTCATCTTAAACGATTCCGTAACTGATTCTGTTATCGGCGTCTTCAACACACCCGCTTCCGATCCCGCTACGTGGGTCTGGAACAACTTCACATACGTTTTCGGAGCTGAGGGGTACTTCAATGTCACTCTCTTCGTGTCCGACGCTATCGGCGATAACCAGACCGGCCTGCACAACACTTCGGACAGGGCCACCGTGCAGTCATACCTGAACAAGATTCCGTTCGTCACGAATATCACAGTGACGCCTCAGTCACCGATCATCAACGAGACCGGCTACATCAATGTCACTTACAAGATCGACGTCTACGACCAGGAAGCGGATGTCATGAATGCGACCTGGGACTTCGGCGACGGCAGCCCTGTGAGATACAATGAGTCGGGTGCATTGAGGATCACTTACACGTTCTACCAGTCCGTCAACTACACGGACACGGGCGTGTTCAACATATCCTTCGTCGTGACGGACGGGAGGCCGGGGCACGAGGTCTATAGATGGACCACGGTGTATGTCAACTCGACCAACTTGCCTCCGAGCGTTACAGGTTTCTCGTTCAACTACTCTCAAGGCAGCTTCGAGCTCCCCAACGTGACGCTCAACTTCACACTCAGCATAACGGACCCTGAACTGAACCTGGTAACATTGACCGTCTCTTGGGGCGACGGGAGCCCGTACGAGTACTACAATCTGACCGAATTCGTCGAGGGGAATGTCACGCTTGTGATCTCTCACGCATACGGCTCTGTTGGACAGTACATGATCGAGCTGTGGTACACGGACAACAAATCTGGCTTGCTGAATCACAGCAAGTACTACAACCTCACGGTCAAAGTTGAGATTCCTCCGCCGATAATCATCAAGAGATGGTCCTGGTGGGACTACACGAGTCTGGCGCTCTTCGCGTTGATACCTGTGCTTGTGGCCGTGCGATTGTATTATGTCGCCCGCCAGCGCAGGCTGATCGAGGCGCAGGGCATGACCCTCGAAGAGTATAGGCTGATCCAGAGCGAGAGGGCGAGGCAGCAGGAGGAGGCGCTCGAGCACGAGCTCGCCAAGCAGATGGAGGACACGAAGAGCTAGTGGAGGGGATTTGAATGGCCAAGAGATCTTTCAGATGGGTGATCGCCAAGCGTGTCATCAACGTCTTTCTCACGATCATCGGCATCATGATCCTCAACTTCTTCCTGATCCACCTGATGCCTGGGGACCCGATAACCAACATGATCCCGAGGTCCCCGAAGTTCGATGTCTCGCTCAAGTGGGAGCTTCAGGAGAAGTTCCACCTCAACGATAGTATGCCCGAGCAGCTCGTGTGGTACCTGTACAACACCTTCACGCTGGATTGGGGCACTTCCTACATGGCGAATGAACGTCCAGTGTTCGATATCATAATGAGCGATATGCGTTGGACGCTGATACTCGTCGGCGTATCGACGTTCTTCACGCTCCTCCTAGGTATGGCCATCGGAGCGTACTCCGCGTATCGGAGGGGAGGCGCGTTCGATGTGGGCTCGACGGCCGTATCGCTCTTCTTCTACGGTATGCCCGTCTTCTGGCTCGCAATACTGCTCCAGATACTATTCACGACTCATCCTCTCGGGATAAGCTGGTGGCCCCAGTTGCCAGCGGGCGGATACTACGACACGGACGAGTTTGGGGCCGAGCTGAAATGGACGTTCCCGGTCGTCCTGAGCATGATGAAACATCTCATACTTCCTTCGATGACGCTCGCGGTCGGCACTGTCGCCGGCGTGTCGCTCGTGATGAGGAGCTCCCTCATCGACACCATGACGGACGATTACATCCTCACCGCGAAGGCGAAGGGGTTGACGGACTACCAGGTCCTGATGCACCACGCGCTGCCGAACGGCCTGCCGCCGATGATCGCCTTGATCGCGATGGATGTGGCATTCATCATTGGCGGGGCGTACCAGGTGGAGTACATCTTCAACTATCCCGGGATAGGGTGGAGGACAATCAAGTCCATCGGAGACCTTGACTTCCCCATCCTCCAGTTCATCGTCGTGATTGGCGGAGTGGCTGTGGTCATTGCGAACTTCCTGTCGGACCTTGTGCTAATCTACATCGATCCGAGGATCAAGATATCGTAGAGGTGATGACATGCTTTCCTACAACTCACTCAGCAAGCCCAAGCGCATGAGGGCGGTCATCGCCGTGGCGTTCATAGCATTGCTCGCGTTCGGCTTCGCGGGAATGATGGTCGCTCCTGCGGAAGCGGCATACATGCAGGAAGCCCCGATCGCGAACGCTGGACCCGATGTGGACATTCAGGTTGGAGAAACCGTCCAGTTCAATGGTTCAGCCTCGGTGCCGTCTGAAGGCGCGACGATCGTCAACTACACGTGGAATTTCACCGTCTTCGTGGGCACGGGCTCTCACGTGCTGTATGGCGTCAGCCCGTCATACATGTTCAACGTCTCTGTTTCGGGCGCTCACTTGGTCATCGTGAACCTCACCGTCACGGACAGCGCGGGCCTGAACGACACCGACGAGATGAACGTGTTCATCAGGGAGAAGCCCCCGACATTCTTTGACAAGTATTGGATGGAGATATTCCTCATCGGCATTGCTGCCATCTTGCTGTCGCGACCGGTCTACAGCGTGTCGAAGAGCCTCATCAAACACGAGCCAATCGTGACCGAGGCGTCACGAGAGAAATTCCGTCTCACCATGGCGAAGGACCGGAAGATATTCGGCCAGCTGATGCGTAACCCGATGGGCGCGATCGGCGTGATCATCCTGGTATTCTTTGCCGGCTTGGCCATATTCGGCCCGGCGCTTGCGCCCTATGATGTGAAGGCGATAGATCCGGCGAACTCGATGAACCTGCCATCTCCGGACCACTGGATGGGCACGGACAATCTGGGCATCGACATCTTCAGCGAGTTGCTGTACGGCGCACGCACCTCCATCGTCGTGGGGATGGTCTCTGCGGTCATAGCATCATTCCTCGGCGCAGCCGTCGGCCTGTACTCGGGCTATGTCGGAGGCTGGAAGGACGAGGTCGTCATGCGACTCAACGACATCGTGCTATCGATCCCGTGGCTCGTGCTCATGATCGTGGTCGCCGCCTTCCTGGGACAGATCGACCTCACGGGCATCATACTCATCATCGGTCTGACTGGCTGGTCCACGACCGCGAGGATGGTCAGAGCTCAGGTCCTGTCGATCAGGGAGAGAATGTATGTCGAGCGCGCACGGTCAATCGGCGCAGGTGAGATGGATATCATCAGGCGGCACGTGTTCCCGAACACGTTCCCGCTGGTGTTCGCCAACACGATCCTCACTGTCGCGGTCTCGATCCTTTCGGAGGCGACTCTAAGCTTCCTAGGCCTCCGGCCGGTTGGCGAAGTGACCTGGGGTACGATGCTTTCCTTCGCGCAGGAGGCTAGCGCATTCCAGATAGGTCTGCACTGGTGGATCCTCGCTCCCGGCCTGTGCATCGTCGTGGTCGTTCTGGGGTTCACCTTGCTGGGGTACGCTCTGGACGAGATACTGAACCCGAAGCTGAGGCACAGATAGGCTCGTCTCAGGTTCAGGATCGTCCTTCGAGGCACTGAGTAGTTCATCACATAGAATGAGCACCTCGACCGCGGTGCATTGTCTAGAAATGGACATGCACGCTCAGGACCGATGGTCAGGGCTATTCAACTCATCGAAAGCCCTTTATAGCGTCTTTTCAATGCCAGTGGTATATTCGCGTGCGATTGGGGGACAAGTGGAGCTAGATAGGAGTCTACTCTGAGGGCGTCGCTTTTCGACTCATGATTCGCTCCTTTGCCCGGACCCGATCTTCGCGGATGGCAATCGAAGGCAATTGAGGAGAGGATACGGTTTGGAAAAAAGTAGTGGGCGAACGACTCTGATTACGGCTTTTGGAGCTGTGTTCTTCGCACTGTTGATGGTGGGCTCACCGAACTTGAGCATATTCGGCCATGACGCTGACCTCAGCATAGCGGATAACGCGGCGGCCGGTGCCGGCGACCGGGCGCTTAGGCTCGGGATTGTCGGTGCGATTGGAAGCATTTCTACGCTGAACCCGACTGAGTACACGATGGCGGAAGAGATGCTGGTCATATGGCCGTGCTACAGCACGATGCTTACATATGATGTGAATGTCAAGGAAATCGGCGATCTGGCTCGCACGTGGACCATATCTCCTGACGGACTTACATGGACTTTCAGTATGTACCAATCAGCGGTATTCTACGACAAGTCCATCCCCGGCGGACCATGGCAGCCTGTGACGGGCCATGATGTGATGTACACGTACTTCGCGATCCAGAACGACACGAGGAACAACCTGCACTCATACTTCCCGACGGTCAACGGACAGCCAATCATCAAGAAGATAACTGTCGGCCCGGCGACCGGTCTCGCAACGCAGTGGGACATGAGGATCGAACTCGCGACGCAGTACGCCCCGTTCATCGGGTCGCTGCACTCGATCCCGATCCTGCCCAAGTACATTTGGGAGCCCGTAGGGCTTGCGTACGACAACGATGACATAATCGGAAGTGGAGCGTTCTATTACATGGGTAGCGGCTTGCCCAGCACGACTGTCGTTGAACTCGGCAGGAACCCGACATGGTTCGGAACTGAGGAGCACGGCTGGCAGCTGCATGTCAACAAGCTGGTCATCAAGTCCCAGACGAGCGCGGACAGCAACCTGGCGGAGTTCCAGGCCGAGGGCATCGATGTCATGATGTGGGCCTCTCCGGAACAGTACACCGGTGTGCTGAGGGACATGGAGATCGCGGGAACGGCCACGAGGTTCAGCTCTTCGACGGGATTCGTCTACGAGTACAACCTCAACCAGATGACGGACGCACTGAGGTCTAGCCTAGGGGGCACATACAACAACGGTGACAACAACCAGCTCCTGCTGGACCCGGTCGTGAAGCTGGCCATCGCGAAGTCCTATGACAAGCAGACGTTCATCGACCAGGTCTATGGAGGCCTTGGACAGCCTGCGGACTCACTGGTGCCGTACGCTCACCCGTACTACTATGACTACGGCGGCGCAGAAGCACCGGTTGGTGAGGTCGAAGTCACCCAGGACATCGTTGGTGCGAGAGCCCTGCTCTACAACAACGGCTGGCAGTACAGGACCGATGGAACTCACATAGCGACGACCGACGCTGACTATGCAACCTACTACCCGTTGTGCAAGGCCGGTCCGTCCAGCCAACTGAGCTTCAGGTTCTGGACTCTCTCCGAGTCGCCTGAGTGGAACACCGGCGGACAGCTGCTCGCCACATGGGCTGAGCAGATCGGTGTCGACCTCTGGTACGACTACAAGGTGCTTTCGTCCAACGAGATGAACGGCGCCTGGATGGCCGCGGACTACGACATGTGGCTCTGGGACTGGGTCTTCACCCCGACCTCCGAGATATCCGTGGACATACTCTCTGTGCTGACCACGGACGAGATCGGGAGCTGGAGCGACATATACTGGAGCAACGCCGAGTTCGATGCGCTCTACAACCAGTCGCTCGTGACCATGGACTTTGCCTCGAGGAAGCTCGTGACGGATGAGATGCAGAGGGTCACATACGAGGCTCAGGCATGCCAGTTGCTGGCATACAGAGCCGACCTGTTCGCAGTGCGGAGCGCCGCACCGGACAACTGGGTCAACTGGGGCAACTGGTCCCAGCAGTGGCTGCTCGATCCGAGCCAGCTCGCACCATGGGTCTACATGTTGATCGAGCCAGGACTCGTCGCAGACAACCAAGCTCCGGATATCTCTACACAGGCCACCTACGAGGCCATCAAGGACGTTGGGCTGTCGCTGACAGCGACTGCGACGGATGATCAGGCGGGCCTTGAGTACAGATGGTTCTACGGAGATGGCACGAAGGATGCCGTATGGAGCGGGAGCCCGAGCAGGACTCATGCATACCCTGCAGACGGTGTCTACAAGGCCTACGTGGCTGTGAGGGAGACTACCGGTCTCGACCTGTTCATGTCATGGGCGGTAACGACTGTGACTTGCTACGATCCGACCAACACGCCCCCTGAGAACGTGGACTTCACGTACTCGCCTCTGGACCCAGACTCGGGTTCGATAGTGTTCCTGAACGGTACCGCGACCGATGATCAGAGTGATACGCTGTACTACACATGGGACTTCGGCGACGGGTTGGGTGGAGTCGGACAACAGGTGACGCACCAGTTCACGCTGGGCATACCGGCCACAGTGACTCTGTCCGTGGACGATCACCGCCTGGGATCCGGCGACAGGCCTGTCTCTACTCAGAAGCTGATTCCAGTGTCTGCCAACACGGCCCCGACGTGGAGCGTTGGTGACTACTCGGTCATCTTCAAGGCGACATCCAACACGTACACTGGTACCATGGTCGACCCGGACTCCAGGGACCTGCACACGTACACGTGGGAATGGGGCGACGGATTGCGGAGCGTGACGAGCACGCCGAGCACGACGCACTCATACCTACAGACGGGCGTCTACACGCTCACGACATGGTGCGACGACCTCACTGGACTCGAGAACCACAATGTGACTGACACGAGCCTGGTGGGCGTGGTCGACAACACCAACAAGGCCCCGGTTCTGGCGAGCTATGTTGTGGATGATCCAGCGCCGTACATCGGAACGATCAGCACATTCACGGTGCTTGGGACGGACGGCGACAACGACCTGCTGTCCTACAGCATCGACTTCGGTGACGGCACGAGCGCATCCATCAACCAGATCGCAGGCACACCGTGGGTCGTCGAGCACGAGTACCCGTTGTGGGGAGCCTATGACGCATGGGTCACAGTTACTGACAACCGTGCGATACCTCTGCAGGACTACGTCTCCGTTGACGTGCTTCCGATGAGCTTCAGCCTGAGCCTTGCGGCCGGCTACAACTTCGTGACCGTCCCGCTTGTCGGCTGGGGCTACACATCGAACAACCTCGGTCTGAGCTTCGGCGACGTCGTCTCTGGCTGGGACTCTGCGACACAGACCTTCACACAGGGATTCATAGTTGGTCTGTCCCCGCCGGCAACCGCGTTTGCCATACAGCCGAGCACGGGCTACTGGATATACACTGCAGCCGCAAAGAGCCTGACGCTCTACGGAATGCTCCCGGCGTCGGAGATGGTGAAGGCAGTGACGGTTCCCGCGGGCGGAGGCTATGTGTCCTTTGCAGTGAACTCGATCAGCACGACAATGATGGCGAGCGACATCGTCGCGATGTTCTCTGGCACGATAACGCTGGTGGCTGCCTATAACCCAGCCACGGGGACGTACCAGTCGTACATACCGATGTTCCCGCCGACGAACTTCGTGTTGACCCCGGGCAAGGGCTACTGGTGCTACTGCACTGGGAGTGGAACGTTCACGTATACGGTCTGAGGAGAGTAGAATGAAGAACAGTAGTGGCATGAAAGGAATGGATGGCAGGGGCTCGAGGGTCGAGCCCCGCCATGCGAACGCGCAAACGACCCGGATCATCGGGTCAGCTGCGAGCTGCATGAACATCAGATCATCCCCGAAGGGTCTGAGGTCGGCATCCGCGACGAGGAGATACGCGAAGATAGCTTCGCTGCTCCTTGTCTGTGCTGCTGCTATCTTCATGGTCTCTTCGATGGCTGCTCTGCCTGTGGGCAAGGCAATAGCCGAGGGGCCGAGTGCACCGGGCATAGAGGCCCCACCGGTCCCGCCCTACTATGCTGCGGGATATACATACGATGCTTTCGGGGTAATCCTTCCCGACTGCGTCGTGAATATCACCAACATGAGGACGGGAGCCTACAACCTGACGACGTCGGATGGAGCAGGGTTCTACATCTTCGACATCGCCAACCAGTTGCCGGAGCCAGGAGGGTTCCTGGTGGGTGACCTCATCAACGTCACCGCGACCAAAGATATGGCGATAGGTTGGAACGAGTCGGTGACGCTGCCGATGGGATTCGTGGCGATTGACGTCACGCTCAACGGCGTGATCCCTGAGTTCCCGATGATGGTGCTGCCAGTCGTAGGCCTGTTGGCGATGTTCATCGTTGTGAGCATCAGGCGCAGAGGCAAGCAGTAGCAACGGATCGAGCGCGACGCGACAAACCCTTTACAAATTTCTCTTTCTTCATTTTCATGAGCTAGCTGGGGCCAGAATTCATTGGTCTGAGCGGCTTCGCGGATGGATATCACTCTCGTCGACGTTGAATCCCTCGGCACGCCGTTGTCCGTCGCTGCACGCGCAATCGAGCCGAGTCTCGCAGTCGCGTACGTTGGTGTCGCGGTCGCTCGTAGCCCGGTGGTCTCTTCTCTCAGTCCCATTCGCACGAGGGGATCATTCCGTTGGGAACCGACGAACCCGATGCATCGCAGGCCAAAGTCAATCCAGGGGTCGCGCAGGCGAACAAGACGGCCGCCGGTAGTAGTGCCGGAATCAGGACGGGCTTGCTATGGCTTTCAGTGTTCCCGTCTTCATCGGTCACAACGAGTGTATTCGTGAAGGTGCCTCCGGTGGAGCAGGTGTGGATGGCATTGTCCCCTGAGGCTGTTGCCTGATCACCGTAGCTCCAGTCATCTGCCACAAGATAGCCATCGCCCGCCGGAAGTGGTCCGTCGGGATCGATAGTCACGTCGCTTGCTTCCAAGCTGAACACGGCAATCGGAGGCACGTCGAGATTAGTTGGAACGAAGTCTTGGGTCACTGATGTCCGTGATGCCAACGTCGTCAATCATCGTCGGGGTCAACGGGTAGCACCCATTCTCCGCACAGTGTAGCCCCCCTTCGTGCCACATGGGTCGCCCGTCTCCACATTGACCAGAGGCAAGCTTTGACAACACCCTCCTGGTCACGAAATCAGTACGTATCCGGGGACTCGGCGAGGCGTGATTACCGCTCGCCGTCCAATGCTATCTCCCAGGGTGGAGCATGTCGACGTGTTGTCCGGCGGCTCCCTTCCTCCAGCTACACGGAGGGCTCCGCCCGTTCTTGAAGAAATCAGAAATGTGAAGAGGCATCGTGGCCCCTTCGTCAAAGAAGTTTGGGCCGCAGACCCGCACGCTCGCGGGCCTGCGTCGTTGTCCTTCAGTCGATGCTCACGGATAGAGCGTCACTGTCAGGGACATTGTGCTGGTCTGGCCCTTCGCGTCCGTCACAGTCAGTGTGATGACCACATCGAACGGAGGCAGCTGAGGAGAGCTCAGGATCACATCAACTGAGGTGTACGATCCTGCCATCAGGTTGACTTCCGCCCAGCCGATCATCTCGCCCTTGACTGCGGTGATGTTGACCAGATCACCGACGAGCATCCCGCTTGGGAGGCCGTTCGCGATGTCGACCATGTAGAACCCTGAAGCGTCGGAGGTCGACGTTATGGACTCTCCGGTCCTCATGTCCTTGACGGTCACTGTGCAGCCTGGCACAATCGTTCCCATGGTGTCACGCGTGTAGCCCGCCACGTAGTACGGAGGCACCGGCACATCAGCGTCTATCGAGACCAATCCTTCGATGACTGCAGCCATCGACCCACCAGTCGAGTAGGTGTGCGATGCAATCACTCCGCTGCCGGAAGTCCCGTCGCCCCAGTCCCAGTCCCAGCTGACGATGCCGTTGTCATCGGTTGACAGCGATGCATCGACCGTCACCGTGAGTCCGCTCACGGAGGCCGTAAAGAACGCGACTGGAGGCTCATCGACAATGATGTATGGCATCACATCGTGCGAGATTGAGTCGGTGGCGCCGTCATCGTCGGTCACCGTCAGAGTGATCGTGTAGGTGCCAGGCATCGAATATGTGTGCGATGCAACCATGCCGTTCCCAGAGGTTCCGTCACCCCAGGTCCAGTCGTAGGCGACTATCAGGCTGTCGTCGGTCGACCCGGAAGCGTCAACATCCACGACGAGCTCAGTCACAGTGGCATCGAAGGCCGCGACCGGTATTTCGTTCGGCTTTTCGAATACCTGGACGTCCTGCATCGTAGCCCCGGTGGCTCCCATGTTGTCGACTACGGTCAGAATCACTGTGTAGATGCCGGCCATTGCGTATGTGTGGCTGGCGATCATTCCAGCTCCCATTGTGTCGTCGCCCCATTCCCAGATGTACTCGGCTATGCTTCCATCAGGGTCGGACGATGCGGAAGCGTCGACGTTCACTGTCAGGAAGTCGGTCGTTGCTGCGAACCTCGCGACGGGTGGCTGGTTGGTCAAGAACTCCTCAGTCACAACCACGTATGATTCCTGCGCTCCGTTGGGTGTGGCTGTAATCTCATACAAGCGTCCCGAAGCCATGCTGACCGGTTCCGAATAGACGACACCGTTTGGATAGGCTTCGTACGCGGCGAACCTGACCCTCTGGTGCAGTATCTGCTCGAGTGCTCCGGAGGTGTTGTCATATACATCGAGCACAAGCGATCTGAGCCCGTAGTTGTCCATCTTCGCAGTCCAGACGCCGTACTCAGTAGGTTCGTAGGTCCATGTCATCGCGCTTGCCTTTGGTCCCTGTGGTCCCTTGATGATGGTATATTCTCCACCGGCGGCCAGAGGCACCAAGGCCACGAGCGCCATGACAGCGCACATTAGAATAGCTGTCACAATTCTCTTTGTCAATTTGCTTCTCCTCCCTCTAAACCGTCCGGCTGAGGAATGCGAAGCGTAGGCGTAGATACAATGGACTCCCCCCGGGATCCAGGCCTCGCACGATAGCCGGATCAAGCCAACTCTCTTAACCGTCATTACGGCGATTGTACAAATAGGTTTCTAATTGTTTCTGATACTGGCTCCCTCCGCAGGCATTCATCCCTCGAGAACGGGGCCGGACGTCCCCTGAATGTACATTTCTGAGGCATGAGGATCGAGGAACTCAAGGATCAGAGGGCTGCCGGGGCTCAGACCTCACGACCATCGTCGTGGAAGGGGGCTCCGAGTTCCAGCTTGACCTCTTGTACCACGGGCTGTTCTCGTATCGGTGCCTGTACCTGTGGTCTCTCGCTAGAGCCCTCCGCCGCTATGTTGATCATGTCAAGCTGGAGCGATGTGAACAGAAAATCGAGGTTCTTGTCGATGTTCTCGACATACAGTCCCGACACAGGCTGAGCGATCATCTTCGCAAGGAGGCCGTCGATCCGGTTCGCGGTCTTCGCGGCGGCGGGTTTCATCACCCCGCCACTCAGGCGGAAGATGGACAGCCCATCATCTGGGACATCCGACGTCCCGGACTCGGCGACATCGGCATAAGAATATTCCGTCGGCTCCTTGACCCGCTTTTCTTCTCCCAAATCCCATCCCTCTTGAGAGCGTTACTGCGTATGGGCTGGTTCGTATATGTAAGTTTGCGGAATCCATCTGGAACGTGCCTGGAAGTCACTTGGATTCGCGGATCACCGTGATTGCGAGGCGAGCGCATTCCCCGACGAACCGTCCGCACCTGATTCTGTGCTCGGGCGACTTGAAGTCGCTCTTGTTCAACTCTCTGCACGAGGTCGCCTTGAACCTCTCCTGAAAAAGCCCGTACAACTTCCCGGCGGCGTCGTAGCTCCTGAGCTTGTCCTCCTCCGGGGAGGCTCTTCCAAGGCAGGCACCGAGCGCCATCACGCCTCCCGTGAGCGCCCCGCATATGTCCTCTGAGCGCCCCACGCCTCCGCCGAACGGGGTCGCCATTCTCTTGGAGGTATCTGGAAGCACGATTCCTTGCGCATGGCAGACCCCCCTCAGAACGGACTCGGCGCAGTTGAGCTTCGAGTCCCAGCATCGCAACGCCTCTGAGACGCCATCATCGACGGACCTCATGATGCACGCCTCAACCCTTGAGCGGGCTCTCCTCGATCTTCAGAGCGGGGTTGGTGGCGTCCATGGATGCCATCACTCCTTCGGGCATCACAACCTTGAAACGACCGTGACCGCAACAGAGGCCGGTGTAGGATGGCACGGACCTCAGGATGCCGATTCTGTCCTGAATGATGTCCTCCAGGCTGGGTGTGGGCTCATCCCTCTTCTGGAACTTCGATACCTGCCCGAATATGATCCCCTTGACCTTGTCGAATTTGCGGGCGAGATGGAGATGCGTCAAGAGCCGGTCGATGTCGTACTCGGACACATAGACGTCCTCGAGGAAGAGGAGCTTGCCATCGGTGTCCACTGAGTCCTCGGTTCCCAGCGTGTGGGTGAGCATCGAGAGGTTCCCGCCGACGAGCGGTCCTTTGGCTTTCCCCGGAACGACTGTCCTCAGGAGCATCCCGCTGGGCGGGTTCTCTATCTTCCCCCAAGGGGCCGCCGTTGAGAGCAGCTTGAGCGCGCGGTCGATGTTGTCCTTGCCTTGGGGCGGTTCCTTCTCTGGGTTGTCCCCAGCGTATCCTTCTATCGACGGCCCGTGGAATGTCACAAGACCGGTCCGCTGTCTGATGGCCGTGTGAAGGGTTGTGATGTCACTGAAGCCCATGAATATCTTGGGGTTGTCCTTGATGACCCCGAAGTCCAGGAGGTCCAGGATGCGCATAGCACCGTACCCGCCTCGCGAGCAGAAGACCGCGTCGACGTTCTCGTCCGCGAATGTCGTCACCAGCTCCCTCGCGCGAGCGTCGTCCTTCGCAGACATGAAGGAGTACTTCATGAGATTCCTGGTGCACTCTCCCAAAGTGACCTTGAATCCTCGCTTTCTGAGGTAGTTGATCCCCTGTCCTAGCCCGAACGGTTCCGAGAACCCGGACGGGGAGACTATGCCGATGGTCGCGCCCTTCGCAAGCTTCGCTGGTTTGATCTGCTTCAACGGCCTCACTTCCAGAATCCTGAGAGGCGAGGTTCAGCATAAACCGTGTGTTCTGCCCACGGCACAGGCACTATTGGCGCGGCACCCTCGGAGGCTGCTAGGTCACGCTGTCGCTGGCTCTGCGTAGACCGAATCGACAGCGTCCTCGAAGATCTCGTCCGAGTAGGGCGATTCCTCTAGTTCGGCTGTCAGCTGGAGGATGTCTAGCTTGATGGACGTCTCCAGGAAATCGAGTTCGGCCGTCGTGTCTGGTCTCTCGTGGCGGCTCACGGGGTCTTGCTCGATGTCCATGAATAGCTTGTCCAAGCGCGCCTTGGTCTGGGCGAGCCTCGTGACTACGTCGAGGTCGTCCAAGACGTCATCGTTCTTCAGAATCCTGGTCCTTATCACTCCGCCCGAGCGGTGCAATTTCCTGACCGCGAGGGGGACCGCTAGCTTCCTGTTCAATCCAGCATCCCATCCCATCGTATGACGATTGTCTGACAATATCTATTTCATCGTATATATATGTTGCGCGCATCTTGCACTCATCTGATGGGTGGGCCGGCCAGCTGGTTCGCGCGACGCTCAAGATCGGCTATCTTCCTCTGCAGCTGGCGTATCTTGGCATCATACTTGGCGACCTGCTCCCTGATCTTGGCCGCCTTTGCCCTGAGCTTGGCCGCCTTCGCGAGCTTCTTCGCGGAGATCTGGTGCTCGTTCACCCTCGCCGTGTACTTCTTCGCGTCCCTCATCGATGCCATTGTATCCCGGTCAAAAAACGGCCTTTGAGCTTATGAAGGTTCTGGCGGTGGTTCATCGACCAGAACACGCTTGTCCTCTGAAAACAGAATTATATCGGATTCTGATGCGGAGCGGTCATGAGGGCTTATGTCGAGGCGTATGGGTGCACTCTGAACTTCGGTGAGGCCAGGGAGATAGAGGACCTCCTGTCGGGCAGTGGCTGGAGCATCGTCCGAAGCTCCGAGGAGGCGGATCTCGCGGTCCTCGCAACGTGCGTTGTCGTCGACAAGACCGAGCGGGCGATGATGAAGCGGCTGAAGGAGCTGAGCAATGTCCCTCAGCTGGTAGTGACGGGATGCATGGCGGCCGCTTGCAGGGAGAAGGCAGAAAGCGTTGTGCCGGATGCTGTGTTCGTCCGTCCGGCCGACCTGGGACGGATTGCGGAAGTGGTGCGTGCCGATGGGACCGCTGTTCTGGAATCCTCTGTTGAAGGCAGCTCCTATGGAATCGTTCCGATTGCGACTGGATGTCTCGGGAGCTGCTCATATTGTATCACGAAGCTCGCGAGAGGAGTGCTGAGGAGTCGTCCTCAGAAGATGGTCGTGAACACCGTTCGGCGCATGGTCTCTTCGGGACCTCGAGAGATCAGGATTGCAGCCCAGGACACCGCAGCATACGGGGCGGACATTGGGTCATCTCTGCCAGCACTAGTCGAGGAGATCTCGGCAATCGAGGGCGATTTCAGGTTCAGGATTGGGATGATGAACCCGAGGAGCGTGCTCCCACAGGTCGAAGCCGTCGCTCTCATGTATCGTCGCCCCAAAGTCTTCAAGTTCCTTCACCTTCCGCTTCAGAGCGCGAGCGACAGCGTGCTCAGCGAGATGGAACGAGGATACACCGTGGACGAATTCAAGCGGATTGTCTCCCAGGTGCGCAGCGCGCACCCGACCTTGTCGTTCTCGACCGATCTGATCGTAGGGTACCCTGGCGAGACGGAGGATGACCACCAACAGAACAAGCGGGCCGTCTCCGAGCTCGCCCCCGATGTAGTGAACGTCACGAAGTTCTCTCCAAGGCCGGGGACGAAGGCGGCCTTTTCTAGCCATATGGTCGCTGGGGGCGAGGCAAAGGAAAGGTCGAGAGAGATCACGAGGATCAGGTTCAAGGTGGCGCTGGATATCAACATGTCCTGGGTCGGTAGGAACGTCAATGCTCTCGCAACCGAGAGGGGGAAGGATCTCACTACCCTGTTTCGCACGGACGAATACAGACAGATCGTCGTTCCGGGGGAGCATCCTATCGGCGAGTTCCATCCTGTCAAGATCACTGGTGCGACGTCGACCTATCTGCGCGGGAAACTGGGGGATGTCGATTGAAGCCCTCGACCAAGCTGTATCTCTTCCTGGCAGTCACGATACTGATCTGGGGCAACTCATTCGTTATCGTGGACATCGCCATTTCAGACGGGGCGATACCGACCGTCATAGCAATGGGGCGATGGATAGTCGCCTCCGCGATATTCGGCTTGTTCCTCCTGTGGAAGAAGCCGAAGGGTCTGGACAAGGCCGATGTGCGCATCTTCCTCATCCTGGCATTCATAGGCGTGGGAGTGTACTACATCTTCCAGTACTACGGCGTGAAGCTTGCGGGGCCCGCGATATCTGCGATCCTGGTCACTCTGCTCTGTCCTATCATGATCTTTCTGATGTCCTATCTGCGCCTCGGAGAGCGCATCAGCGCGGCGCAGAAGCTCGGGCTGGGCGTCTCGGCGGTCGGCTCGTACTTCGTGATAACGGACGGGACGGTCGAATTCCTGTCGAACTGGGAAGCACTTCTGGGTGGGCTCTTCGGGGTGATATGTGCCATCTTCTGGGCAGTCTACACTGTCGAGGGCAAGAAGTTGGTGAGGAAATACGACCCGTTCGTATCAACCGCGTACATCGCACTGATGGGGACGCTGATGCTGACCCCTCTTGCGGCAATCGATGCAGGGTTCAACCAGCCGATGGTGTTCCCCCTGTCCTTCTTCATCGCCATCCTCTACCTCGGAGTCCTGTGCACGGTCGTGGGGTACGTGTTTTGGTTCCGGGCGCTCACCGGGCTAAGTGCATCGTCGACGGGTGCGACACTGTACTTCGAGCCGCTGGTGACGGTCATCTTCGCATGGCTCATCCTCGGGGAAGGGATCGGGTGGATAGCTGCCCTCGGGGGGGTTCTGGTGATGGTCGGCGTGGTCCTCGTGTCTAGATGACTTGCTGTTAGTCGGGACTCGGTCCCATGAATCAGGAAATCGTTAATATGAGCGCCCAACTATCTCGCCACATCCCGACACAGCCCCGTAGTGTAGCGGTCAATCATGTGGGCCTTTGGAGCCCGCGACGGAGGTTCGAATCCTCCCGGGGCTACCATTCTCTCTTCAGCCACTGGATCAGTCGTGCGACCGCCGCGAAGACAACAACCCAGGAGACAACTAGCAGGAAGAAGCCTTCTGCAAGGAATCCTCCTTCCACGGCGGTCAGCAGGATCATGCCGGAGATAGTCGCCAGGATGCCGAATACAACGCCCCAGACGACCATCGTCTTGTCGACCTTCAACCCAAGACTCACCACCCTTCAAACTCGATGAACGATCTGATCTAGCGGAAGTCTCCTTCTGCGGACGCCCGGCTCCGCGGGGTATCCTACGGAGACTATGGCAACGGGTCTCAGGTGCCTGGGCAGGTCCAATGCGGCTCTTGCCTTCCCCTCGTCGAACGCCCCGACCCACACGCTTCCGAGGCCCTTGCTGTGCAAGTACAGCATCATGTTCTCGATGGCTGCGGCAACGTCCTGCAGGCAATACAGGGTCCTCCCTCTTTCGCCATAGTGCTCGATCCTCTCATGGTTCACACAGCAGACGATGTCCACGGGAGCGGTCTTGACGAAATCCTGGTTGAGGGCAGCCTCCATCAGGGCCTTCTTCGTCTTCAAATCCCTCACAACGAAGAAGTCCCTGGCCTGCAGGTTGCCCGCAGAGGGTGCTAGATTCGCGAGTCTCAGAGATTCGTTGACTATTTCGTCGTCCACGGGATCCGGTCGGAACACCCTGATACTCGTCCTGCCCTCGATGCACTCAACGACTTCCATAGCCGGTACCTCTTTTCGACCTACCATGGGGAAGAGCTTCTAAGTATTTTGTCCGCATTCTGCAGGATCTGAAATGTCTTCCCAGGATGACGCTCCCAAGGTCCGATGCAGCCTAAGAATAGAATTCTCTAGCGACGAAGAAGCCTCGAGGATTCATCGTGCAGTTGAGTTGGACAACCAGGGGTACGTTTCCTCCGGCGTCGAGGGCAACGCGGTCTTAGCGCTCATAGAGGCTTCATCTCTCAACAGCCTCCTGCACACGCTTGACGACCTTCTGGCCTGTACCACGCTTTCTGAGAAGATAGTGGCCAAGAAGCGCTAGTCAGAGGAGTCCTTGACTCTCACGGCTATCCCGCGCTTGAACGCGAGCATCTCCTCGCGGTTCATGAGCGCCCTCCCGACAGCCGCGAGTTCACCTTTCGTGTTCACCACCATCACGTCATCCCCTGGTCTGATGTCCGGATCGCACTCTCGAACGAATTTCGCGAAGACATTGTTCCCTTTGGACGCGAACTCTGCGGGCTCGTCCTCTACTACGACCCTCATCCCGGGCTGTTCGAGGACTCCGAGCAGCAATCGGCCCCCGTGAAGCTTCAAAGTGAATCTACCGTCGCCCGCTCGCATCGAGAACGCGTGCACGCCGTCGATGCTCACGTTCCGTATCTTCCCCGTACGCTCAGATTTGACAAGCTCTATCTTCTTTCCGTCAAGGACGTCTCCCGCGCCGCGCCCGAATTGCATGTCGAGCACCGCATGGACCCGCTGCATGTCTGGATCTCTCCTCCTCGGACCTCCAGAGACCATGTCCTCGAGGAACCTCAGGGTTTCCTCACCCTCCCACATCAGAGCGAGGGAGTAGCCGTGCTGATGGGCGTGCCTCTCCATCACGCTGTTCATCTTTCTCCGGACCTCTGCGTCGAGCGCCGCCGGGATCACCGATTGCGCGGTCGGATAGTACTCGTCCAGCTCCATTGGGACGGGCCCGAAGAACGACGCTACGACAAAGCTGGCGTCCACCTTCTCGGTGATGGATGCTATCTCCTTCGAGTATTGCTTCGAGTAGGGCTTCTGTGCCTCCTCGAATCCGACGAGCACCTTCGCGTCGGGCTTTCGGTACCTTGAGAAATATCTCTCCTGGTATCGCATGACTGTGGGCCGTTCGTAGCTCTCCGGCCCGCAGTAGAAGAAAGCGCCTCTCCTGCTGGCAGGCTCGAACCGCTCGAGGAACTTCTTGTGCTTCTCCAGGACTTTGAGCGCCTCGAGAAGGGCCGGATGAGCTCTCGCGCGCATTTCGACGAGCTCCCAGATCGACCCCTCGTGGATCGAGTTCTTGACGGTGTTGATCTCTCTCAGACAGACATGTAGATTGTGTTCCGCAATCAGCCTCGTGCGCTCTTCATGGGGCTTCTGCAGCAGCCCGTCGACGGAGTTGCGCGAGCACATTGGGCAGTGACATGCGAGATCGTGAAGATCCTTGAGGAAGCGTGTGCCGGTCGAATACATCATGCGGTCCTGGCGGGCGTACTTCGCATAACTTGCGGAATCGAACATATCGCATCCGAGCAGAACGGCCAGGGGAAAGACCATCGGGTGGCCGGCTCCGAACAGGTGCACCGGACGTGAAGGGTTAAGGCCCTTCTTCGAAGCGATGATCACCTCGGCCAGATCTGCATACCTGTAGTTCTCGAGCAGGGGCACGACGCCTCCGATGGGATGCACGTCAAAATCGAGGGCGGACATGTCCCGGGCGCATCTCTCCCTGATGTCCGGGTAGACGCCACCCTGGACGGGCCCGGCCAGCATCATCTTGCCCTTCTCTGCGAGCGACTCAGTCCCTCTTCGGATGGTCTCCTCCGCAGCCTTCTCGGCCTTCTCCCGTGTGAAGTCCGGCTCTGAGAAGACGTCCAGGATGGTCCCTATGTCCGAGCCGATTGACGCCTGGAACCGGACTATCTCCTTGTGGTCGACCTTCACGTCACCGTACACATGGTCCTGGAAGGTCCCGCTGTCCGTCATGACCGGTCCGTCGAACCCGAGCATCTCGTGCACTCCCGAGGAAATCGCCTTCTCCCGGAGGGATTCCGTCCCGCGGATGATGTAGGAGTTGGTGATCAGCATCTTGACGCCGAATCGGTCCTTCATCTCCTTCGGCGAGATCGTCAGGAAATTGGGATTCACCACTGGCAGAAGCACTGGCGTGGTGACTTTCCCATGCGTAGTTGTGAGCTCGCAAATCCTAGCGAGGCCGTCCCTCTCCTTGAGCTCGAACATCCCGCCTGAGTAGCGCGTGCATGGTAATGATTGTTTGTCGAGGAGCATGTGCGGTCCAGAAAACACTTAAATACGCTCCAGATTGTGCTTGTGGCCTGGGTACGATGCTCAACGTGCTACAGGTCTTGGCCGGGCTCGCCATCATATTCCTTCTGCCGGGCTACACGATGGTGAACATGCTGTTCCCGAGGCGCGGAGAGCTGGACCCGGAGTATGACATCATCTACAGGTTGACCCTCGGGATGGGCTTGAGCGTCGTGATATCGATTCTCGTTGGGTTCATGTTGAACGCAGTGAGCAACGAAGAGACTCAGTACGTCCGCTCAGGGCCACTTTGGATCGCTCTTTCGGGCCTTACAGGCCTGTTCGCTCTTGTAGGATGGCTCAGGGGAGCCTACCCGAGAGCGGGATACATTCATCCTTCGCTGTTCAGGCCCACAGCCGATGGCCGCTCTGGGAAATCGGCGAAGAAGGAGTTCGCGAGGAAGCGCTCCCTCGAACAGCTGATATCGGAGCGCGAACAACTGGTGTCGGATCTCAAGAAGCTCGCTGAGCGGTCGTCGGATTCAAATCCCCAGAGACAGCTGTATTACCGCAAGCGGATGGACAACGCTCGAGAGCGGATCGAGATGATCAACGAGGAGATCAAGAGGCTCGAGCCAGGAGGCTCCTAGATGCCGTCGGGAAAGGGTTCTCTGGAGTACAAGCTGGTGGTCGTGATCAGGGATGACCTGGACATCTCGGGGGGCAAGCTGGCAGCGCAGGTAGCCCATGCGGCCGTGACATGCGCGCTCGAGGCCAAGGAAAAGAAGACGAAATGGTTCTCTGCCTGGTACAGAGAGGGACAGCGGAAGGTCGTATTGAGGGCGAAGGACCTGCAGCACCTGCGAGAGCTGAGCGAGAAGGCGAGGCGGTTGGGACTGCCACGCGCATTGATAACAGATGCGGGATACACAGAGCTTCCTCCGAACACGACCACATGCCTCGGGATCGGGCCTGCCCCGGAGAACGAGCTCGACAAGGTCACGGGCTCTCTGCCTCTGGCGTGATGTCGTCATGAAGACTCAAGTGAGGGTCCTGGGAATTGACGATTCTCCTTTCAGGTTCCGGGACGAACGCGCGATTGTCATTGGCGCCCTGGTGAGGATTCCGAACTACCTCGAGAGCGTGATGAAAACGGAGGTAGCCGTTGACGGGACTGATGCGACCGCGAACCTCGCGAAGATGATCAATCTCTCACGGTACAAGGACCAGATCGAAGCTGTCATGCTGGACGGGATCACGCTAGCCGGGTTCAACATAGTGGACATCGAGCAGCTGTCGAATTCCACAGACACTCCGATCGTCACGGTCACCCGCGACAAGCCTGATCTCGACAACATGCGCAGCGCATTGACGAAGCACTTCGACGACTGGGAGTCCAGATGCGCACTCATAACGAAGCTTGAGCTGAGGAAGGTCAAGACGGAGCACAGACCGATCTTCGTATCCAGCTATGGCGGGGACGAGCACGAGTTGGATGCACTCGTAGTCGCTGCTACGGTCAGGGGCGCGGTGCCGGAACCGATCAGGATGGCGCACTTGATCGCATCCGCGCTCGTACGGGGGGAATCATATGGCAACCCCTGAGGTTTCTGGATAAATCGTTAATACGCTGAAGACGCTCTTGCCTTCTGCCCAACTGGAGGGATGTCGCGCATGATCAAGAACCTGTTCACGAAGCACGACCACCGGCCGATTGCAGAAATCACAAAAGAAGAGGTGATGCAGGCCGCCTCATACTACTGGCGCTTCAACAACTTCGGAATATCCTTCGCCACACCCTACAGCATGCAAGGTTCGCAGTTCTACTCCAAGCTTGGCCTGAGGCAGGCGATTAACCTCTACCTTGTCGACGAG
>Ga0316622_100000406_pt1 | contig 24640 bp, 25 predicted proteins | sample OWC_Aug_OW2_C1_D_FD_207646 | JGI IMG/M metagenome (GOLD analysis project Ga0316622, IMG submission 207646) | Wetland soil microbial communities from Old Woman Creek delta, Ohio, United States - OWC_Aug_OW2_C1_D5_C | ecosystem: Environmental > Terrestrial > Soil > Wetlands | place: USA: Ohio... | reverse complement strand
GTCCTCCCTGCTCTGACGGGTTTCACTTTTTTTGGTCTTCGGATTGAATCCCTCTATGGCGGGAATATCCTGAGGGGACGGCAGGAAGTTCACCACGGCATCCAGAACGGGCTGTATGCCTCTGTTGCGCAAAGCAGAACCGCAAAGCACCGGGACCAGCTTTAAGGAGATGGTGGACCGCCGGATCGCCTTCAGGAGTTCGTCCTCCTCGACTTCCTCCCCGTTCAGGTATCTCTCCGCCACCTCATCGTCGACCTCCGCAAGGGTCTCAATCAGTTTCTCTCGGTGTGTTTCGAAAACCGGCATGAAATCATCGGGGATCTCCAGGAGGTCAAAAGCGGCCCCCAGGGTTTCCGCCTGCCAGACAATCAGCTTCCTCCGGATGAGATCAACAACACCTCCGAAGTTCTCCCCCTCCCCGTAGGGAATCTGAACCGGTAGCGGCACGGAAACGAACCGTTCCTTCATCATTCCGACGGCATGAAGGAAATCCGCCCCGACCCGGTCCATTTTGTTGATGAAGGCGGTCTTTGGAACACCGTATTTGTCCGCCTGGTGCCAGACCGTTTCAGACTGGGGCTCCACGCCTTCCACGGCCGAAAACACAACGACGGCACCGTCAAGCACCCGGAGACTCCGTTCGACTTCGATCGTAAAGTCCACATGGCCCGGCGTGTCGATAATGTGAATCTCGTGCCCCCGCCAGTCGCAGGTGGTCACGGCAGAGGTGATGGTAATCCCCCGCTCCTGTTCCTGGGGCATCCAGTCCATCACCGCTTCCCCGTCATGAACCTCCCCCATCTTGTAGGACCTGCCCGTGTAATAGAGAATTCTTTCGGTGACCGTCGTCTTCCCCGCGTCGATGTGAGCGACGATACCTATATTTCTGATGCGGGAGAGTTTTACCTTTGATGCCACGGATTCCGGTCCACTCTGGTGAGTTAGAATATCGTTGATACCGACGGACAGGCGGGGACTTCGGCCCGACGGCATGCGGTGGCCCCCCGGTTCTTTCGGAACAGGAAGGTGCGGGTTAGCCCTCGGCCGACCCTTTCTTGATCAAATCCCTGTCAGGCAGGATGGGCTCTCTGGTGTCGACATGCCCCTTGATCGTTGTGAATTCCCTTCCGTCGATCAGGAGTTTCACCCGCTTGATTTCCTGGAGGTTGAGGGCCAGCGTGTTCGCCATGGAATAAAGGGTCGCCATTTCGCTGGCCGTTCCGCCCGGGTGGTCGTCGATGAGCTTCCGGTTAAAACTCACATGAGCCGTCCCGTTCTTGTCAACGGTAACACTCTGAAGCTGCATACCCTCAGGCAGTGTCCTCACGAGGTTCATCCTGGATCCCTCCATGAGGGCCCTGACAAGCTCCTCCGCCTGTCCGTTCAACGTCTTCGGTCTGGTAATAAATCTCTTCTCGGGGACGAGGAACCGCTCATTGGAATCGGAGAAAAAAAGCTGCACGCCCCATCTCTCGCGCTTCTCGTCCGATGAGAGCGGCAGTATCGAGTCGGTGAGCGACTTGAAGAAAAAAGCGAGAAAGCCCCCGCAGACCACAACCAACGCGAGGAACAGGAACAACTTCAGTGTTTTCTTCTTCTTCTTCGCCTTGACTTCCGATGTCCTTCTCTGGCGTTTTGAAGCCATGCCTCCACCCCCGGTCTAAAAAACTCCGACTATGTAGGGCATTTTTCGATCACTGTCAAGAAAAGTTGAGAAAAACCATGCAGGCAATGAGGCGCCCCAAAACACGGAAGACCATGGCGAACTCCGGACACTTAGAGCCGGTCGAGTCTTTGCTTGGCCTTCCTGGCGAAATCCGAATCCGGCGCCAGCTTGATGACTGTCTTGAACTCGCTGGCGGCATCCCTTCGATTCTTCAGCGTCAGGTACGCCTCACCGAGCCAGTAGTGGGCTTCCGCGAGGTTCGGGAGAAGCTCAATGGATTTCTTCAGGTGAGTGATCGCCTTGTTGGTATAACCGGCCTTCAGACTGGCCATGCCCCGATCCTTCTCAATGAAAGGCATGATGGGGGTGCTGGGTTCCCTGGTGACGGCTTCGTCGTATTTGGCCAGGGCCATCATATAATCTCCCTTCATGTAATAGGCGCGGCCCATGTTGTAAAGGGGGAATGAAGGTGATTCGTACAGAGGATTGGCGAGGGCCTTGTTGAACGACTCGATCGCACGGTCATACTGGCCCATGCTGAAATAGAGTTTCCCCAGGTCGTTGTGGGCTTCCGAGTAATCCGGTTTCAGTTCGACGGCTTTTTTCGCCTGCCGGACCGCCTCGTCATTCATCCCCTTCCCGGCATAGGCGAGGGCGAGGTAGTAGTGAACTTGCGGATCTTCGGGGGTCAGTTTCTCCGCCTCCAGCAACTCCTTGAGCGCCGCGGTGTAATTGCCGCTATGAAATTGGGCCGTCGCCATGTCAACATGGCGTTTCGCCTTTTGCTTATTCTCATAGTCCATTGCACAGCCCGCAAAAAGGAGAACAACCGCGAGCACCACCCCGATTCTTGCCCATTGTCTCATCATAATAGTAACCTCATCTTGCGTGAAAGATTTATTTTCGGTTGCCGTTCACCCACCAGTCGCTTTTATCCTTAAACCACCACTGCGTGGAGTCCGTCTTCAGTATCGTGTCCACCATCCTCTTCGCCGTGGCTGTGTGGAGACGCTTCCTGGCAAACTTGATCCACTCCTTGCTGTATTTGTTTCCAAGATCCCCGTATTCCTTGAGCTGCAATATCAGGGCGAGTTGATCGGCATCGTGAACGATGAGCGACTCCCGGGTCCTCATCGCGTTGAATTCGTCGATGAGGGCCTCGATCTCCCCGCCGAAAAAAAGTGTCTCCGTGAGCTCCCGGACGGCCTTCTCCTCGTTCACGGTCACGTACTTTTTGCTCACGTAGTTCATGTCGCCCGTCCTGGCCTCAGGTAGATCGTGGACGAGGCACATTCTCAGGACCTTCAGCTCGTTTGCACCCTTTTCGAGCTTGCAGAGCGTGTAGCCGATGAAGATGGTTCTGAGGATATGCTCCGCCACGTTCTCACGACCGGAGCCGAGAAACTGAAACCCGGTGCGCGGGGTCTTGCTGAGCATGCCGACTTCAAAGAGAAAATTGACGATGTCCTTCATCTCGTTCCCCTCGGTCATTGCTGCTTCAGAACCTTGACCCGGTTGGCCATCATGTCGGAGACCTTCCTGATCTCCAGCTGGAGCGCGGCAATCCCTTCCGGCCTCATGGCGGCTATCCTGTCCAGGCGCTCTTTCCAGTATTCCAGGAAAGAAATCTCCTGTTCTCTGAGCTTCTTATCAACCTGTTTTTGCAGGTTTTTGATAAACTCCGGGTCTGGGGTTTTCACAGCCATCCTACAACCTTCTTCTGTTTTCCCTCTAGAGGTTCAAGAAATTTCGCGTATTATAACAGTAAAGCGCAATCTTTCAACTCGAAATGTGGATTCTTCCTGCCTGAGTTACAACACACCCACAGGGTAGAGGATCCCTGCAACCCGGGTAGCGGGTTACAACTCCCTTCTCACGACAGGGAGACCAGGCCATTTTTTATCTTGCCCGTCCGACACAACCTGGGTTAAAGAGACGCATTCGAGACCCCGGTCAACGAGTTTTCCTGACACAAATTTCATCACGCGGTGTTGACATGCTCCGAAAAATGGCTTCCTTCTTCGCCTACCTCATGCGGAACTACCTGCCCAGCACGTTCGTCTTTGCCATTCTCCTGACACTTCTCACAATGATCCTCGCATCCGTCTTCGCGGGTGCCGGTCCGGCCGTGATCCTCTCGAGCTGGATGGCGGGTTTTTTCAACATCCTCATCTTCGCCATGCAGGTCATCCTCGTCCTCATCACCGGACACGCCCTCGCTCTCACGGCCCCCGCCAGGAGGTTGCTTTCGTGGATTGCGGGGAGAGGGGACACGCCGGTGAAAGGGGCCATGGTGGTCATGTTTGTCGCCTGCCTGGGATCCATCCTCAACTGGGCCTTCGGTCTTTTCTTCGCAGGGCTGCTTGCCCTAGAGGTGGCCAGACGCGTGAAAAACTCGGATTTCCCCCTGCTCATCGCAGCGGCATACAGCGGTCAGATCTGCTGGCATCAGGGGTTGTCGGGATTTATCCCTCTGGTGCTCGCCACCCCCGAGCATCCCCAGAATTTCATCTTTCAGGCAACGGGCCATTCCGTGCCTCTGACGCAGAGCATCTTTCAACCCTACAACCTGCTGCCCCTGATGACCCTCGTCATCACGCTCCCCCTCCTCACGGCCCTGATTCACCCGCGAGGCAACGACGTAAGGGAAATATCGCCGGAGGCCCTGCGAAGCCTCACGGCCGATTCAACACCCTCGGAGCAATCGGTCCATTCCACGTGGGCTGAAAGACTTGACGGCAGTCCCATCATCAGCGTTGCTCTTGCCCTGATCGTCATCTCCTGCCTTCTTCTGCATTTCCAGAGAAAAGGAGCGGAACTCAACATCAACATCGTCATTCTTCTCTTCTTCGTCACCGGTGTCATTCTTCACGGCAGGCCCATGAATTACATCCGCGCCGTCAATGTCGCCATCCGGGGTGCGGGGGGGATCGCCCTGCAGTTTCCGCTCTATGGCGGGATCATGGGGATGATGATGGGAACGGGGCTTGCGACGGTTGTCGCCCGGTGGTTCGTCGCCCTGTCCACCCCGGAGACGGCGTACCTCATGCAATTTCTCGGCACGGGCTTCCTCAATTTCTTTGTGCCTTCCGGCGGCGGCCAGTGGGCCATCCAGGGACCCATCACCGTGGAGGCGGTCGGTCTGATAGGCGCGGACCTCACGCGATCGGCCATGATGGTCGCCTGGGGAAACGAGTGGTCCAACATGATCCAGCCCTTCTGGGCTCTGCCGCTCCTCGGACTTGCGGGACTGACAGCCAAGGATATCCTGGGTTACACGGCCATGACCTTTCTCTGGAGCGGGATAGTTTTCTCCACCTTCGCTCTCCTCATCGGCTTTCACCTCCTTTAATCCGTCCCATAAAAAAAGAGGGGGAAGAATCCCCCTCTTTTGTCGTCCACGCGTCGCGTACGTCAATACGCGAAGAAATAGGGCATGAACCAGAACGCGATGGAGATGACTATCATGTAGAGGACGAAGTAGATCATGCAGTAGCCCATAATGTCGCGGAATCCCAGCTTCGCCACGCCCAGGAGAGGAATGGCCCAGAAGGGCTGGATGACGTCGGTCACCATGTCACCCCAGGCATAGGCGATGACCGTGGCCGGTGCACTGACACCGAGATTTTTAGCCGCCGCGATGATGTAAGGCGCCTCAATCGCCCACTTTGACCCTCCGGAAGGCACGATGTAGTTCAGGATGCCTGAGTACCACATGACGATGAAGGGGTACGTTTCCTTCGTGGCAATGGCAGTGAACCAGTCGCCCATGACCGTGGCGAGGCCTGAGAACTTGATGATCCCGAAGATGCCCGCATAGAAGGGGAACTGGATCACGACGCCCCAGATGAAGGACCCGCCCTCGTCGGCCGCCTTGAGGAAGGATGCCGGCGTCCAGTGCAGGAGAACACCAACCATGAGGAACAGGAAGTTAACCACATCGAGATTGACCCCCGCCAAGCCTTTCGTGCCGAAGTACCACGCCAGCCAGATCAGGCCGGAGATTCCGACGATCAGGTTGATGACCGGTGAGTGCTCCATGCGGAGGGCGGGCGTGAGCGCTGCGCCCGTGGGTTTTGGCGGCGCAGTAAAGGTCGATTCATCCACGAGTTTGGGATCGGCCTCGAACGTATCTTCCTTCTTGGGGTGCATCATGGGTCCAATGATGGTGAGGAAGATCAGGACAATTAATGCCAGTCCGAGGTTGAAGGGGTGGAAGATCGTCTCGGTGATCGGGATGATGCCCATTTCCTTTTCCAGGAAGTGTTTGGGCGTGGCGACGAGGAGCGGCGCCGATGCGGACAACCCCGAATGCCAGAAGGTCCCCAGACCCAGGTAGGCGGTGGCCACGAGAAGCCTGTAATCCACTCCTTTTTGCTTTTTCACCATGAAACGGGTGAAAACGGCGGAACCGACGATGCTCAGGCCCCAGTTGATCCAGGCAAAACCCATGGAGACGAGTGCCATCAGGGCGATGGCCTGTTTGGGGCTTTTAGGTAGACCGGCCAGGAAATTGAGAAACTTGCTGACGGCCGGGGTTGTCGCCAGGATGTAGCCCGTCATGATGATGAGGCACATCTGCATACCGAAGGACAAAAGCACCCAGAAGCCCTGACCCCAGGCTTGAACAAGCTGGAAGGGTGATGATTTTGTAAAAAAGAGACCCAGGATGTAGGCAACAATGGTCAGAAGGACAGCGATGACCCAGCTGTCAGGTACCCAGCGGGTACTCCAGCGTGTGCTGGCTGATGCAAGTTTTTGAAGTACCATATAAAACCTCCTCCCTTCTTCAAAAATGAACAATATATGAACACTATATCCCTGATCTTGTTAAAAAGTGTCACCTCCTCCCGCCGAGAACTGTATGTGATTATTCATATTTCTGCTCAACAATCAGGGTGCTGAAAAAAAGAAAACCCTGCCCTCACAATGAGTAACAGGGTTTTTCACACTTGCGCATTGCCTCACCTCGTGAGGACAGGCCTTAATGAAAAGTATTCAAATCAGGACCTTATAAAAATCAATAAAATTCTGTCTCTAGGCCCATGCATATCGCGGGGCTTAAATACCACGAAAAAGAAATACCGGTCAAGGATTTAATCATGATTTCTCGCGCCGGGAAGTCCCCCCTGCCGGGTCGCAGAGTCAGTAACTTCCGTAAAAAGCTCTCACCACATTCTTGAAAAAAGACCTTTTTCGCCTTGACATCCCCCACGCAATTTTATATATGTGCACGGGCTTTCGGATTGCTTAACAGACAAAAAGGAGGATAACGACAGCCCATCCCCGAAACCGGGTGATCCCCTCAAAAACCATTTATTCTCCATCACTTAACTGAACCAAATGCGAGTTGCTATACGCGAAGGCTGAACTCATTCCTTGCAGTAGACGGAAGATTCACGTAATTCGCTTTTTGGGATATAAAAATAGAAAGGGAGGTAGATGAATTATGGCGTTGGATTTTAGTTTAAAAGAAGATCAAAGAATGCTTGAGGACAGCGTATATAAGTGGGCTGTCGCCTGGCTCGAACCCCAAATGGAGCATTCGTATGAGGTGGACGAGATGCCCAAGGACCTCTTCAAGGAACTGGGCAAACTCGGCGTGAACGGAATCGTGTTCGAGGAAAAGTACGGCGGAACCGCCTTGGGCTACGTGGAAACGCTGCTGGTGTACGAGACGATCGCCAGGGTGAGTAACGCCCTTTCCATGACCGTCGGCGCAAGCCAGACGCTGGCCTTCGACAACTTCCGAAGGATTGCCCCGGAAAAACAGAGAATGGAGATTCTTCCCAAGTCCTGCACCGGCGAGTTCATCGGCTGCCTGGGTATCACAGAGCCCAATGCAGGCTCCGACGCCATGAGCATGGCGACCCGTGCCGTCAAGAAGGGCGACCGTTACATCATCAACGGCAGCAAGATCTTCATCACCAACGGCCCCGTCGCAGACTTCATGCTCTTCTACGCGAAGACGGACCCCGAGAAGGGACCCCACGGCATTTCCACCTTCTGGTTCCACCCGAAGAAGACCAAGGGCTTCTCCTGTGAAAAGATCAAGAAATGGGGTATGAGGACCTCCCCGACCGGTCTCATCACCTTTGAGGACATGGAGATCCCCGAGGATCATCTCGTCGGCGGGTTGAACAAGGGTGTGGCCGTCCTCACCTCCGGCCTCTGCACTGAGAGAATCACCCTCTGCGGGTGCACCCTCGGTTCCCAGAGAAGCTGTCTTGAACTCTCCCTGAAGTACGCCAAGGAGAGAGTCCAGTTCGGCAAGCCGATCGCCTCCTTCCAGGCCATCCAGGGAAAACTGGCCGACATGTACTGCGGCTACAAGGCCGCCAAGTGGATGGCCTACAGCGCCGCCGCCTACTGTGATACCCTCACAAACAAGGCCGGCGGAAAGGGAACGGACCTCGACCGCATGGCCGCCGCAGCCCTTCTGTACAACGGCGAGATGGGAACCAAGATCGGACTCGACGCCATTCAGATCCACGGCGGTTACGGCTACTGCACCGAGTACGGCGTCACCAGGCACTTCCTGGATCAGAAACTGTGGGAAATCGGCGCCGGCACCTCCGAAATCCGCAGGATGATCATTGCCAGGGAGCTCATGAGAGACGACTTCAAAAGCGGTCTGTAAAATTGTCGCGAACAGGGGAAGCCATGGCCGCCGGAAGCCATGGCTTCCCTTTTTTTTCACCTTGACCATTCACCCCCGCTCTGGCAGAATTTCTGAAAACTTGAATTCTATTCTCCCGATGCATCTGAGGATCTCGGACCTTTAGCCTTCCCGTTTTTTAACCTCAAAACAAAATAAACCTGGGGACCCTGCGCATGAAAATCCATAAAGCCGAAACCTGTCTACTGGTGTTCGTTTTTCTCGCTTTTGTCCTGCTTTCTTCATCCATGGCAGCGGAGCGCGAGGATACCGCTCACCTCGTCCTGAAAAAGACCATTTCCGCGCGGGACAAAAGCCCCGTCTATGTCGTTCAAAAAGGCGACCACCTCATGGGGATTCTCCGCCGCGAACTGGATGCGGGTCCGGCGGAGCTGGGATGGATGCTGAAGGAGGTCAAGCGGCGAAACCCCGGGCTCAATGACGTCAATGTCATAGAGCCGGGTCGTAAGCTCACGCTTCCCGTCGTTGCAGCGCCGGAGGGCTACCAGACATACAGGGTCAAAAAGGGAGATTATCTTGCCGGCATTCTTCAGAAGAACCTTGGTTTGAAGGGTCATGACCTGGCCCGGGCCCTGAAGGACGTTAAAAAACAAAACCCGAACATCCGGGATATCAACCTCATTTTCCCGGGACAGAGAATATTCATCCCCCGGCTACTGCCGCCAGAAATGGGAAAGGCCGAAAAACCCGCACGAGCCCCCGAGGCAGCAGCGGTTCTTCCCGAGGTGAAACCCGTTTTGCTGACCGAGAAAGAACGGGCTCTCGTCCGGCGGATTGTGGAGCGAACAGGCGGTTTGGTTTTGACCGACGGAAATTACTACATCCCCCTTTCGGCCGAGGATCAGGTCACCGTTGATTGTGCCGCCGTTCCCGTCATTGAACTGGACGACGGGAGCAGGATCCTTGTTGATTTCGGAGGCCAGGTCCCGCCGGATCTGAAGGAGAGAATACAGAGGGTCTGGAAGAATTATACCGTTATCCAGGACAGCACCGGTGTGGGCGCTCTTCCCGCCCTGGAGCGGATCTTCAAGGCATCGAAGGACTACAGCTTCAAGAAAAAAGCCGATTACGTTGATGTAGGCGGCGAACCGCAGCTTCGGCTCTTGCTGGACTGGATTCTCTTCAAGAAAGAGATCCTCTTCACCGGCATCGCCCTCAGGGAAAGCCCTTCCGCGGTCATGCCCGCAGCGCTCACCCGCTATACGGAAAAAAACGGGATTTCCGTCCTGGAGATCACGGAAAGTCTCGAGATTGTCCGGGATGAAGCCCCGTTGGCCGCGCCCGCCGAAGTACCTGCCCTGAAATCAGGAACCACGGTCGAGCTCATTGATTCCATCATCACAACCCTCGGTCTTACCGCCTCGAGAGACGCCTGGGTAAAGGTAACCGAAGCCGGGGCGCCCGCGAAAGTCGTCTCCGTGAAAGTGGACTTCCTGGTGGAAAGGCCCGACAAGGGCGCCGTCATTAACCTCCGGGATCTGCCGGAGCCCTTCCAGGAGAGCCTGAAGCAGAGAGGTATGAATGCTGCGATCATCAAGGCGGATGAAGAAAAAAGGGTGGTCGTCGAAAAGACCCTGGCGGCCCTCGGTTACCCCTTTACAAGCGATACTTTTGACTTCAGCGGCCCCGGCGGCAAAGACGGAAAACCCCGCTGGGTGATCCGTATCCCGGCGACACGGGTGAACCTCGCAGAGGGAGATCTCTTTCTAACTCCGTCGGCACTGGACGGCGGGATATACAGTTACCTGAAGGCAACATGGGGAACGAAACTCATCCGATATTAAAAAAACCCATAAAGGCCCTGGCCCTTTTTTCGGGGGGGCTGGACAGTTCCGTCGCCGTCAAGGTGATACAGGATCAGGGGATCGAAGTGCTGGGGGTCACGTTCACGACCCCCTTTTTCGGTGCTGAAAAAGCGGAAGAAGCGGCCCGGCGCGTCGGGATTGCCCTTCTGATCCTCGACATCACGGAAGAACATCTGGCCATGGTGAAGGCGCCCCGCTACGGATACGGCCGGAACATGAATCCCTGCATTGACTGCCACACCCTGATGTTCAAGATCACCGGTCGTCAGATGGAGGAAAGAGGTTTTGATCTCATCATCTCCGGCGAGGTGCTCGGCCAGAGGCCGATGTCCCAGAACAAGCAGATGCTCCACGTGGTGGCCAAGAACGCCGGATACGAACCGTACATTTTGAGGCCTCTGTCTGCAAAACTCCTGCCGGTCACACTGCCGGAGAAAGAAGGCAAAGTGGACCGCGAGCGGCTGCTGGACATCCACGGCAGGGGTCGAAAAAGACAGATGGAATTGGCCGGACATTACGGTATCACGGAATACGCCAATCCGGCCGGCGGCTGCCTCCTCACGGACCCCATGTTCTCCAAGCGTCTGCGCGACCTCTTCACCCATGAGAAGGAAACACCGGTCAGGGACATTGAACTCTTGAAAGTGGGGCGGCACATCCGGCTTGACGGGAAGACCAAGGTCATCGTGGGGAGGAAGAAGGCGGAGAACAATGTGCTTCTGAACCTGTCAAGACCGGAGGACGCGATTATCAGCGTCCGGGATTTTCCCGGCCCGGTCTGTCTCGTACCCCGCGGAGGGGACGAAAAGACTCTGGAGGCAGCCGCTGGCATCTGCGCATCATACAGCGACGCGCCCCCGGAAGCCGAAATCGTGGTACGTTGCCGCGTCGGACAGGACACCCGTCTTGTAATGGTGAAAGCCGCCTCGAAAGAATCTTTCCAGAACCGGGTGATCTAACATGAGACAGGGGAATAAAATGAAAAAAGCGGCTGCCTCCCGGCCGGCCGCTTTTTTATAACGTTTTTCGAGTGTAGATGATTTTATCCCTTCCGAAGCAATGCATCTTCGGCGTCATGGGCGCCGGTTTCAGTATCCTGGATGTCTCTCCGCACCCGCTATGGGTGCCTTTGAACCCCGGTTAGGGTTCTTTCCGTGATGTCCACCGCCCTCATCGAAACATCGGGCTCCGTGTACGCTGTGATAACCCTTTTCTCCCCTGCCGCTAGTGCCGTTTGCGCTGCTTTCTTCCTCGCCTCGTCCTGTATGCTGAAATACTTTGGCATGGCTAAAGCGACCAGTATGGTCAGGACGACCAGAACGGCGATAAGTTCTATCAGCGTAAATCCCCTCTGCTCTCTACGCTTTATCACGTTCAACACTTCACCCTTCCCTGGCTGTCGACGAGGCTTCCTTCAGCGCAAGACCCGAAAAAACGTGGCCGTAATTATTTTACAATGGACTCTAACTGGTGAGTCTATGGATATGAAAAGAATAAATCAATACGGCGCCCGTATGGTTTTTGGCCCCTCCTTTATACGAAGATCGTTTGATCTGTCCCTAATACTTTTTTCGTAGATGCTTTATAATTTCAGGGGTGTATCGCGGTAGGGTAATCGTACTTTCATGGCGAGCGCAGACCTGACTGGTACAATCTCTGTTCTTTTTTCAATCTCACAACTCTCCACTGCTTTTAGGCCGGCAGGTGGGAAGGCCGCAGGAGGTCTTCTACGGTCTTGACGGGGTTGAAGGTATCAAGAGGAACCTCGACGAAAACAGTGTTCCAGCAGGCCATGGACCCGTTCCAGAGCCCCGGCAATTCCAGTGCTTTCAGCACGCCGCCTGCGTGCGATTTCTCAGAGATGGATACGGCGTTCCAGTCGACGAAAGGATGGAGATCAAATTTTCGCCCCCGGTAATCCCTGACGCCGCAAACCAGATCGACGGGATTGAAATGTGTCGAGGAACGCCAGATGTTGCGTTGCGCCTCGGATGCCGGGTCAACCTGCATCTCCTCGATGATCTGGAGATCCACGGTTCCATCGTCTCTTCCGACCCAGAAGGGTCCCCCGCCGGGCTCCCCCTCGTTCTTGACCATACCGCACACTCGCAAGGGGCGGTTCAACTGTTCAAAAAGGAAGGCCCTCTGCTCTGCATCCGTGGAGCCTTCGAAGCCCCCCGGCAGGGAAAGGAGAAGCCTTTCCCCGGCAAACCGGACCAGGTCGGACAGATCCTCTTCGCCCGCATGCCCGGCGGCAAGCATACCCAGATGACGGTGGATCTCCGACTGCAATTTGACCAGATACCCGCCCAGAAGTTTCTTGTAAAGGATCGTCGGCTCCTTGAGGCGATCGGGAACGACGTTGTCGATGTTCTTGAGGAAGATGACATCCCCGTCGATGGCATCGAGGTTCCGGAGAAGGGCGCCATGACCGCCCGGTCTGAAAAGTATCCTTCCTTCCCGGTCATGAAAGGGCCGGTTTTCCGGATCGACGGCGATGGTGTCGGTCGAAGGGTGCTGGATGGAAACGGCAATCTCGTAACGGACGCCGAAGTGTTTCCCATAAGGATCCCTGACCCGTTCGATCTCCTCCCGGAATCGTGTTTCATGTTCTTCCGACACGGTAAAGTGTATGCGGCAGATTTTTTCCCTGTCCTGCACATAGAGGGCCGCTTCAACGAGGTGTTCCTCCATGGCCGTGCGATGCCCGCCGGGATAGGAATGGAATTTCAAAAGGGCCTTGGGCAACCAGGCGTAGTGGAGACCCTTTGGCGTGAGGATGTATTCAAGTATGTCGTTGCATCGCTTCTCGCTGATAATCGTCTCGAAATCCCGGCCGTTACGGGCCATGGCGTCCTTGAGATCCCCGTAGAAGGCGAACCTCGGGAGGTCACGGAGAAAGGAGGCCTCCTGTCCTTTCGAATCAAAACGCCCGCTCCGATAGCAGCCGTGCCAGTCTTTGAACATTCGGGAGGCCGCACCGGAAGCAGGCACGAACTTCAACATCCGCCCATCGCCCGCCGCCTTGTCATGCAGCGCGAGGAGTTCGGCACGTTCATGTGGTGAAATGCGGATGATGCCGTCGCCCACCGTCGCGGGCCGGTCCAACCGCACCGGTTTCACGCCCTTTTCAAAGATATCGATCTGCCTGCGGATCTCCCTTTCCTCGATCCCCCGCTCGAGAATCGCCCGCAGATCTTCCTTGGATAGAGAAACCGCGGTCATTTCACCCCCTTTTCACCTGCCGTCTTTTCTTATATATCAGGATGAGCCGTCGGGCAAGGGCACGATGCGTTGCGCACCCGTTAGCGGGGCGCCCCTTCATGCTGGATTTCGTAGATCGTCACTTCCGGCGGCGCGAGAAAACGAATGGGGGGTCCCCAGGTCCCCGTCCCCCTGCTCACGTAGAGGAAGGAATGCCCGAGCCGGGTCAGTCCGCTGTCTTCCGGATAGACCATCCATATGAACAGGGTAAAGGGGAAAATTTGCCCGTTATGGGTGTGACCGGAGGCCTGGAGATCGAAGAGACCCAAGGCGTCTTTATCCACAAGGGGTCTGTGTTTCAGAAAAAGCGTGAATTTATCCTGCGGCAGGATTGAAAGGATTTCCTTCTCGTGCCCGCCCCGGACACGGCCGAAACCGAGGCCAGCCGGGTCATCCACCCCGGCAATATTGATCACGCCCCCTGCCGAGTGCCCCTCCCCCCGGAGGATCGTAAACCCCGCTTTTTCGGTGAAGGCCAGGGCCTGCTCGAGGCCCGCGTGGTACTCATGGTTTCCCGTAACGGCATATTTCCCGAATCGCGGTTGCATCCGCCCGAGCATGTCCGCAAGACCCTCGAGTTTATTGATCTGGCCATCCACGAGATCCCCTGTTGAGATGAGAACATCGGGATTGGACTCCCCGACTTTCTCGAGGATCCTGGCCAGGCGCCCCTGACGAATGATGAGGCCCAGGTGGACATCGGAAATCTGGGCGACGGTGACCTTCCCCAGGCTCTCGGGGATCTTGGGCGACTTCAGGACCACGCGCTCGACACGAACATTCAACGCTTCAAAGTACCCGTAGAGACAAAGGACGATCGAAACAACCAGGGGAATATAGAACGAAAGCCGATAGGAAGGCGCGAGATACGAGAGATCTTTCTGCGTGATCCATCCGCCCACCCACAGGGAAAAACGATAAAGATCGAAGAGGATTGCCGCGGAGAAAAACAAAAAGAGGGCACCCATCCAGACATAACCGGTCCAGGAAAGGACGTGGGCGGCGAGGTCAAAGCTGCGCTTCTCCGCCACGCGCACTAAGATGGGCGCCAGCACCATGAAAACCATGAAGAGGATGATCAGCAGGCTGGCGAGCGGCCCGGTTGCCGCGGCCGTCCTGATTTTCAGATAGGCATAAAGATGAATACCGCCGTATATCAGAAAGAAGGAGATCAGAAAGAGCGACATAAAGTGATTCGAGGTTCCTTTTGAAGATGCCCGCTGCGCCTGATCGCGGTACAGGGCTTAGATAAATACATTGTAGTTGGGGCATTGAGCTTTCATCTGCCGGACATACTCGAGGACGGTCATCCCATCGACAGACTGTTGTCCCCGGCAGGTAAACCCCGCCTCTTCGAAAACCTTACGGGACACCTCATCATCCCTTCCGATACAGGCCGTCAATTCAAAGAGGGGGTATTCGTGGAGATACCCGATGGCCGCGCGAATCGCAGGAATGGAAAGCCCTTTGCCCCTGAAGGAAGGGTCCAGGACAAGGTGAACCTCACCGTTCCGGCTCGCGAGCACCGCCCCCAAAGCGACCCACTTTCCCGACTCATACTTTTCCAGGATAAGAAGATGAAAGACATTTTTATTCAGCGACTCCTCAAAATTGTGTCGGCGGCTGACCGGCGCGAAGAGTTCTCCTGTCATCCGGACCGAGGGACTTGCATCCTCACCGACCCAGTGGCGGAGGGTTTCAAAGTCCGTTCCCCGGGCCTGCCTGACCCTCAGGTGACCCGTGAACCTTGCTTCCTTACACGCGAGTGAAAGGGCTCCTTTCATTGACTTTTCTTCTTTCTTCGTGTCGGTTATGAAATATTTCTGACGGCATCCAGACAGAAGTCGCATCTTCTAATAAATTAATCGCTCTTTTCCATCTGTCAATCCCCGGGTTCAATCCCCTGGTGTTACCGCTGTATCAAAGCCGAGAAACACCCACTTTACCGGAAAGGTTCGACAATTACCTTGATGGACTGATCGGCATCCGCCACGAGTTGAAAACCGAGGCCCGTTTCCGCAAGACCCAGACGGTGCGTCACCAATGTTTCCGCGGCTACTCGCTTTTTCCTCAAAAGCCCGATGGTTTCCATGGCATCCAGGGGGCTGTTCCCGTAGGAGGGTGTGAGCTTGATTTCGTTTCTCCAGAATTCGTTGATGGGCACGGGAAGATCAACACCCGGCTCCGTGGTCGCAAAACAGAGCACCGTCCCTCCCCGGTCTACGGACTGAAGGGCCTGTTTGAAGGCCGTGAGAGCCCCGGTGCAGACAACGACCAGTTCTGCCAGCCGGCCTTCATTGGCTTCACGGAGTTTCGCCGGGATATCGTCACCGGCATGAAAAGCGGCATCGGCACCCATCCGGCGCGCGGCATCGAGGCGGTACTCGCTCACGTCCGTCAAGAAAATCTTGCCCGCCCCGAGCGCTCTGGCCAGAAGCAGATGAAGGAGACCGGATATGCCGCTGCCCAGGATGAGGACACTCTGACCCGGCTGAAGCTTGGCGATTCTCTGCCCGCGAACCACACAGGCGAGGGGCTCGATGAACACCCCCTGTTCGAAGGACACCTCTTCGGGCAGTACGAAGACGCCGCGGTCCACGTTGATCCGGGGGACGCGGATATACTCGGCGAAGCCCCCCGGATCATAGTTCGTCGTATGAAGGGTTTCGCAGGCCGTGTGGTACCCTCTAAGGCAGTAATGGCAGGTGTTGCAGGGAATATGATGGGACACGAAAACGCGGTCACCGGTCCGATATCTCTCAACACCCTTACCCGTTTCCACGATGACGCCCGCAATCTCGTGACCCAGCACCAGCGGCGCCTTTTTGATGCGATACCACTCCATGACATCGCTGCCGCATATCCCGCTCGCCATGACTTTCACGAGGATTTCGCCGGGCCCGATCCTCGGGACAGGCATCCCCTCGAGCCTGACATCACGGTTATGATAATACATCGCAACGCGCATGAAAGTCCCGGGCTGAAGGCCCGCTCCAATTTTGAGTTTCGAGTTATGAATGATGAATTTTCGGTCTTACTTTAACTCATGCTTAATCTCTAAAAGTCAAACCACCCTGCCTAACTTCTCACCTTCTCAACCTCTCACCTTCTGTTCTTTTTGAGGCTGTTGTATAATTTCCAGGCGCCCTTCGGCGTTTCATCCTCGTGGATGACGGCCCGCAATGCCCTGATCATCGCAACAGGATGGGGGTTCTGCCACACATTCCTCCCCAGGTTGACACCGATAGCCCCGCGCCGGAGGCCGTCATGGACGAACTCGAAAACCTCGAGTTCCGTCTCGCACTTGGGGCCGCCGGCCATCACGACGGGAACGGGACAGCAGTCGACGACTCTGTCAAAGTTCTTACACCAGTAGGTCTTGACGACCCTGGCGCCGAGTTCCGCCGCGATGCGGCAACTGAGGGCAAGGTAACGGGCTTCCATCTTTTCCAGTTCCTTCCCCACGGCCGTGACGGCCATGACGGGGATGCCGACGTCCTCGCAGAGATTGACCATGTCCGCCAGGTTCATCAGTGACTCATGCTCGTAATCGCTCCCCACAAAAATGGACACACCAACGGAGGCCGCATTCAGACGGATGATCTCCTCGATGGACGTCGTCAAGGCTTCATTGGCGAGATCCCGGCCCACGACGCTCGCACCCCCCGAAACCCTCAGGATGACGGGCTTTGAGTTTTCCGGTTTCACGGCCGAGCGCAGCACGCCCCGTGTCACAAAAAGTGCGTCACAGTATGGCAGGAGCGGTTCAATCGTCTTGCCGGGCCTCTCCAGGCATGTTGTCGGACCCTGAAAATACCCGTGGTCGATGGGCAGAAAAAAGCAGCGCCCGTCTGGTTGGATCAGTTGCGACATGCGGTTTTTCATTCCCCAGTCCATTTTGACCCTCCTCCAAGAATATAGTGAATGATGATTATCGCAATCTTAACTATCCCCTTTTCAGCAGGTCTCTGACTCCCCTAATCAGCCAGGCGCCCCGCTTCAATATACTTCAACTCACCACCCTCGAAGACAAAGGGGCGGTAAAAACCACCGATCTTATAAGTCCAGCGCTCAACCAGTTTTGTATCCACCACCTCGTCGACTGACTTGGACAAGGGCTCCCCACATTTTATCAGAACCTCCTGCTTGGTATCCCCCACGGAGACGACCTTGTTATTGCAAAGAATGCTCACGTAGGTGGACTCTGCCGACTCCCCGGCATTGCCCATCAATCCCCAGACTAAAATAATCAGGATGACAAATAAAAAACATCGATCGATCAAGGCTCGGGTCATGATCCTCCCCCTTTCTGCCCGGGAATCTTCCGGTTGCGGCTGAATAGGCTTCCCACAAAAATATTTTTTCTCGTCATGAGACCACCACAGTCCACAGCTTCAGGCATGTATTTTAAACACCCTTCGGTTCACCCTCTTTCGGAACGAAAATCCAGAGCAGGATGTAGGGGATAAGTCCCACGCCGTAACACAGGAAGAGCAGGGCGAAGACCAATCTCCATGTCCAGGACGGAAAGGTTGTTATTTCACCCAGCCCGCCGCAGACACCGCCGATCCACTTGTCCCGCTGTGAACGCCGAAATCGATTGAGCCAGTTTCCTTCATCCATGATATGACCCCTCCAATAAGTTTACGTGCGTTATGGACTCACTTCCGCTGATAGCCGAGCGGCATGATGTACAGGGGGGCAAGATTACCGGGCAGTTTGAAGGCCTGCCGGATATTCTCTTCATGGAGACCGGCAACGACGCAGGTGCCGATTCCCCTCGACGCGGCCATCAGGTAGACATTCTGGGCGATGGTCCCGGCCGTTGAATTTGCCCAGTAAAGTTTTTCCTCCCTGTTCCTCAGCGGACCGGGAACCCTGCCTAAGTCTGCCACGAGAACCAGTATATGGGAAGCCTTCGATACGTAGCCTTGCCGGCCCATCTTGCCGCGCAAATCTCCGTCGGAAACCCACTTGAGTCTGTGGTCCGAAGAATCATAAAGGTAGGATCCCGCATCAGCGACGACATATACTTCGATGTACTGATTGCCATAGGCGGAAGGCGCCGTTCTTTTGCCTCCGGGCCTGTTGACCCCGTTGGCTGCCCAGAGGATCGCCGAGAGGTCCTCCGATGAAATTCTGGCAGTGCTGTACTCCCTTGTTGATTTTCGCTGCTCAAGGGCTGTCACGAGGTCCATGCCGACACTGGCCGGCCGGACCGGGAGTGGAAGATCCTTTTGCTCGGCAGAGAGCGGGCTCGCCAGCACAAAACCCGCAGCCATAAGACCGCAAAGGACGGCAGGAACTTTATTCCTCATGGGATGCTCCCTCCTCATATTCGTTGACGGATTTTACCGAAAAAACAGACAAAAGCCAAACGCTAAAGAAGGGCCGCAGGGCGGGTCCAGAGCAAAGGGTAACGGGTTCCGGGTCTATGGCCTAAAGGGCCACGGGTTCAGGGAAGAGAATGAAGGGCCTCTTCCTCTCAGCTTCTGAACCTCTTAACTTCTGAACTTCTTTCCTTCTTAGTCGTGCTCGCCACTACTCACTGAATCTCACAACCCACAACACACAACTATTTTAGTATCTTTTCCGCCAGCGCTCAAGCCTCTCAAAAGCATCCCCGGTGGCTTTGAGCAACAGTTCGAGATTTACCGGCTTCGTAAAGAAATCATCGAAGCCGGCCTCCCGGCACTCTTCGATCTCGTAGAGGGCCGCCCACCCCGTAATGGCGTGGATAATCGCCAGGGGCTTCTTTTTCCTGATCTCCCTGCACAGTTCGATCCCGCTGACGCCGAATAGTTTCAGGTCGAGGAAAATGACATTGATATCCTCGCGGGCGAGAATATCCAGGGCCTCTTCGGCCCCCGAGGCCGTCCTCACCTCGTATCCGGAAGAGCCGAGCATCGCCTCAAGAACCTGGCGGGCCGTGGCTTCATCATCGACAACAAGAACTTGCTTTCCCATGCGTGACCGTGCTCGTCGGGCGGTAAGTCAGGACGTTCCCCTGGTATCCGTCAGCAGGGCGGCAATCTCATCGAGAATACGCTCACCCTCAGCGGAAGAGACATCGCAGAGCCAAAGCCCTTCAGGGTACAGGATGACATTAGGCCCTCGCGCGCAGAGCCCCATGCATCCGCTGCTTGAGACGCGGACGCGGCTCTTCCACCCCCGCTTCTCGATCTCCTCTTTCAGGAAATCCTTGAGTGCCTCATTGCCGCCATCAGCACATGATTTTCGCTCGCCATGACGATTGTTCGTACAGACGAAGACGTGACAAATATAAGGACGGGTTTCTTTTTTCATCCGACCACCCTGGGTATTTCCTTCCGACTGGACGGCAGGCGGGTCCGCCGCCCCCTATGCCGGGGGGAGAATATCGCTAAGTTTGCCGAAGACCGCATGATCATCCTTCCAGTCAAAGGGGAGAAGGTCGACCCTTAATGCCTTGAGCTTTTCCCGGAGCACGGTATCGATTCCGCCCGGAACGGTCATGACCAACCTCGGTTGACTCGGAAGGCTGAGCCCGTTGAGCAGAAGCCGTGCCGCACCGGCGCAAAGATTCGGAAGTTGCAGGTCCGTCTTCACTTCAAAGATAATCGTAATATGGCCGCTTGCATCCACCGCATAGAGGTCCCTGTTTCCGTCGTTTCCGAGCCTGACACCACAGTCCCTGAGTGCAGCAGCCAGATCCCGGATCACGAGACCCTGATCACATTCCGCGGCGAGATCCCTCTCTTCCTTCTCGTATTTCCTGCCGATCCATTCCTCGCTGAAACGGTGATCGTCGAATTCCATCTCCGTTTGAACCCGCTGCGGAGATCCGGCATCTTTGATCCGGTCCACTTTGCGAACAAACTGGCTGACCTGTCGGGCAAATCTCGACGACCCCAGGTGGCCGATCAGAACAACGTTTGTTTCAACACTCCCATCCTGAACCAGGGCCCAGACACCGCGGTACTGGTCCTCGAAGAGCGCTTTACCGATGCCCTTCTTCCCGCCGCCGATCTTCCCGCGGTGGATGACAAAAATTCTCCCGGCCTCATCCCGGGCGAAAGCGCCTCCAATTCTCCGGTCGAGTCCCTGGAGCGGAAAATTGATCTCGCAGGTGCTGAAAACGTGAGCATCCTTTGAAGGCCGGCCCACGCCGAAGGCGTTCCAATAACGGTTTCCGTCCTGTTTTCTGGGTATGAACCAGATACCCAGGGTTGCGGCGCAGAAAACCTTCCCCTCGAAACTCTCGCCCATATGGCCGATCCTGACCCGAATCCTGTCGTCGGCGAAGGCCTTGAGCCGCCTCACGAACTGCTGCTGACAGCGGCGAATCATTGATTCGTCTTCCAGGATCCTGAGCATACCCTCTTCCTTTTCCGGGCCGGGGACCGGACTCACCCCATCACACCACACGATGGGTTACGCGTTGCGACGATTACATGCAAGGGTCAATATTATGTTCAAGGCAGGCGGCTATCTTTACCGAGTGAAACAAAAACGCGAGGTTTCTCCGGTTTGCCTGTTCCGCCCCCCTTACCCCTATTCCTGAATTTGCGGGACACTTTACTACAGGCACCTGAAAAATCAACTCTTTCTTGCCGTGGACCCGACGCTTCTGTTACTTGAAAGGCTCTCCGAGGATCTTTCCGAACTCTGCCAGGGCGTCGAAAACGGGAACGGCGTAACTTGAACCTTCACCCGTCTGCCCGACAAGTTTTTGGGTATTGACCCCCACCACCCGCCCGAACTGGGTGACCAGGGGACCCCCGCTGTTGATGTAGGTGATCGGGGCCGTGGTTTGAATGTAGGTCAGATCATCGATGGACTTGGATCCGGAGTGAATACCCGGCGCGATGGTATGCGTGAGACCCATGGGCATCCCGATGGCATAGAGATTGGCCCTGGCGGGGAGCCGGCGTACGTCGAAGGGTTCGATGTATGGGCACTTGTAGCCGTCCAGCTTGAGCAGGGCGATGTCGTACTTCTCGCTGATCTCCTTCACCCCCTGCACCTCGAGCTGGGTGCCGTCGATGAGAACGATCTTGTGGGTCCCGGAGGGATTGACAATATGCTTGTTCGTCAGGATGAACCCGTCTTTGGTAATGAAAAAGCCCGAACCGACCCCCTTGGAGGACTGCACCAGGATGGTGGCATTTCTGGCTTTTTCGACGGCATTCCGGGGAGGGAAATTCAGGGTAAGCTGATCTTGAAGATCCCTGGATCTTTGGGGCTGCACCGGGGGAGGTTTATCTTCGATATGGACGACCCCGTCATCGTCGGTCCACGTCGTGACCTTCACCTCAGCATGGACAGCGCTCACGAAGAGAAAGGAAACACAGATCAACACCCTGAGAGGAATCACGAAATTCACCTCTTCGGGAAACGACTTATAATTTTGATCGGTTATTTTTCCGATGAACTGATGTTTTCGATGAACCCGAAAGACCCGTCGCCTTCTGCAGCTTCATTCCGGCCGTCGGTTCCTGTATGGCCCGCGTCGGCACGCCGGCTATCCTGAACCCCTCTTCGATCAGTCGCCTCGCCTCCCGGTCCCTCACGCTGGATGACTTCGCCCCCATGACAACGGCCATGAGCCGCATCCCGTCTCTCTGAGCGGTCACTACGATATGATAACCGCTTTTCCGCGTGAATCCCGTTTTCAGACCATCCACGTCGGGACACATCTCGAGAAGATGATTCGAATTTTGCTGCGTGACATCCTGGAAGGTGTAGGATGTCATGGAATGGATCTCCAGGGACTGGGGGAAATGTTCCAGGTAGGACTCGCTGAGTTTGAGGACATCCCGGGCCGTGGTCACCTGTCCTCTGGCGGGAAGCCCATTGGGGTTTCTGAAGTGGCTGCGGGTCATGCCCAGTGTCCTGGCCTTGACGTTCATCCGCCTCACAAAAGCATCCACATCCCCGTCGACGTACTCCGCGATGGCTATCGCGGCGTCATTGCCGGACACGATGGCCGTGCCCTTGATCAAATCATCCAGTTGCACTTCCTCCCCTTCACCGACGAACATCCGCGATCCCTTCATCCGGCTCGCATTACGGCTGATGACGACGCGGTCATCAGGGCTCGCCTTGCCTTCCTCAATCGCCTCGAAAACAAGATAAAGGGTCAGGACCTTCGTGATGGATGCCGGCGGGATCCCCCGGTCGGCATTTTTTGACAACAGGATTTCCCCCGTGTTGAGATTCTTGAGGACGGCGGATTGGGCCCTGATCTTCAGGGGATCAGCGGACAGCTCTCGGGGTGTAAAAGCGAAAAATAGTGCGCTGCAGCAAAGAATAATGAACAAGATCTTTCTATTCATTCAATAAAATCCCTTCACTCCCTTTGTTCGACCGGGATTCCGAAAGAGGACCGTGCATTCCGGTAAAAACATACCGGCAAAAGGTATCCCCGGTCAAGGGCAATTCACCGCCTACCGGTCCCCATTCCATCCTGAACAAGCTCCCCCCCTCAAAGTTGCAACTTCTGTTCCGGTTTTACTGCAGAATTTTGAGGATCTTCGGCTCTTCGCGATCCCGGGGGTCGGGAATCGACAGGGGGTAGCCGAGGATCAAAGGCGCAATGATCCGGCAGTCTCCGGGGATACCGATGGCCTCGAGCGTCTTCCGGTCCGAAAGATTTGCTCCCAGGCCGACCCAGCAGGTCCCCAGACCCCGGGCAGTTGCCGCAAACATGAAATAAGAGGCGGCCAGTGCACAATCCACAGCCAGGGAGGGGACATTCCGGGGACCGACAATAAAGACCAGGCAGGGCGCGTTGTAAAAAACACTAAATGCCTCGTCCCTCAACCTGTCTACATAACGAATCAGCGGAGAGGATGGATTATTTGCAATATCGCGCAGATGGTTTTTCTTACTTTCGTCGGAGATCCGTTTGATCCACCGGCGATTGTGTACCACGACAAAGCGCCAGGGCTGGCCGTCCATGGCACTCGGCGCCAGGCAGCTTTCACGGATGATCTCCATGACGACGTCCGGCGGAATGTCCCGTTCCTCAAATTCCCGGATGGATCGCCTCCGCCTCAGAAGCGTTTCGTAATTCATATTTTCACATCCTCCATGAAACCATTTAAAAAAACGCTTTTCATAAAACCGCCATTCCACTCAACCCTCTGAGCACCCGTATGAGCGCCTGCGTACCGCAAGCGCCTTGTCCCTGTGCCTGAAGGGCCACGTAGAGCTGGTGAACGAGGGCGAGTCCGGGAAGCGCGAGGCCTGCCGATGCTGCTTCCCGCAAGGCGATTCCCATGTCCTTGACAAAGTGATTCACCATGAAGCCGGGATTGAAGTCCCCCTGAACGATGCGGGGACCGTAATTGTTGATGGCCCAGGAAGCGGCCGCACCTTTCCCGATGATGTCGATCACGGCCTTTTTGTCCAGTCCGATCTTCGAGGCATAGAGAAGCGATTCACAGGCACCGATCATGTTGCCGGCGACAAGAATTTGATTGCACATTTTCGTATGCTGACCCGTCCCCGCCTCACCCATGTACGCGATGTTGCGGCCCATGAGTTGGAACAACGGTACGACCTGGTCGTAGGTCCTCTTTTCACCACCGACCATGATGGCGAGTGTCGCGTTTCTTGCCCCGATATCACCGCCCGAGACGGGCGCATCAAGACTTGAAATGCCGCTTTCCGCCGCGGCCGTAAAAATTTTTTTGGCCAGGCTCGGCTGGCTCGTGGTCATGTCGACGGCAATCCGGCAGGCCCCCTTTACGGAAAGGATCCCTTGCACTCCGAGGTAAACCTCCTCCACATCGGCCGGCGTTCCGACCATGGTAAATATGATTTCCGCCTTCCCCGTGATGTCGGCCGGGGATTCACACCATCTCCCGCCCCGTTTCAGGATGGAGTCGGCCTTTTGCCGGGTGCGATTGAAAACATACAGTTCGTGGCCGCTGCCCTGGAGATGCCCGGCCATGGAAGACCCCATGATCCCTGTGCCGATCCAGCCGATTTTCATACCCTGATCCTCCCTTATGCCTTGAGTGGATTTTGAACTTGATCATCCTCTCCCCAAGCAGGTTCCTCTCATGACTGCCCCCGGGGAGATGGGCAGAAACGCTGGATATAATCTAGCGTAAACTAAAGACGCTTGGATGTCCGGTAAAAAAATTTAGAGAAACTTCAGAGATCTGTCAAGGATGAAAGGCTTTGAAAAGGACTTGACGGGACACATTCTTCCCGGTGCGGTGGAGAAAAATGATT
>Ga0316622_100000405_pt1 | contig 24660 bp, 18 predicted proteins | sample OWC_Aug_OW2_C1_D_FD_207646 | JGI IMG/M metagenome (GOLD analysis project Ga0316622, IMG submission 207646) | Wetland soil microbial communities from Old Woman Creek delta, Ohio, United States - OWC_Aug_OW2_C1_D5_C | ecosystem: Environmental > Terrestrial > Soil > Wetlands | place: USA: Ohio... | reverse complement strand
TGCTTTTTGCGGTTCATATTGACGTTGCTGGCGTAGGTCGTGGCAGCGAATAATGCCGATGAAATAATATATTCACCCAGCACGAATCCGATAAGTCCGGTAACAAACACCAAGCCATTCAAAAGATCTTTGTGTAAGTCAGTCATGGTAACCTCTCCAAATACTAGACGGACTTTGACTATAGCCACTAGTAGATCAATAAACAACACCCTGCCGGGACATGATATGTTCGATATTAGGAAACAAACAGGCTTCGGTTTTGATGGATGTCTTGCGAATAAAGCCCTGATTTTCAAATGAAATGGTTCGCAAAATGGATAATGCTGCCGGCTGTTCTGTTGTCGTTGATTTTAGGGGGTATGCTTGTTTTGATGGTGGAGAATGAACCTAAACTTCATGGCAGGGCCGATTTAACGCCGGAGCGCATTGCCCACGGGAAGAGGGTCTTTGAACAGAATGATCCTCGCCGGCTCAAGGCGGGGGCTATCACCGAAGTGAGCCTGGATGAACAAGACTTGGATTTGGCGATCAATTATTTCACTAATCAATACCTCGGTGGCGTCGCCGGATTGGAAGTCGATTCAGGCCGGGCACGCATCGAAGCTACATTGAAATTGCCAGACTATCCCTTGGGGCGGTTTTTGAATCTGGAAATCGAATTCGAGCAGACTGACCGGTTACCGCGATTCGACCATGCGTTGCTCGGAAAGCTATGGGTTCCCGGATGGCTAGCCGAGAGCGTGATCGAAAAAAGCATCGCGGCGGTTCAGCCGGTCGACTGGCAAGTACTCGCCGCCATGATTCGGCAGGTCAGATTTGAACCTCGCCGAATGAGGGTTACCTATCGCTGGCAGGATGATTTGCCCGGTAAACTAGGCGGTGTTTTTTGGTCTGCGCAGGATCAAAAACGGTTGGAGTTTTATCAACGGCATTTGGTCGAGCTGACGCAGGGTAGTAGAGATAGCCTGAATTTAACGGTCTTGCTAAATCCGCTGTTTCAACTGGCGAAGGATCGTAGCGATAACGGCAAGGCGGTAGCGGAAAATCGGGCGTTGATCCTGGTTCTGGCTTTTTATGTCAATCGAAAGGACTTGCACAAACTCATTCCTTCATCCAAGGCTTGGCCGCGCCCTATCTGGCGGAATGTGAACTTGAACGGCCGAGGCGACTTTACCAAGCATTACCTGGTTTCCGCGATGTTGGCCGCTTATGCGGGAACGCCATTGGCGGATGTGGTCGGATTGTATAAAGAAATCGAGGATGCGCGGGGCGGTAGCGGATTTTCATTTAACGACATCGCCGCGGATCGCGCCGGTACCCGGATGGGCGAACTGGCGACCAATAGCGAATCGTGGGCGAAGAAAATTCAGAGGCTGATGGCGGATGCAAAGGAAAGCGATATGATGCCGGCCACAGCGGATCTGCCCGAATTCATGCCACGGGCCGAGTTTATTCGCCGCTTCGGAGGCTTAGAGGGTGGGAAATATCGGCAAATGATGGCGGACATCGAGCGGCGTGTCGCCGCATTGGCCATCAATCGAGATGAATAACGGGCGAGGGCACAAAAAAAGCCCCCACCTTGAATGTTCAAGGTGGGGGCTATCAAGTATGCAGTGCAGGAGTCACTGCATTAACAACACGGAGGTACTACGAAAAACTTAAATCCTAACGGGTTTGGCGAATTCGAGGTTGCTGGTTAACGAAGAGACACCAAACAACAGGGTGGAAATAACGAATTCACCCGACATGAAGCTAAAGACGCCGGTGACAAATAAAAGCCCGGACACAATATCTCTATACAGATTGCTTGATTTGTTCATTTTTCCGCCTTGACTGAATGCAGTCGATTTGTGGAGACGGCTTAACTATAAAGCATCTTAATATATTTACAATAATGTGTTTTGTGTATTCTTTGTTTCCAAATGGGAAACAAATGGAGTGCGAGGGCGGCCATTCAGTGGTCAGCGAGAGTCGTCAATTGGATTGCGCAACTCTTTTTTGAGCGATAGGGCTTTTCAGGGGTAAGCTAGCGACAAACAGCTAGAGAGGATATCGCCATGAGCCATCATTTAAATGTACTGCGTGCCATATTTCAGGATCCGATCAGCGGCAATATTCATTGGCGTGAAGTCGAATCGTTGCTGCAACACCTCGGGGCAAACGTCGAGCCCAGTCACGGCGCTCGCTTTCATGTGGTGTTGAATAAGGTCGATGGTATTTTGCATCATCCGCATCACGGCGGCGTTTGCAGCAAACAAGAGATCAAACATGTGCGTGAATATTTGGTACGGGCGGGTGTGAGTCCGGCAGCCTACGAGGCGCAAAGAAACCAACCGACATAATTCAAATAGTGAAAAATAGCAGCATGGACAATACCCCACTTAGCTTGAAGCAACGTTTCAAGCTAAGCCGGTTTTTCAAGGGAGAGGCGCCGGTCAGCGGGCCGGTGGAGTTGACTCAGCGCCGAGTGTTCATCCTGCCAACCCGGAGCGGGTTGGGGATGGTGTTGACGATTTTGTTGCTGTTGCTGGTGGCCTTTGTTTACAACAACAATCTGGCCTATATGCTTGGCTTTCTGCTGGCAAGTATCTTTTTCGTGAGCATCTTGCATACCTTTAGAGGCTTGGCGGGACTGGTGGTACAAGCGGGCTACGTGCAGCCGGTGTTTGCCGGGGAATCGGCGGGATTTGCGGTAACGGTGACCAATCCCAGCCAGCAGCCGCGAATGGCACTGAGCGTCGCGCTGGATAACGAACATATCCTTAGTCTGGACGCCTATGAAAGCCGGTCATTGACCTTGTATGCGGCTACCCGAAAAAGAGGCTTGCAGATGATAGATACCGTTACCTTCTCTTGTCTCTACCCCTTGGGAATATTCCGTGCCTGGTCGCCGCTCAGGCTGGGCAGTAAAGTGCTGGTTTATCCGAAACCCAGTGCCATTTCCTTGCCATTTCCTGTCGATAGCGGTGAGCAGCCGTCGGGGCAACGCCACCTCGACCGTTCGGGCCGCGATGATTTCAACGGCATTCGTTCTTATCAGGCGGGAGACCCATTGCGGCAGATTCATTGGAAAGCCTATGCCAAAGGCCAGGGATTGTTCAGCAAGCATTATGCAACGCAGGTGGGCGGTACCGAATTGTGGCTGGATTATCAAAGTACACCGGGCGCGGACGTCGAAGAACGGTTGAGCCAGCTATGCCGCTGGGTGGTGGAAGCCGAAAATGCCGGATTGCGCTATGGTTTGTCGATTCCGGGCAACAAGATTGCGCCTGATCGAGGCGCTAAGCATCACGCCGATTGTCTGGAAGCCTTGGCGCTATTTTAAGCCGAACATTTTGCAATATAGGCCCCGGTCGAGCCGTGAATATTTTCAAGCGTGCGCGCGTTCGATACATCCTGTATCGTCACGCCATTCCTCATTCGATATGGCAGGAGACGGAAGAAAAATTAGCCATTTTGCATGGCATGACGTCTGTAGAGAAAGCACATTTGCGGGAACTGACTACCTTGCTGATGCACGATAAAAACTTCGTGGGCGTGCAAGGCTTGCAGCTCGGCGATGCGATGCGGGTGATCATTGCCGCTCAAGCCTGCCTGCCGATACTACAGCTTGGATTGGGCTGTTTGTCGGGTTGGACCGACGTCATCGTTTATCCTGAAGCTTTTCGGGTGAGTAGGGATGCCACGGATGAGGTGGGCGTGGTTCACCATCAGGAACAGGTATTGATCGGCGAGGCCTGGTCTCAGGGGCCGCTGATCGTGTCGTGGGCGGATGTCGAGCGGGAGACGCGGGAAGTTGACTCCGGGCGCAACGTGGTGATTCATGAAATTGCCCACAAACTGGACGCCCTGAATGGCAGTTGTAACGGATTTCCGCCCTTGCACAAAGGCATGTCCATCCCACAGTGGACGGAGGCGTTTAGCGAGGCCTATCGGAGTCTGGTTGAAGGCCTCGAACATCGTCATTTCACTGACATCGACCCGTACGCGGCGACCAACCCCGGCGAGTTTTTTGCCGTGATGAGCGAATATTTTTTCTGCTCGCCAGAGATACTGCACGCCCACTTTGCCGAGGTTTACCGGCAATTACAGCTTTACTACCGACAGGATCCGCTGTCACGTCGGCATTCTGAATTGTCTGCCAGGAACGTCTAAGCCAATCGAAGCTCGCAAAAAGCGATGACTCAATCGGTAGTTTTCCCGATCAGTTCGTACAACTCGTCAATCAGCATGGGTTTTGCCAGCAGATAACCCTGACCATCATGGCAACCCAGCGACTGCAGGCATTGGACTTGCTCCATATTCTCAACCCCTTCGGCAATGATTTTTAGGTCAAGGCTAAGCGCCATGCCGATGATGGTTTTTACCAGCTTGGTGTTGTTAGCGTTGTCCGGCAACTGGGAAACGAAGGATTGGTCAATTTTCAGCCTATCGATCTCCAGTTTTCTGAGGATGCCCAGATTAGAGTAGCCGGTGCCAAAGTCATCGATCGCGACCTCTATGCCCCGTTCGTGTAACAGATTAATCAGATTGTTTGCCGCGTCCAGGCTGCGGACGATGGCGCTTTCGGTGATTTCCACCTCCAACTGCAAGCGGCTATCGGTTTGCAGGTCGTTGTCGCGCAATGCTTTGTCGATGATGGCGACGATGTCGCTATGTTCGATTTGTACAGGGGATATATTGATCGCCAGGCAAAAAGGCTGTTCGGCCATATGCGTTAGCTTGGCATATTCACTCAAGGCTTGCTGTATCACCCATTCGCCAATGGCAACGATCAGCCCGGTTTCTTCGGCGATAGGAATAAAACTGGCCGGCGAAACCATCCCCAACTCGGGATGCTGCCAGCGTAGCAACACTTCCGCCCCGGTCAGTCGGCGCGTTTGTAATTCGAATTGCGGCTGATAAACCAGAAACAGCTGTTGTTTGGCCAGAGCCTGATGCAAGGCGTTTTCCACTCGCAGGCGCTCGCTGACGCGCTGATTCAATTCGGCGGTAAAGAAGCGGAAACTGCTGCTTTCAAACCCTTTGGCATGAAACATCGCCGCATCGGCATTTCTGACCAGCGTCATGGCATTGTCGCCATCCTGGGGATAAAGACTGATACCTATGCTGGCCGAAACGTGCAAATTATAACCGTCGATGTGAATGGCGGGCGTGATTTGCTTGATTAAGGCTTGCGCAAGCTGGGCGGCAACACCGGGATGGGCAAGGTCCCGCATCACGACCACAAATTCATCGCCGCCGAAGCGGGCCAGCGTATCGTTTTCGGCGACGCAGCCCTGCATGCGCCGCGCCAATTCCTGCAGCACCCGATCGCCCATGGGATGGCCGAGAGAGTCGTTGATGTTCTTGAAACGATCCAGGTCGACGAACAGCACCGCTATATGTGTCTGCTGCTGTTTGGCATGGTGTAAGGCCGCACTGACCCGTTCTTCGAATACCACCCGATTCGGAAGGCTGGTCAGCACGTCGTGATTGGCCAGATAGCGGATTTTTTCCTCGGCGGATTTACGCTCGGTAATGTCGCTGAAAATGCCAACGTAATAAGCCACGGCATGGTTTTCATCGTAGACGGTGCTGATGTTCAGCCATTCGGGATAAAGAATGCCATCCTTACGGCGGTTGACGACCTCGCCCTGCCAGTGGCTGGTCAAGCCGATCTGTTGCCACATGGTTTGATAAAACTCGGGCGGGTGCAGGCCGGAGCTCAGAATACTGGGTTTCCGGCCGACTACCTCCTGTTCGCTGTAACCCGTGATGCCGGAATAGGCGCGGTTGATGGTCAGGATGCGTTGGTTGGCATCGGTGATGACGATGCCTTCGGTGCTGGACTGGAAGACCTGGGCCGACAGTTTGAGCTCGCGGTTTTTGGCATCCAGTGTGGTCAGCAGGTCGCGGAGCGACTGAGACATGACCGCCACCTCGTCATGGCCTTTAATCACCGGAATTTCCACCGAGCCGGCTTCGCCGAAGCGAATCTTGTCGGCGCTCTCGGCGATGTCATGCATGGGTCTGACCAGGCGGCCGATGACCAGCCATAGCAAGACGATAAACAGCAGGCAGAAGCTCGCCACGATCAAAAACGTATAGTGCTGCAATTGGTAAACCGGTGCGTAGGCCTGATCGATGTTTTGGCGTACCAGCATCGTCCAACCCAGGCCCGGATAATCGGCGTAGCCATGGCTGGCGTAAAAGCCGGTCAGATAGGGCTGGCCATCCGGCCAGGTTTCCACCAGATAACCCTGCTGCCGCTCACGGACTTGTTGCAGGCTGCTCAAGTCCAGCTTTTCGGTGAGCTGGCTCAGCTCCGGCGTACTCAACAAGATATTGCCGTCGGCATTGACGATCACCACTTCCAGATGATGTTCGTGTTTCAAAGGCTCCAGCAGACTGTTTCTGACTTCAAACGCCCAGTCCCAGCTCAAGTGGCCACAGAGCACACCCAGCAAGCGGCCGTCGCCGTCCTTGATGGGCGTTGAAATATCCAGCAGCCGCAACGGCAAGAAATCGTGGGCGGGTTTCGGCTGCAGTTTGGCCAGCAGGAAGGCATCGTGTACATTGCCGACGGAGGTTTCGCTGGCACCTTGGGTGAACCAGTTTCGTGTTTTGACGCTTTTGCCTTCCAGTAAGGACTGGCTGCCGACGATGATATTGCCTTCGGTGTCGGCTATCCCTAACCACGCGTAATTCGGATAACTGCTTTTCAGGGTTTCGAGCAAATCGCGCTTTTCTGACAGAGGCACCTTGCCATCGCGCAGCACTTGCAAGGACGCGACGATCTGAATTTCCCGGCGGCGTTCGAAAATGCCTTTATCCATCTCCCGCGCCATCTGCGCTGCCAGTTCGGCCAGCAAGGCGCCCTTGTCTTTCTTGATTTGTTCGCCGGCAAAAAAGCCCAACCAATAACTGAGCAATACCGCCGTAATCAAGCCAAGAATACCGACCACCAACACCAGGCGTGCACGGAAGCTGCGGCGGGGATTGAAGATATATCGGACCATGTCGTGGACTAAATGTGTTGAGCTATCTGCCGTATTCGACCGATCGCGTAGGGGTTATCATGGCTAAAGCTATCGGTATTTACGTCGTGGCCGCTAAAGATCAAAGTAATAATACTCGTCCTAATTTTAATGGATATATGATAAATCCTAATGGTGCGATAAGCGCGGAATGTGCATTGTCCGATGACATCAACCGCGAGTATACCGATGTTTCACGCCGGTCGGGAAATACCTCGGATCGGCAAATGCGCGAAGGCTGATCTGCGGCGTTTGGCGTTCCGCCGGCGTGTAATTCGCAAATTCGCTGTTCAGGCGCAATAGCTGTTCCCGAATCGATTCGGCGATGGCCCTCGCCATCGATTCGTCCGCTGCCACTTCAGGTAGCAGTTCCACCGCAATATGCAAAATCTTATCGCCGTCTTCGGTTTCCTGGGTTTCCAGTACGAATTTACCGCTTACCCAGGCCATGATGTCCGGTTGTTCTAGGCCGACCGTGACGTTCTCCGGATAGATATTGGCGCCGTAATAAGACACCGTGAAATCCGCCCGTCCGAACACGTAGACGAACGGCAAATTGCGCGGCTGAAAATCCTCGGGTAGCCCGAGTTCGGCTAGCGAACGAACGCCGTGCTCGCTGAGAAAACTCCAGATCTGATCGTAGGTCAGGATTCCGCCCTTGTCGGCGATGTGATAGCGCAGCAAGGGGACGCTGTTTTCGCCGGACACCACCAACGTGCCTTCGTGCATTTCGAAGAAGCGGCTGGCCGGATCGTATTGCACCAGCGTCGGTAGCCGCGATTCGCCAAACAGGCTGCGGGCGGCATCGGGATGATGCGCCAGCCAGCGGCGAATGGCGATGCTGAGCGGGGTTTCGTTGCCGAGCACACCGCCGTCGGCCGTGCCGTAGAGGGATGCCGAATCGAAACAGGGCGAACTAGAGCCTATTCGTTGGCCGATCAACCCCCGCCATTCCTCGCTGAATACCTCGCCGGCGAATACCAGCTTGGGTTGGTAATCGGCCCAGTTGATGCCTTCGGCGATACCGGCATCGATCACATCCTTGACGAAAGGCGGATAGCCCAGCAATACGGTTTGCTCGAAATGCGGCGCCAGCTCGCGAACCACTCGAAAGATTTCCGCCTTGTTGTTGCCGGGTGTGGCCACCATCAGCGGATAACCCTTGCGTGCCAGGTGCCAGCAGCAGGAGGTGGTAAACAAGCCGCCCACCCAGTTGCCCAAGGCGAAGCAGACCACGGCCAGCGTGCTACGCTCGTGGGTGCGGAAACTGTCCCGGAACACCTGCTCGAAACGCACAGCCACATCCAGTTCGTAGCTTGCCGAGCGCGGCCAGAAGGTCGGTTGGCCGGTGGAGCCGGAAGAAACCGCCACCCGGTCTGAATGTCTGAGGCTGCCGCCCAGGCAGCGTTCCGGCAAGGGATAGGCCCGCATGTAGTCGGCTTTCCCCATCAGCGGCAACTGCCGGAAGGCTTCCGGGGTGGTGATCTCAGAGGGGTTTATCTGCCTTGCCGCCAGAAACTCGCGGTAAGCCGGAACTTCCGCCGCGCTACGTTGAAACAAGGCCAGAAATTTTTGCGATGGATCGATGGCCTGATGTTCAGCCAGCAGCGCATCGAGCGGCGTCGAGAGGAAGTGTTCGAATTCGGCGTCGGAGGGGCGCGAAAACAGCTTGCTCATAAGAATCTACCCGATAAAAATTGTAAAGCCATACCTTCAGCCTGAATTTGTTGTAAAAAGGTCATTCCGGATACCGACAACTTTATCACCGATGCAAGCCCTGAATTTAAGCACCTTATTATCCTATCGTAGCGATATTGCCAAGCCGGAAATAGCCGCCGACGAAGCATTGATCAAACTGCGTCTGGCGGGGATATGCTCGACCGATCTGGAACTGGTGAAAGGTTACGCCGGATTCTCCGGGATACTGGGACATGAATTCGTCGGCGTGGTCGAGGCTGTGGGCGATGAAAAACATAGCCATTGGCTGAATCGGCGCGTGGTAGGGGCTATCAATATCGGCTGTGGCGTTTGCGAAACTTGTCGCCTCGATGGCCCCGAGCATTGTCCGGCGCGTAAGGTATTAGGCATACGCAACAAGGACGGGGTTTTCGCCGATTGCTTTACGCTGCCGGTGAGTAACTTATTCGCCGTGCCCGATGAGGTGTCCGACGAAGCGGCGGTGTTTACCGAACCACTGGCCGCCGCGATTCGGGTGGTCAAACAACTGGAATCATTGCCAATTAAAAGCCTTGCCGTGGTTGGCCCCGGCCGACTGGGGCTGTTAATCGCCAAGGTTCTGTCTTTGGCTGGATACGACGTCATGGTGGCGGGACGATCGAATAATTCCTTGGATTTGCCCTGGCAATGGGCTTTGAGCACCGCGTTGATCCAGGAACTGCCGGATAACCGCTTCGACTGCGTGGTCGATGCCAGCGGCCAGGCCTCCGGCTTTACACAGGCCTTGAGACTGGTGAGGCCGCGCGGCACCTTGGTATTGAAGAGTACTTTTTCCGCCATCGAACCGGTTGATCTGACTAAAGTCGTGGTCTGCGAGCTGAACATCATAGGTTCGCGTTGTGGACCGTTTGCCGATGCGTTGGCTGTCTTGGCGCAAAAAACCGTACCGGTCGAATCCATGATAGACGGACGCTATCCGCTTAAACAAGGCTTGGCCGCTTTCGAACATGCCGCGCGGCCAGGCGTACGGAAAATCCTGTTGCATCCTTAAGAGGGTGTAGGTGTGATATTTTAACCAATTGATTTTAAAGTACACTTTAGAAAATGGCCTGGTAGGCGTCTCAGCTTTTCTCTTTAAAAGTCAATGAATTATTTATTTTGTCTACACCCTCTTAATACGGACGTGATAATCATTGCGGGATGACCAGACTTATTGGTCTGTCCGTCTTTATAGAGGCCAACCATTCTTGGCGTTTGAGGTAAGTATTTGTACGTATAGCCAATTCCTCTGATATTGCGGCACGATATGTTCACGGGAAGTCCTGTACAAAAGCATCCAGAGGGCGGTATAGCCTCGGGGCCGCTGCTATTTCAGGATTTCACTTCCAACGGGTACATAGCCTTTTACAAGTAAGGGTTGTAAGCTCAAAACGCCCCGCAGCACGCCAGTAATGGCTTATTTAACGAGAGAGATTTATGTCCGCACTAGTAGAAGGCAAAGTAAAATGGTTCAACGATGAAAAAGGTTTCGGTTTCATCGAGCAGGATGGCGGCAAAGACGTGTTCGTGCACTTCAGTACTATCAATAGTAGTGGCCGTAAAACCTTGAAAGAAGGTCAACGCGTGACCATGAAAGTGACCGCCGGTCAAAAAGGCCCTCAAGCGGAGGACGTTACGCCTTTATAAACCTAGCGCTTTCAATTCAACAGAAAGTTTCACAGGCTTTATTTTACGAAGCCTGAACCCAGTTGATTCCGCCCATGGCGCGGTAAGGCTCCGCCTGAGCGGGACCGAACGGCTCGCCACGAATGGAATCAACCAAATTACCGTTTTTCCCGTACTGGTGGACGAACTTAATCAAGTTGCGCGGCGGACTCAGTCTGCAACGGGCTCTAGCCCGGTGATACCGCTGCTATAAAAGCCTCTGCGCCCGCCACTCTATCAATATAGGATTGTAATGCAGCGATTTTATCATGGTGACGAAAATGGATTTACGGATCATCTTGAAATCAACCGGCAAACCGCCTTTCATGAAGCCGGGCATGTTGCCGCAATTTGCCTGGAAAACAAACGTAAAAGTTTGCCGTTGATTCACTTTGAAATACGTGTCGGCAAACAGGATATTCTGGCTCAGCCGTTATTTGCCAAGGTTAGCGGCGGCAGGCTGGTTGGCGATCTGGCAACGGTGATTCACCAGGATGTAAGCAGCAACGGTGATTCATCGAATATCGACAGCTATCAGCTGGTTTATGAAGCCGATATTATCAATTTTCTGGCGGGGCCTCTCGCGGAAGCCAAATATATATCTATCCGTGACAATGAAGTTTTCAATATTAACTTGCTGACGCCTCAAGCAATCAATCATTACGGCGGCAATGCCGATATGCTGGAAGTCATGTCTTACCTGGAATTCTTCATACCGTCGCCAGTACAACGCGAAGCGAAACTTAACGCCTTGTTTGCCCAAGCATTCCGCTTCGTCCAGCAGCCAAGTAACTGGAAAAGCATTACCGCCTTGGCGCACTACATCCTTAACAACGCACACGAAAACATCAGCTGCGAACAAGCTATTGAAGTGTTGACGGCGGGAGTAAAAAAATAACCTTACTACAATTCGAACCCGGCCCTTGATCCACAATTGATACTGACTCTTAATGTTTAAAGCCATAATTTTGGATCTCACTCTAAGCCCACGCGGATTCATGGTTTTAGCCTAATAAGCCAAGTCAAAGTTAAAACTTCAGTGGATTGGAACAAGCACCTTCCCTGAATTCAATATGGGGCGAATGAATTCGCCCCTACACGGCATCGAAAATCGGGAAATTATTTTGGGTGGAATCCCTAGCGATAAGTTTGTCTAGTGGAATTCGGCCAGAATCAGTTAATCGGCGGTTGGAATTTTTGTAAATTGTTTTATTAACAAAGCTACACCTTATTAGATTTGCCTTGTTAGCAGTGCGCTGGTGATTCTGTTACTTAAACAGGTTTGCGCCAAGCTAATGACATCTTACGGGGTCGCTAGCCTTTAAGCCAAGTCCATTCGCCCTAAGCAAAGGGAGTACAGCAATGAACGAGAAAACATCATTCCTGAAGCGCAAGTTTGCTCCATTTGAAGTCACCACTTGGCTCGTATTGGTGTTGACCGTCCTTCCCGCAGCAGCCGAAATTACCTATGAGATTACGGACATCGGCGTACCCGCGGGAGGCGTTTCTTCTCACGCTCAATCCATCAACGACCTGGGCCAGGTTGCCGCCTTTTTCGATACAACTGCTGCCCCTGAAAGTTTTGACCCTACCAGCGCAAATCAACGCTTCGGATTCATCTGGACGCCCGCTGGGAATATTAGTTTGGACAGTGGTTATACCCTTGATGGTGAGATTGGAACTGGTTTGTTTGGGGGGGTAGAAGGAAGAAGCGCTAAAGGGTCAGTCTCTGCTATCAACAATGCCGGTCAAGTGGTGGGAGACTACACAACCTCGAACAACGAACAACACGCATACATGTGGCAAAACGATGCTCTTACCGACATCGGTAGGTTAGGCGGTTCCAATACTTCAGCACTAACCAAGCAGCTCGGCTGGGTAGGTGTACTAATTATTCTAGGTATGCTTTGTTCCTTACATACAAAGCGTTTGACTGCCGCCGCCTTTAGCTTTTCGCTAATGAGCTTCTCTTTTCCTACTTACGCTTTGGAGTATTCCTTTACCGACCTTGGTGTATTGCCGGGCGGTACGAATTCTGATGCCTCCGCTATCAACGACGCGCGCCAGGTGACAGGGTCTGCTAATGTGCAGAATGGAGATAATCATGCCTTCCTTTGGGAGAATGGCCAGATGCGCGATCTTACTCCTGGTGCGTCTGAAACTACCGGCGATGCTATCAACAACAGCGGCCAAGTTGTAGGGCCATCGGGAAGTGCACCTCACGCATTTATTTGGTCTAACGTAGACGGCTTAGAGTTAAATAAGATTGAAGGCGTAAACTCTACAGTAAGCCAAAGTCATGCTAATGGTATCAATGATTCAGGTGTGGTGGTGGGAAATGCGGGTTTTGGTTCTTCCTGCTGCCAAGCCTTTATCTGGCGAAACAACGGCCAGCCCATTCAGAATATTGGTACGTTGGGAGGTAACTCATCTAATGCTTATGCCATCAATAATCTGGGACAAGTGGTTGGGACAGCGGGAACAGGCGCTGCCACTCATGCTTTTTACTGGCAAAGCGGTCAAGAAGGCCTTGTTGATATTGGCACACTGGGGGGTAACTCATCTACTGCTTGGGCTATTAATAATCTGAGACAAGTGGTTGGGGAAGCGGACACAGGAGCTGCCACTCACGCTTTTATCTGGCAAAACGGCCAGATCAGAGACCTTAGTCTAGCGAGCCCCGGCAATAGCATTGCCTATGGCATTAATGACGACGGCTTAGTGGTGGGGCAGGCAAATAGTCGTGCATCCCTTTGGTGGAATGGTTCCTTATTTGATCTCAATAATTACCTTCAGTCCAATCCTCTCGGATGGGTATTGATTCGTGCGAGCGGTATTAATGCTTTTGGCGATATCGTGGGGGTAGCAACTAAATCCAACATAACCCATGGCTTCTTGGCTGTCCTCACGGGAGTCAATTGGAATGCAGATTCCGGGGCATGGGATACTGCCAGCAACTGGGAACTGGGCTTTCCGCCCGGTCCCGACATGAATGTTGATATAGTTTCCAGTCAAGGCAATGTGACCGTTAACGGACCCAATGAGGCTAGTACGGTAAATGGTCTGACACTAGGTGGCGGAACCGGGACCGCAACACTCAATCTGAATGTTGGCAGCTTGACGATCAATAACAACTTAATGGTGCGAAACAACGGGATACTTAACTTGTCAGCCGCCAGTCTGTCAGCCAGTTCAATTGCCAACCAAGGGAGTTTCAATGTCAGCGGCACAGGGACTCATACCATTGCCGGTAATGTGACAAATGACGGTATTTTCAGGGTGACGAACACCTCGGTGCAATACACGCGCAGTACGGCGCAATCTCCCAGTACCTTCACCAACAACGGGGCTTATATCAGCGATCCATCCACTAATCAGTTCAACAACCTTAGCGTGGGTAGCAATGGTTATTTGGTGGGAGGCGCTGGAGACCAATTCATCGTTACCGGTGATTTCAATAACGCTAGTACCCAAAATGCACTGTGGAATACCGCTAACGCCGACTTAATTTTCAGGGGACTGGCCGGCACCCAACACTCTATGGGGTTGGCTAGTGTCGATCAAGGCATTACCAACTCTATTCCAATCAATAGTTTTGCCTGGGGGTCAATAACACTCGGTAGCGGTAATTCACTGACACTGGTCGATGGAAATACTACGCCGGGAGCCGCGCTTTACACCGGTAGGATCATTCTTCCGGACGGGGTTAATCAGCTCAACAGCATAAACAGCGATTACAACGTCTATTTCGACCCAACATTGCCAGGTAACCAATATCTGCTGGGGAGCATCAGACGCTTTGGCCGTGGTAATGGACAGTTGTTGCCCTGGAGTCTTGTGCCTTTTCCGCCCAACATCATTGACCCTCATAACAATCCGGGCTTTGTCGAAGCCTTGAATGAAGCCTGTTCTGCGCCAACCGGCATTCTGATCACCCGTTGTCTGCAACTCCAGGAATTAAGTTTGTCGCAAAAAAAGGCGGCGATCGCTTCGCTGACACCTGACCAAGTACCCGGACAAATGGCTGGCCCCGTCAAATTCGGCGCGACCCGCATGGATGCGCCTTTTTCAAGACTGGCCAGTTTGCGCGGCGGAGGTGGAAGCGCCCCCTTGTCCTTAAGCTTCAATGGCATGCGGTTTCCCACGGGCAAGCGCTCGAGTGCTAGGGTTGCGAACGCGATAGGCGGTGCCGCCGGCGACGATGAACTCTTCCGGGATAATCCCTTGGGTTTCTTCGTACAGACCCGATTTAACTTTGGAAACATGCAGAACAATACCTGGGATCGCGGTTTCGACTCCCAGGCCCGTGCCGTGACGCTCGGCGCCGATTACCGGATCAACGATCGTTTGGTGACTGGTCTGGCTTTCAATTACACCAACTCGTCAACGCAATACCTTGAATCGGCGGGCCATATGAACAGCGACACCTATTTGGGAGCGTTCTATGGCAGCTATTTCTTGCAGAAGGATTTCTATGTGGATTGGGTTGCCAATTATGGCGGCAATCAATACGCGTTCAACCGGCAATATGGTTTTTCGGGATTCGCCAGCCAGTCCAGTGCCAACCCTACCGGCCGTCAATACAGCGTAGCGCTGAGCGGCGGTAAGGATGTAAGCTGGCAGGCATGGACGATGGGCCCTTACCTACGCTTGGAATATCTCAATATGCACATAGGTGAGTATAGGGAGCAGGGCGGCAACGGATTCGACATGACTACCGGCGCACAGACCAATCATTCCTTCGTCAGTAGCTTGGGTAGCCAAGTCAGTTACGCCGTCAGTACCTCATGGGGTGTCATCACGCCTTCGGTGCGCGTGGAATGGGAGCATCAATACCTGAACGACAATCGGTCAATCGCAATGCGTTTATCCCAAGCCGCACCGGGACTGGGCAATTTCATCATCCAGACCGGCAACCCGGATCGCGACTACGTCAACCTGGGCGGTTCCGTGAGCGCGACCTTACCCAACGGCGGCTCGGGATTCATCCGTTACGAAACCCGTCTCGGACAATCCAATATATCCGATCATATCCTGGAAGCGGGATTACGCTTGTCGTTCTGATTATTCTTGGGCTAGTCCGCGAGATGATAGGGAGCGCCGCCCCGGAAAACAGCCGGAAGCGGCGTAAGGCTAAGGCGCTGTTAGGCTTTGGCTATTTCAGCACGCATTTCGGCTATCACTGCTTTGTAATCAGGTTTGCCGAAAATGGCGGAGCCTGCCACGAAGGTGTCGGCACCGGCTGCCTTGATTTCACGGATATTTGCGGTGTTCACGCCGCCGTCGATTTCCAGGCGGATGTTGAAGCCGCTTTCGTCGATGCGCTTTCTGACTTCGCGCAGTTTGGGCAGAGCGGATGGCAGGAAGGATTGGCCACCGAAACCGGGGTTGACCGACATCAGCAGAATCATGTCCAGTTTGTCCATCACGTGATCCAGGTGATGCAAAGGTGTGGCCGGGTTGAATACCAAGCCGGCTTTACAGCCCAGGTCTTTGATCATCTGCAGGGAGCGGTCGATATGTCTGGAAGCTTCCGGATGGAAGGTAATGTAGGTGGCGCCTGCTTTAGCAAAATCCGGAATGATGCGGTCGACGGGTTCGATCATCAAATGCACGTCGATCGGTGCGGTAACGCCGTGTTTACGCAAGGCTTCACAAACCAGAGGGCCAATGGTCAGATTGGGTACAAAATGATTGTCCATTACATCAAAATGCACGATATCCGCGCCCGCTTTTAAAACATTGTCCACTTCTTCGCCCAGGCGCGCGAAGTCTGCGGAGAGTATGGAAGGTGCAATCAGATTGTCAGCCATCTTTTGATCCTTTTTGGGTCAGGTTAAAAAGACGGCATTATATCGTGTTTCCGGCAATTGGCTAAAAGCCGGGTTTTTTGCCTATAGAGTGGGCTGATTCTTGCGGATGACGAAGATCAATGCGGAGTCTGGTTCCGGTGTTGCCGCCCAAAGCGCTCGAAATCATCGACGGGTAATGGCCGGCTGGTGAGGTATAGCCTGGTTAAATCGCTAGGAATCAGGTCCAGCTTGGTCGGGTGGGTCGCCACGAAAGATAAGCAGTTTAAAGAATGATAGTCTGTACGCCGGTTGCCTTGGTTTGGGTAGTGATGGCGGCCATTACCGATGACATGCGCGATAAATCACCCAGCAGTTTGAGTACCGGCGTCGGCACGTCGCGCACCAGCATCGGCGTCGCGAAAACGTCTTTTTCCAGCGCTTTTTCCGGCATGCCCAGCACTTCCACGACGTCGAAAACCCAACGGCCCGGCTCGTAAATGCTGCCCAGTACCGCGGTAATTTGTTCAACCAGGCGGCGGGTTTCGTTATTCAGCGACACTACGTACAGGGTCAGTACCAGTTTATGATGACTCTCGCGGCGTTCTTCCTGGACTTGGGCAAGGCGGGAAACCTGAGCGATATTACGGATCTGCGCCGAAGACAGCGGCTTGCTGGCCAGCTCGAACTGTAGGCCTTCGTCGTGCACGCTTTTCAGTTGCTCCATGAATTCACTGGCAAATGCCGTGACGATGTAAATATTCAAGGTTTCGTCGTGGGCTTTCAAGCGGCGCAAGGTTTCCACGCCGTCGATGCCGGGCATGCGCAGATCCAGAAAAATCAGATCGGGGCGTTCGGCTTTCGCCATTTCGATACCTTTCAGACCGTCGTCAGCTTCTTTCACCGTAAAGCCGTCCTCTTCCAGAATCAGCTTGAAGGCACCTCGCACGGCCGGATCGTCGTCGATGACCAGAATTTTGCTTACCATGTTTGCCTCGCGGTTAAAGCTAAATATTTGTTGAACGCTTATGAAGCGTAAGGGAATTTTAGACGCATGCAGCAGCCCTGTCCAAGCAAACTCTCTACATGAATACTGCCGCCGATATCCTGTACCAAGCGGCGGGTAACCGATAAGCCGAGGCCCGTGCCTTTCCCTGGTGGCTTGGTGGTGAAGAAAGGATCGAATATTTTGGACTGTATCTCTTGCGAGACGCCAGGGCCGTTATCGCTTACGGTCAATTCTAACACGCCCGCCACTGACTTGGCCTCGATCTTGATGACCGGCTCTTGGGTGGTGGCCAACGCGTCGCGGGCATTGATGATCAGATTGATCAGAATCTGCTGCAGACTGTCGGCGCTGCAGCGGATAGCGGGCAGGCCGTCGGCCACTTCGACTTGTACCCGTATGTCGAATTTACGCAATTCGCCTTCCAGAAGCAGTAGGCTTGCCCGGATCACGTTCGCTACCAGGCAGTTGCCGGCCTCGGCGGTGTTGCCGCGCACGAAGACCAGCATATTGCTGACGATCTTTTTGATACGGTGGATTTGTTGCAACGCCTGATCGAGGATTTCCTTCGATTTGCTATCATCGATGCGTTCGGCGGCAAATTCGACGAAATTCATCACCCCCATCAACGGATTGTTGATTTCATGCGCCACGCCGCCGACCAGCGTACCCAGTGCCGAAAGTTTTTCCATTTGCAGCATGTGCTCCTGATTGTCCTGAAGCTGTTGGTAGGCGCGGCGGGTTTCTTCCAGCAGCCGGGCGTTTTCCAGCGAAATGGCGGCTTGAGCGGTCAGAAGCTCGGTGACCAGGGTTTTTTCGTCGGTAAATACGCCCGGCGACAGCCGGTTTTCCAGGTACAGCAGGCCGATTAACTCGTTCTGTTTGATGATGGGTAGACACAGTACCGAACGTAGGCCCAGGGTTTGTACTTCCGGCGTATTTTGAAATTCGCCTTCGGACATCGCATCACGCAGCAGCACCTTGTCGCGGGTACGCTGCACATAATTGACGATGGCGTGACTGATGCTGCGAGTCTGATTGATGCTGATGTGCTGTCCGTTAAGCGTGCGTTTTTTGCCGGCATGGTCTTCCGCCGCGACCACCAGATCGTTGTCTTCCTTGATCAATAGATAACCGTGTTGAGCGCCGGAGCTTTCCAATACCACGCTCATGATTTTTTGCATCAATTGGTTTAGGTCAATCTCCGCCGACAAGGCCAGTGCAGACTTCATCAGATAATTGATGTCGAGATTAGGCAGGGTGTTTTGGATTTGCTGCTCGATGGCTTGTTTGACGCGCACCGCTTTTTCGGGACTGACGTATTGATGGCGTTGCTGCAAGCGGGTGCTTTTGGCGTCGGCGCGGCAGACGCGGTAAATCCGCCGGGCTTCGCTGTAATATAACTCGGCATCCCCCAGTTTTGCGTCGGTCATCACGTCGGCCAATGCTTCGTATAAGTGGCCGGTGAGCAGTCCGTAATTTTGTGCTTGTGATTCGGCGATGGCATCCAGATACAGATTGCGTGCCTCGCGAGGCTGGTGCCGGAATCGGGCGAATTCGGCGTAAATAAAGGCCAGATAAGGTTTCAACAAAGGGCCGAGTTGCGCCCAGATTTCGATTTTTTCTAATAATGGAGCAATTTCGGCTTCGATTTCAGAGGATGGTGTATCGCCCGGCCAACGCAGGCGGTTGAGAATGCGGAATACATACCAGAGCCTCTTCAGCACGTTATCGGTCAAGCCGTGCAGATAATGTTCGACGGTTTGCAGCGAGACGGCTGCCGCAGCGTAATCACCCAGGTAATACTGGGCAAATCCCAGCAAGGCGAAATAGCTGCCGGAGGCGGAGACGTAATTGTTATCCTTCCAACGCGCCAAGGTCTCCGCCATGTCTACCGGCTGGTAATCGGGTTTCATCGGCGCCACCCAGCCCGCCAAAACCGCTTCGGCCAGGCCGACCGAGAAAAACAACTGGTTTTTGCGGGAGAACTGCAGGCATTCCTCGGCGGTTTCTTCGATCAGGCGCAGGTTTTTGCCTTGTACCTGCAGATTCCACATCAAGGGTCCGTAGGACAGGCCGGCGTTGTATAAGTCGCCGCAATTCTTGCCGCATTGGATGGCCTTGTGGCTGTAATCGACGATGTCGGCCGGATGGCTGCGTGTATGCATATTGCACCAGACGATGCCGTTCATGCCGCGGGTGGCGCCAAAAGTATTGGGATATTTGGCGCACAAGTCGTGAGCCAGGTCTTGATAGCGGAAGGCCAGTTCGAACTGGCCCAGTTCGCCGAGATTCAGTCCCATGATCGAAAACGAATAGATGACCGATTCGTCCATGCCGCCCTCCAGGCAGTGCAGCGTTGATTGTGCCGCCGATAGATAAAGCTGCGGCACCAGGCCAGACATATAAAGGTCCGGTATCAATTCGCTGTAAAACGCCAGCTCGATCTTGCTTTTGCGTTCCTGGGTAAATGGCATTTGCAGGATGGTTTGCCAGACGTCGCCTTGCTGTTCGATTCGAGCCATCAGCCCCAGCATGCGCTGCCGGGCCAGGTCTGGGTCTTCGGGAATAGACTTGTTGAAATAGGCCAGGCCGCGATTGGCGGTCTCTATCGCCTTGTTGAAGTTTCCGAACGAGGATAGGGAGGTAGTCTGTTCCGCCAGCGCCTCGGCCTTGTCCAGGTCGCTGACCGCATGTTCGATCAAATGATTGAGCAGAACCTCCGAATCCTCATAGCGTCCGCACATCAAATCGGTCTTGGCCAGGCGCTGGTGGATGCGGAAAGTCAGGTCGTAGGCGTCTTGCCAGCAGTCGGCCGGCAGATAATCGTGGGCTTGCAGAAAAAAATCGTTGGCGGCTTCCCCTGCCAGCGCATCCAGCGCCTTATTACCGGCATGAAAGTTGATGCGTACCAGCTTGTAGCAAAGTGGCTGATCCATTTCCGGCGGTCGGCCGCGGTTGAGATGGGCGGCGATGGTGAACAGGTTGTCCCGGTCTTCGAGATTGCTGTCTTCCGGTACCGCTTCCAGCAAACGATTGCCGATTCGCCAATGGATGGTGGGCCGGAGGTCGGTATCTACCTGGCGCAATACTGCTTCCTGAACCCGGTCATGGACGAATTGCAGATCGGATTTGTTTTCCAGCAGCATGCCCAGATTCAATACCGGCTTTAAATCCTCAAACAATTGTTCCATGCCGATGTCCAGTATCAGTGCCACGTCCTCGGCGGTAAAACGGTTACCCATGCAGGCGCAGTGGTTGAGAATATGCAGTGCGCTATTAGGCAGTTTGCGTACCTTGGAACTGAACAACTCCACCACGGAGGCGGGCATTTGCGTGTCGCGGATGCGGTTGATGTCCCAGTGCCAGTGTTGCTCGATATCGGTATTCAGCAAGTCTTCGTTATACAGCCAGGCCAGGCTTTCGCTGACGAACAGCGGATTGCCTTCGGTGAGGTGGGCGATAAATTCCGCCAGATTGGCGGTGGCTTCCAGCGAGGAATCGAGAATATAAGCCACCATTTCGTGGCAGTCGGCGTCGGTCAGGGCCTCCAGACGCACTTCGGCGATCGGGCCGTTGTCTTCCTGGACGTTGCGGATCAGTTTGCTGAGCGGATGGGCGCTATCGACTTCGTTATGGCGATAGGCGCCCATGAAAAACAGAAAGGGGTGTTCATGATGATTGGCGAACAGGTTTTGCAGGAAGTCGAAGGTGGCGCTGTCGCACCACTGTAGGTCGTCAATAAATAACACCAGCGGATTATCTTCGCTGGCCAGACAGGCCAGGAAGCGGCCAAACAGATTGTTGAAGCGGTTGCGCGCTTCCACCGGCGGCAGGTGGCCCACCTCGGGCTGCGGGCCGATGATGAATTCCAGCTCCGGTACCACGTCGCTGATGACGCGGCCACTGTTTTCCACCGCTTCCAATATCTTGATTCGCCATTGCTGAACCTGGGCGTCGCTTTCGGTCAGGAAGGTGCGGATCAGGTTGCGCAGTGCCTGGATCAAGGAACTATAGGGTATGTTTTTCTGATACTGGTCGAATTTGCCGCTGGTGAAATAGCCCCGATTCTTGACCAAGGGCTTTTGCAGTTCCTGAATCAACCGGGTTTTGCCTATGCCGGACAGGCCGGAAATGAACACCGAGCGGAATTTGCCGCAAATGACTTCATTGTACTGTTCCTGAATCAGCTTGCTTTCTTCCTGGCGTCCGACCATTTTCGAGATGAAAATCACCCGCCGGCTGCGGTCGTGCTGGCAGAGCGCAAAGTAGGCCACTTTACCGGTCGCGGCATATTCTTTCTGGCATCGGATCAAATCGGCCAGTAGGCCTGCTGCGCTTTGGTAGCGCTTTTCCGGTTGCTTGATGGTGAGTTTGGCGACAATCTCCGCCAATACCTCGGGAATTTGGCTGTTGATGGTATTGGCTTTAGGTGTTTCCTCGGCCAAGTGCGAGTGAATCAGTTCCAGGGGGTCGGTGGAGAAAAACGGCAGCGCGCCGGTGAGTAGTTCGTAAAAGACTATGCCCAAGGAGTAAAGGTCGGTGGAAAAGTCGACTCTATAATTGATGCGGCCGGTCTGTTCCGGTGATGTATAGGCCAGCGTGTGGCGCACGAATTCCGGATCGTAGATGAAGTGGCTGACATCGCGGATGTCGAGCGGGGTGATGAAATCGATCAAGCGCAAGGTCAGCGTGCCCGGCTGCAGCAAAATATTGTGAGGTTTGATGCCACCATGCGTGATGCCGGCATCGTGAACCGCCTGCAGCGTATCGGCCAAGCTGCAGGCTAGCGTGAAAAAGTCGTTGAGATTGAGATTGCTCTGTTGCTTGGCCCAATGGTTCAAAGCCTGTCCAGCGAACCAGGGTTGGACGATAAACTGTAGGTTGCCGTCGGATTCCAATGCCAGCGGTGTGGAGGCTCGCGGATCGTGCAGAACTTTCAAACGCTCGATTTTTTGGCGCAGATGCCGCGATTGATCGTCCCAGCTGGATAACAGTTTGAGTAATTTGACGACCAAGGGATGGTCGGGAACGTGCTTGTGATAGGCTTTGAAAACCACCGCCTGTAGGCTTTCTCCCAGCTTTTCGGTAATGATGTAGCTCTCCAGCTTCGGTGCGCCTGGTATTTTATTTATTTTTGTTGTTATATCAATCATTTGAGGCGTACTCTCTGCGGCGGCATTGGGGAGTGGCTTGGTATGGTAAAGCGATTTTTAGGTCAAAACCAGTGGCGATGCTGATTTATAATCGGTGTTTTTAAAATGAAACTGGAGCAGAGGTCATGGCTGCCACCGAATCCAACATGCTGCCCTTAGGCAGCATTGCACCCGACTTCAATCTGCCCGATACCGTCAGCGGCAAGCATTATGGTTTGCAGGAGTTGAAAGGCGAGCGGGGCACTGTCGTGATGTTCATCTGCAATCATTGTCCTTATGTGTTGCATGTCAAGCAGCAATTGATTGCCATTGCCCGGCAGTATGCGTTATTGGGCATAGAGACCATCGCGATTAGTGCCAACGACATCGAAAACTACCCACAGGATGCACCGGACAAAATGATGGATTTGATGACGGAGTGGGGTAATCCGTTTGCCGCCTATTTATACGATGAGAGCCAGGCTGTCGCCAAGGCCTATCGGGCCGCCTGCACGCCGGATATTTATCTGTTTGATGCCGATTTGCGCTGCGTGTACCGTGGCCGGCTCGATGGTGCGACCCCTAAAAACGATGTGCCGGTCACCGGCGAGGCATTGCGCAATGCGCTGGATAATTTGCTGGCCGGCCAGCCAATCAGCAGCGAACAAATCCCCAGCATCGGTTGCAATATAAAATGGAAAGAAAATTCATAGCTACAAGGTACAAGGTACAAGGTACAAGGGGTAATCCTGTAGTTTTGTACCTCGAACCCTGTGCCTTATTTGAATATATACGCGGACTTCCATGAATAAAACAAAAATACTGACAGTGTTTCTAGCGCTTGTGGCTTTGGCGGCCGGTTTGGTCGTTCAGCAAGCCATGCGCACTTCGGTAAAGATCGAGGACACGGTGACGCCGCTCGATTTCAGCTTTCCGGATACGTCGGATAAGGCGCAAGCTATCGGCCAATGGCGCGGTAAGGTTCTGGTGATCAATTTCTGGGCGACCTGGTGTCCGCCGTGTCTGACCGAGATTTCCGAGTTCATCAAACTGCAGGCCGAATATCAGGGCAAAGGGCTGCAATTTGTCGGAATAGCGATCGAGGACAAGCAGCCGGTGCTGGATTATCTCAAAGACATCAACGTCAATTATCCGGTTCTGATCGCGGGCGATGCCGGCATCGCCCTGACTCAACAATTGGGTAACGTCATCAGTGCCGTTCCTTTTACCGTGGTCGTCGATCGAGCCGGGCGGATCGTGTTTCGTCAGCCCGGCGAGTTGACACCCGCCAAGCTGCGCGAGGTCCTGGTGCCGTTGCTGAGTGCAAAATAGCCGAAATAGCGCTTAATGCCTAACAAAAACGGATTATCTGGACAAAAACCTACAAATTAGGCAGAATTCGCGCTCCCGATTATTGACCGTTCAACTCCCGCATGGCGCAAATCACCGTTCTCAATGGACCTAATCTGAATATGCTAGGTATCCGGGAGCCCGGGTTGTACGGCAATAAAACATTGCAAGATATTCAGGCCAACCTTGAACAGTTGGCCGGCAGGCTGGGCCATAAACTTGATTTTCTGCAAAGCAACGCCGAACACGAAATTGTCGAGCAGATCCATCGCGCTTATTATCAAGGTGTCGATTTCATCATCATCAATCCGGCTGCCTTTACCCATACCAGCGTGGCGATCCGCGATGCCCTGCTGGCGACCAAAATTGCATTTATTGAAGTACATTTATCGAATGTGCATGCCCGCGAACCTTTCAGAAAGCACTCTTATTTTTCGGATATTGCCATCGGTGTTATCTGCGGACTGGGAGCAAGCGGTTACGAATTGGCTTTACAGGCCGCTCATCAGATATTAGTAGAGAGAACTCAGAACAATGGATATTAGAAAAATAAAAAAACTCATCGATCTTATCGAGGAATCCGATATTGCTGAGATAGAAATTAGTGAAGGCGAAGAGTCGGTGCGCATCAGCCGCTATTCAGCACAAGCGCCGGTACAGTATGCCGCGCCTGCCGCAGTGGCAGTGGCCCCGGTTGCCGCTGCCGTCGCTCCGGCAGCGGCTGCGCCTGTTGAAGAAACCATCAGCGGCCACGTCGTCAAATCGCCCATGGTCGGTACTTTTTATCGCTCGGCATCGCCCGGATCGGCTGCTTTTGTCGAAGTCGGTCAAACGGTCAGTGTCGGTCAAACCCTGTGCATCATTGAGGCGATGAAAATCCTTAATCAGATCGAAGCGGATAAAAGCGGTAAGATTAAACAAATATTGGTTGAAAACGCTCATCCTGTCGAATACGGGCAACCTTTGTTCATTATTGAATA
>Ga0316622_100000404_pt1 | contig 24685 bp, 29 predicted proteins | sample OWC_Aug_OW2_C1_D_FD_207646 | JGI IMG/M metagenome (GOLD analysis project Ga0316622, IMG submission 207646) | Wetland soil microbial communities from Old Woman Creek delta, Ohio, United States - OWC_Aug_OW2_C1_D5_C | ecosystem: Environmental > Terrestrial > Soil > Wetlands | place: USA: Ohio... | reverse complement strand
TCCGAAGACCGGCGTGGGAGAGAAGGCCATAGTCGAGAGGGAACGCATCCACGAGATCATCGAGCAGGTCGGCCTTTCCCATGACCACCTCTCGCGGCTGCCTCACGAGTTCAGCGGGGGCCAGAAGCAGAGGATTGCCCTTGCACGCGCGCTTTCGCTTGAGCCGGACTTCGTTGTGCTGGACGAGCCTACATCTGCGCTCGATGTCTCCGTCCAGGCGCAGGTGCTGAACCTGCTCAAGCGGCTTCAGGAGAAGCTGAACCTTACTTTCCTGTTCATCTCGCACGACCTTTCGGTCGTGGAGCACATGAGCGACCGGATCGCGGTGATGTACCTCGGGAAGATCGTCGAGCTCGCGCAGACCGACGAGTTCTTCGCGAATGTGACGCACCCGTACTCAAAGGCGCTCGTGGCGTCGATCCCGATCCCAGATCCGTTGCAGCGCAAGGACAGGAAAGGCATCGAGGGGGAGGTCCCCAGCCCTGTGAACCCGCCGAAGGGGTGCAGGTTCCACCCGAGGTGCACCGTGGCGATACCAGTATGTAAGACAAAGGAGCCGGGACTGGTGGATATCGGCAGCGGGCACTTCGTCGCATGCCATCTATGCGGAGCCGCGGGTTCCGCTACTTCTTCTTGAAGGCATTGGGTGGGGATACATTTCATCTTGTTGCCCACGCCGCCAGCTCCGGCTGTGCCCGCTGATTCAGCCATGTAACGACCATCATACCGCATCTTTGGAAGGCACCGGAAACCCGATCTAAACCCCTTTCTTCTTCTATCCTGTTGCTTGCCGCTCCGTGCGCTTCTCGTTCGCCATCCATTCGAAACTGTTCAACTGGCCGGGCGCCGTCTGTTCTCTCCAATGAAGACACCACGGTTTCATTCTAGTCCACACGAATTCGAAATCGAGATTACCTGAGACAAAACCCTCACTGACAAGCTTGTTCCTAGCTAGGGATGCAGCCCAGTCGAAATACTCTGCCATCATAACTAGGTCGGCCTTCGGACAAGTCTTCTCGGCCATCTCTGCACTCCGGAAATCCGCTTGCACCCAATTGACCATGGCCGCTGTGAACTCGCGGGAATTCCATTTCTCCATCAACCGCATGAGTAGCTCTAACTTTCTGTCTTTCGATATCGAGCGCAGCTCAAGGACCGCGAAGATCGCGCCCGCGATGAATCCCACATACGCTAGCCCTTCCAGAACCTGAAGTAGTTCCACCACAACTATCCCCGGGGCGGCATCGTCTTTCCTCCCCTATGGGCTTTTCCGAGGCTTGAAGACCGGAAACGGGATACACTTCTTCTCCTAGAAATTGAGCTGCCGCTGACCCTGGCTCGATGACTACTTCTTCTTGAACTCGGTGTATCCGCACTTGCCGCAGGCGACCCGGTTGTCGTGCTCCGCCATGAAAACGCCCGGGCCACACTTCGGGCAGTGTTTCTTTGTCCGTGTTAACTTCCCGCCGTCGACCTTGAAGTAATCCTTCTTTGCGATCCTGACCTTCTTCGGCTTCGGTTCCTTGTCAGCCATGTAATGTCATCTCCCTGTCGGGTCTAAAGCTTCTTCTCCGCGTGCTTCTCAGGGTGCTTCTCCACGTGCTTCTCGGGCGCCTTCTCCGCAGGCTTCTCGGCTGCCTTCTCTGGAGCAGCCTTCGCCGGCTCGGCCGCCTGTTTGGGGGGTGGCGTTGCCGCAGCCTTCTTGTCGACCTTGACCTTCTCCTTCAGCTTGTTCCTGACGAGCACGTGCTCGCGCTCGTACTTCATCGCCGAGTCCTTGGATTTGTAGACCTTCGCGTAGCCGACGGTCTCCATCTTCCCGAACTCAGAATCCATGGAATCGACAATGACCCGCTCCTTCGTGGCCTTCAGCATCGATGCCAGCTTCTCCCGAACGACCTCCCTCTGAGGGGTGCCCTCCTTCGAGTGAGAAGCCTTGAATGTGACTTCTATCCTGTCCAGCAGCTGGTTCTCCTTCTTGTCTACAATTTCTATCTCCATCGGCTCACCTGGCCATCTTCCTAATCGCTCCGGTCGCGAGCGCTCGCGTCTCGGCATTCACCTCGACCACCATGAGTCCCCTCTGCGGCAGGCCATAGATCACGTGCGCCCCGTCTGGGGCGGTCGCGATCGCAACCAGAGCCGCGAGGTCCTCTTCGCCCTCGACCTCTATCTTGATCTTCTCCTTCGAGCTCACCGCGTCCCTCACGGCCTTCCAGAGGGCGCGGGTTATCTTGCCTGGCGGGCTCTCGACCTTCACGAGCCTCCCGCCCATCCTGGCGATGCGCTCCTTGGCCTTGTAGTCTTCGGCCCTCTGCGTCTTGTAATCGAACACCGCGACATCGGGTTCGAACCGCATCTGAAGGAGCGTGATGGTGACTACGTCGCCGACGGATATCACCCGTCGGCTCTTCTCGATGTGCTTCCTGAGGGCCCACGCGGACACGAGCTCTCCTATGGGCCTGGCCAGCTCCCCCCTCAGGTCCTCCGGGAGGGTCAGGTCCTTCTCCGGGAACGAATCATCGAACCCTGAGGGCGAACTTGCCGTTGACATGTATGCCCATTCTCCTGGCGATCTCGGATTTGGCGTGGTCGAGTATCACGACGTACCCCTGCCATTCCTTCGAGGTATCGCCTCCGCAGAGCGGGCACTTGTCTTCCTCGGTGACGAAGTTGCAGCGCTTGCACGCTTTTTCAATCTTCATCGCTTCTCCTCCCGCTTCTTGCGCTCCTCCTCGATCCACTCGAGCTTCCCGAGCCCCGGCTGGCGCATTGTGAGGCCAATCTTGCTCTCCCTGGGGCTGCGCTCATTGATGCTCAGCGAGACTATCCTCGCCCGAACCGCGTCGCCCAGCCTTAGCTCGCGTTTCGTGTCTTTGCCCACGAGCCTCCGCCCGTCAACATCGATGTCTATCCTGTCGTCCATTATCTGGCTGATGTGGAGGAGCCCGTCGAGCGGTCCGAACCTGACGAAGGCCCCGAACTTGAGGACCTCGCAGACCGATCCCTCAACGACCTCGTGCAGCATCGGGCGGAACATTAGCGCGTCGAATTTCACCTTCTGATAGACAGCCCCGTCGCCGTGGATGATCCTCCCTCCGCCCTGGGGATCGATGTTCTTGACCAAGACGGTGAAGCTCCCGTCCCCCTCGACCTTGTTCTGGAAGGCTTCTTGTGTGAGGCGGATGGCGAGTTTGCTGAAATCCTCCCCTAGCAGATTGGGAGGTATCCTGACTACATCTTCCTTTGACGCTATTACGTACATCTAGACAGTCCTCTAAAGGTATGACTCGCGGGCCTCTCGATGCCCGTGGTCATATATATGGTTTGCCTGAGGGCCTGAGGTCTGGTCATGCGGCCACGAACAGACCAACGAACACTAATGTCAGGGTCGACAGCAGCTTGATCAGGACGTGAATGGACGGTCCTGCAGTGTCCTTGAGCGGGTCACCAACTGTATCGCCGACGACAGCCGCTGCGTGTGCGGGAGTCTTCTTCCCCCCGTAGTTCCCGGCCTCGATGTACTTCTTACCGTTGTCCCAGGCGCCACCGCCGTTGTTGAACATGTTGGCGACCATGATACCTGCGATGGTTCCGACCATCAACAGTCCACCTACGGCCATAGGGGCGTCGTAGCCGAGCTGATTCATCACGATGCCGAATGTCAAAGGAACTAGCACTGGAAGCAGGGCCGGCAGGACCATCGCCTTCAGAGCGCCCTTCGTGGCGATATCAACGCATCTGGCGTAGTCCGGCTTTGAGGTCCTCTCCATGATGCCAGGGTCCGCCTTGAACTGCCTTCTGACCTCGTTGATCATCTCGTATGCGGCCTTTCCCACAGCCCTGATGGCCTGGGAGGCAAACAGGAACACAAGCATGGCCCCGAGCAGACCACCCGCAAACACCTCTGGCTGCGCAAGGTCCACCTTGAAGGTGAGGGCCAGGCGCTCCGTCGGGTCCATTTCTGGGTAAAGCCTCGCGGCCACCCGCTCGAAGTATGCACCGAACAACAGGAACGCGGCGAGCGCTGCGCTCCCCATGGCATAACCTTTGGTCAAGGCCTTGGTGGTGTTGCCGCAGGAGTCCAGCTTGTCGGTCCTCTGCCTGATGTCCTCCGGCTGCTTGGACATCTCGATGATTCCTCCGGCGTTGTCCGTGATGGGGCCAAAAGTGTCCGTTGCGAGGATGAACGCGCAAGTCGCGAGCATGCCCATGGTCGCGACCGCAGTCCCGTAGAACCCGTATATCAGCAACTCGACGTCCTCCGCACCCGCCGGCGCGGCCATCCTGCCGAGCCCGAAAGCGCCGAGGAGAGCGACAATTATGGCGATCACTGGCAGAGCGGTCGTCTCCATGGCGATCGATAGCCCGGTTATGATGTTCGTCGCTGGCCCAGTCGTGGAGGCCTTGGCGATCTCCTTGACGGGCCTCCAGGAACCTGATGTGTAATACTGCGTGATGTAGACGATGACTATGCTGAGAGCGATGCCGACCAGTCCCGCCCCAAAGAAGTAGAGGTAGCTATCCCCGAGCATGTAGTAGGTCGTGAAATAGAAGAACACCGCAGCGAGTGCGCATGTGAGGTAGTATCCCATGTTTATCCCGGACATCGGGTCCTTGTCTTCGCGGCCGATGCGTACGGTGAGTATGCCCGCCATCGAAGCGAAAATCCCGAACGCCCTGGCCACCAGCGGGAAGAATATCCAGCCCAGCGCCTCGGCTTCGGACCAGCCAGCGGCCCTTGCGATCTCAAACATCGAAAGGCCCAAGACCATCGCGCCGATGTTCTCCGCGGCGGTCGATTCGAACAGGTCCGCACCTCTCCCGGCGCAGTCCCCCACGTTATCACCGACGAGGTCCGCAATCACGGCGGGATTCCTTGGGTCATCTTCCGGTATTCCTGCCTCGACTTTTCCTACCAGATCGGCCCCGACGTCCGCGGCCTTGGTGTAGATTCCGCCGCCGAGCTGTGCGAACAGCGCGGAGAAGCTCGCTCCAAATGCGAACCCGATCGCGGAATTCAGGGATTCCGAGATGTCAAAGCCCATCCCAGTGTTGTAGATGTAGAACACGCCAGCGACACCGATCAAGCTGAGGGACACGACCCCCATGCCGGACACTGCGCCGCCTCTGAATGAAGTGACAAGCGCCTCGTTCAGCGACCGTCTGGCAGCGGCCGCGGTTCTGATGTTCGAACGGACGCTGACATACATGCCGATGTATCCCGAAAGGGCTGATGCCGACGCCCCGACAAGGAACGAGAGGCCAACCCACGGTTTCGGATCTATTGCCACCGCGATGAGACCGGCGAGTATGAGGCTGATGATTATGATCGTTGTGTACTGCCTCTTCATGTAGGCCATGGCTCCCTGCCTGATGGCCTCCCCGATCTCCTGCATCTCAGGCGTCCCGAGGTCCTTTCGGAAAACATACCAGGTCAGATAGCCTGCAAAAGCCAGCCCGACCGCTCCGGCAATCGGGATGACAAGAGTGATGTCTACCATCCTATTCTCTCCTCTTGCTTTTCCCGCTGATTAGGCTTCGCGTATAAATGTCTAACGTTCCAGCGCGCGCAATGGCCCTGTTATCGGAGCGGGATGCCAGATATCGAACGTCGAGGCTGCAGTTCGATTCAAGAAACTAGTGGAAGAAGGGGTTTTCGACAGTTATCGGGGCTTATCTCTCGATGAGCGTCTCGACGTACCTCACGAACCCGAGCTTCTGTATCTTGTCGGCTATCTGCCCGACCTTCTCCAGGCTTGGGACGTCGATGAACGCGACATAGTCGTAGTGGCCGAAGACCAGGTAGCTCTCCTTCACACCTGGGATCTTCCGGATCTTGTTAGCGTCCTCGAATGTCTTGGGCTCGAGCATGACCAGTACTACTGCCTTCACCATCGCGCTCAGTCCTCCGGGAATCCAACGAGGGTCTCGACGATCTCGACACCGTCGGCCTTGTAGATGTTGACCCCTATGTCCGCGATCTGCCGAAGTGACAGATCGTCCGTCGAGACGGCCACGTCCCAGCGGCCGTGCACGGGGAACGCTTCCTTAACGCCTGGTTGCTTCTTCGCCAGCTCGACGATCCTCTTTGTTCTCAGCAACTTGCAGCACACGAGAATTGCGGCTCTGACCATGGATAACCCTTCCGGGCGTCAGCAAGGAAATGGCCGCTTAAATAACCTTCCGAGCAGCGCTTTTTGGCAGTCCCTTGGTCGGGATGGGCAGCCACTCGAATTCCACAGGCATCTGTACAGCCGCCCGCTCTCGCCCAGTCCAGTCACCTTCCAGCGGAGCTCAGCCGTGCGAACAATATGACAAACCTTATCATCCCAGGAGCGAATCTCAACGCTTAGGTGGAAAGCATGGGCTCTCAGGAGGAACCCCCGAAGAGGAAGGAGTTCCAGAGGCGGACGCAAGACGACATAGACTCGTTCCTATCGAAGAAGGAGTTTTCCAGGACCACGGCCTCCGGCACGAGCGCCCAGGCCTCCTCGACAACTAGCTCCCCTGAGCCTCCTCCGCCCCCGCCGCCAGACACCGAAGAGCGCGGGCCGTTGACGGACGAGGAGCATGAGGCGCAGATCAAGGCCGCCAGGGCCAGCAGGGCGGAGAGCGAGGCATACCAGGACGTCGCCGTCCTGAGGAAGAAGGCCCACGCCTTCAGCCACAAGGCGGCCAAGTTCTACCACAAGCACAAGGCCAACGAGGCAAAGGCTCAGAAGTGCTCCCAGAGGGCCGTCGCCTATCGCGAGAAGGCAGAGGAGCGCAAGGCAAAGGCCAAGGAGATGGAGGAGAAGGGCAAGGGGTACGAGTCCGAGCTGGCAGGCGCCGCGTCGGGCCAGACCGAGCTGAGCCCTGAGGCCCTCAGGACCAAGGTCGCGCAGTTCGACCGCAAGGTGGCCAAGCAGAACGAGCTCGTGCGACGCAACGAGTCCAAGGCGGCCGCGCAGACCGCAAAGGCCGCGAAGTTCAAGACGAGGGCCGCAAAGTATCTGGAGCAGAGCAAACTGTTCGAGAGCGAGGCCACGCGCTTCTCAAAGCGTGCGGACAACCTCGAGCGGGCCGGTATCTGACGCCTACTCGGAACCGGACTTCTCGTCCTCTTTCGCAGGCTTCGGGGTCCAGTGAAGCATCGTGGGCTGTTCCTCGGCCAAGACCATCTCATTGGAGCTCTTCTGGCCGGATGCGTTTATGGCCACCTTCAGCCGGCCGTCCTGTAACATCAGCTCGGCGCTCTCTATCGAAGATCTGTAGGTAGCGACCAGCTTCCCGCCGATGGACACGACCCTGCCCTCCTCCTTGAGGATCCCGGCCTCCTTGAGGGCCCTGATCCGCCTATAGCACGCTGCGATGGGTATGCCGAGGGCGTTGCTGAGGTCCACCGCGTTCAGCGGCTCCTCGCTGGTTAGACTGATTATCCTCGAGGAGTACTCGTCGAGCATCAGCCGAAAGACATCGAATGCGTCCGTATTCTCATCTCCCGCCCCGGTTCTGGGCGTATTCGGATGTGACCTGTTCCGTCACCTGGTCCCAACCCATCCCGTCCTTCGCCCTCCGCAGGTAGTTGACCTCGCCGGACTCAACATCTAGCCACATGAGGAGTACGTCGTGGCCGTGAACGAGAGGCTCGAATTCCAGGGTGCGCTTCCGCCCCTCTTCGGCCACATGCTCGTTGCATGCGGGACAAGTGCCTTCCGCCAGCACGACGTGCTCGCCGCACAGGGGACAGTCGATCTCGCGGTCCTCGTCCCGGAACTCCAGGCCGTCGAACAGCCCTACGAGTCCGGCGTCAGGCGATCCGAGCTTCGAGCCGCAGATGGGACAGAGGTTCACATCCAACTGGACACCTGTCCCGCAGTGAGAGCACTCGCGCACGAGCTCCTGCCCAAAAGCATCCACGCCTGGCAGGTGGCCATCAGGGGCGATGTCCCCCGGCAGCCCGGCCATCGCTGGAGACCGCTCTGCAGACACAGCCTCGGCCCTAGCCGATGGTTCCGTTGGCTTCCGGAGTCGCTTCCTGTCCGCCATCACAGACCAGCTCATGGCACTGACTAGTGCCCTCCGGCGTTCTATTCCATAAGTGTACTTATACCCCTGTTGGCGCGGTAATCATGCATGATAACCTGTTTTGATACTGCCAGCTCCACGGAGCATATCACGTTTGATACCCTCGCGGGTGCATGCATGACCTTGCCCGATTCGCCCGGCATCCCTCGTGCCGGCGGGAGCAGGGCCAGCAGCGAAAATGATATAAACAAGACCCATTATTGTCCTCGAAACGGCCTGCCAGGGATGGCATGTTCTAGGGCGTTGGTGTCGGATGGCTGAGATGATTGAGGACCTCGAGGAGAAGCGCGCAAGGCACAATGCGGATGCCGAGCGGCACAAGAGGCTCCGGGACGAGCTGAACGACAAGACCAAGGAATGGGCCGAAAAGAGGGACGAACTGAATGCCCGGGTGAGGGGCCTCATAGATGGGGCCAATGGCCGCAGGGAGAACAGGGACAAGCTGAACGCCGAGGTCCGGGAGACGAAGGCCCAGCGGGACGAGTGGAACCGGAAGTTCAACGAGCTGAGCGACAAGGCCATGATCCTGCGCCGCGAGAAGATGCCCAGGACCGGTCCGTCCATCAGGAAGTTCAAGGCCGAGCTGCGCGCGCTCGAGAAGAAACACATGACCTCCGTGCTCAGCGCCGACAAGGAGAAGGCGCTGATGAAGGAGATCTCCATGCTCGACGCGAAGATCAGGGAGATGGAGAAGGAGATCGAGCAGGTTTCCGAGGTCAGGGTCGCCGAGAAGGACGCCCGGGACGCCAAGGACAAGGCCGAGGACTTCCACAGGAAGGTCGGTGAGCTCGCGGAGAAGGCGCAGATCGAGCACGACGCGATGTTGAAGCTCTACGACGAGGCTGACGCCATGCGCAGGGAGGCGGACGCGGCACAGGAGAAGTTCATCGAGACGAAGCTCGCCGCGGACGAACAGCACCGGGAGCACATCGAGCACATAAGGCATGTCCACGACTTCGACAAGATCATAGCCGGTATCCGGGACAAGGGGCGCAAGGCCCGCAGGGAGAAGGACGACACCTCCGCCAAGAAGGAGGCCGAGGAGATCTTCGAGAAGTTCCGGGCAGGCGAGAAACTCAGCACCGAGGACATCATGGTCCTCCAGAAGTCAGGGTACATGTAGGTGCACCGGCAGCACAGGAAACGGAGGGGTCTGCCAGTGCCTCTGGCGGGCGCCTCTGGAACGCTCCTGGACCGGGCCCTATAGGCCTGGCGGACCGGGTGAGTGTATATAAGACGCGCTTCGTAATATTCATATACTACACCGCCAATATATCACCCGGGAAATTTTGGGCTAGTTGTTAGAGTGCATCCCATCCCTTCTGACAAGGCTAGCCCTTCCCTTCCCTTTTTTTGTCAGACCGAGTGCGTCTGCACAACCTATTTATCGCACAGTCCGCTTAGCCGAGAAGGTCGACCTCGATGGTTCTAGAAGGCCTTGGCCAGTCTCTGAGAAATGCGATCAAGCGTATAGCGAACGCGTCGCATGTCGACCAGAAGCTCGTGAAGGAGGTCGTCAAGGACATCCAACGGGCGCTCCTGCAGTCCGACGTTAACGTCAAGCTCGTCCTACAGATGACCAAGGAGCTCGAGGACCGGGCACTGACCGAGAAGCCGCCCGCGGGCATGAGCTCCAGGGAGCACGTCATCCGGATCGTCTACGAGGAACTCGTCAAGATGGTCGGCAAGCCCAAGGAGATCCCGGCGAAGCCCCAGAGGATACTGATGGTCGGGCTTTACGGCCAGGGAAAGACCACAACCACCGGGAAGCTGGCAAAAGACCTTCACAAGAGGGGCATGAAGGTCGCCATGGTGGCTGCCGACGTCCACAGGCCAGCCGCGTTCGACCAGCTGTCGCAGATAGGAAAGAAAATCAACGTCCCGGTCTTCGGGGACCCAAAGGAGAAGAGCGCCGTCAAAATAGCCAAACGGGCGATGAAGGAGTTCGAGGGGTACGATGTTCTCATCTTCGACACCTCGGGCAGGCACTCGCTCGAGTCGGACCTCATCGATGAGATAAAGGACGTCGCAAAGACGGTCGAGGCCGAGAGCAAGCTCCTGGTGCTCGACGCGCAGACCGGACAGCAGGCAGGCCCCCAGGCGAAGGCGTTTCACGATGCCGTGGGCCTGACAGGGGTCATCCTCACCAAGCTTGACGGTACCGCCAAGGGCGGGGGTGCGCTGAGCGCCGTCGCGGAGACTGGCGCCCCGATCTCCTACATCGGCGTCGGGGAGCATCTAGAGGACCTGGAGAGGTTCGACCCCGACCGGTTCATCAGCAGGCTCCTCGGCATGGGCGACATCAAGTCCCTTCTCGAGGCAGCATCCCAGGTCGTCGACGAGGAGAAGGCCGAGGAGGTCACCCGGAAGATGATGTCCGGGAAGTTCACTCTCAAGGACATGTACGACCAGATGGAGATGCTCCAGGGCATGGGCCCGCTCAAGAAGATCGCCTCGATGCTCCCTGGCCTTGGGGACAAGCTCCAAGAGCAGGACATGGAGGCCACCCAGGAGCGACTGGCGAGGTTCAGGGTCATCATGGACTCCATGACGAACGAGGAGCTCGAGAACCCCAAGGTGATCAAGTCCTCCAGGGTGACGAGGATCGCCCGCGGGAGCGGGACCACCTCGAAGCAGGTCAGGGAGCTCCTCAGGCAGTACGACATGTCCCGGAAGGCCATCAAGGGGTTCATGGGCAACAGGAAGATGCGCCGGCAGCTGATGAAGCAGCTAAAGGGCGCGGACCTGGCCGCGAAGGAAGGATGATATCCTGAGAAGGTACGTCGTGCTGGGCCACAGGGCCATAACTTCTGCCGACTTCAAGCTTGACGACCTGTGCGGGTCAACTGGAAGACTGGACATCCTGCTCAGGTGCGTCAACTCCGCCTTCTTCCTCTCACACGGAATCAGGAAGGACGTGGAGATATCGCTCCTTCTCCTGGGCGAGCCCAACCCCCCGAAGACCGTCAGGATCAACGGGTCCGAGGTCAAGTACCTCAACCCCGACGAGAGGAGCACCGCGGCACTCATCAGGAACGCGCTCCTGCAGAAGGGCGAGGGGGAGCGGAAGTGCTCTCCAGGCATCTACGTCTCGGAACGGAGCTACTCAGAAGTGCTCTCCAATGTATCCAAGGAGTCCAAGATGTTCTATTTGAGGGAGGACGGGGAAGACATCAGGACCTCGGCGATACCGGCGGACGCCACATTCGTACTGGGTGACGACAGGGACCTGACCAAGGAGGAAGAGGAGATACTCATGACCTACGAGCCGAGCCGTGTCTCGCTCGGGCCGATCAGCTACCACGCCGATCACTGCATCACTCTTGTGAACAACGAGCTGGACAGAAGGCACCAGTGAGGGTCACTGTGCGGGATTCGGGGTCGTCGGCAGCGGCACTTCTTGGGGGAGTGGCGTGCCGTTGCCTCCGTTGTTCTCGGGCTCGCAGTCGTACCTGACGACGAACCTGCCGTTCAGGAACTTGATCGTGGCGGTCCTAAGGAGGCACTTGTACAATCTGACCTTGCGCCCCTTGTAGACCTCCTTCTCGCGGTCCACGCTAATCAGGCCGGCCTGCTCGAGCTCGTGTATGCGTCTGTAACACGCCGCGATCGGAATGCCGCATATCCGGCTCAGCTTCTGGGCCGACATGGGGTTGGAGTATGTGTTGACCAGTATCTTCTGCGAGTAATCGTCCGCAAGAAGCCTGGAGACGTCCTTGGTCCGCTGTTCAGGAATCATCCTTCTCGCTCGGAAACTAGGCTTTGTGGTCTTTAAGCAGGTTCCCGTCAGGTTATCAGGGGTGATAACTGACCCGGGACACCTGGCCGTAGATGCCCTAAAATAGCATCTCGCCTAATCCAGGGAAGGGTGAGGTGTTGGAATCCGACAGCGGGGGGAGGAGCGGAATCGGGTCTAAGGGATTGGCGCTGATCGTGGTCTCGTTCTTGCTCGGGGCAGCGGTGGCTGGGATTGGCGTGTATCTCCTCCGGCCCGGCGCTCCCGCTGATTCGGACGGCGACGGATACGCGGACTCAGTCGACGCATTCCCGACAGACGCCACTCAGTGGTCGGATGTGGATGGCGACGGGTACGGGGACAATGCCACTGGCACTCGACCCGATTGGTTCAGGGGCGACCCGACCGAATGGAACGATACGGACGGGGATGATGTCGGGGACAACAGCGATTTCCTGCCTCAAGACGCTAGTCAGTGGGCCGATAGTGATGGAGACGGATACGGCGACAATGCTACTGGCACCAATCCCGACCACTTCGCGAACGACCCGACCGAGTGGAACGATACAGACGGGGACGAAGTTGGGGATTACAGCGATTTCCTCCCGGAAGATCCCAGCCAGTGGATCGACAGTGATGGGGACGGATACGGCGACAACCTCACGGGCACTAGCCCGGACCACTTCCCGCACGACCCATCCGAATGGAACGATACAGACGGGGACGGCCACGGTGACAATAGCGACGCTTTCCCGCTCGACCCTACGCAGTGGGGCACGACGATTCCTGCAGCGATTCTCTCAAAGGCCACTGTAACATACGGGGTCAAGATCAACATCGTGGCGATTACCCAGCAGACCAGCTGGAACAACATCACGATCCTACTGACTGACGGGACAAACACCGTGTCGTGGGCGCCCCTGACATCTGACCTCGACGGCGGCGCGACCGTGAAGTACTCGGGCGCGATGAAAGCGCTAGGAACAGTCAGTGTCTGGTGCAACATAACGGATCTCGCAGGAAATGGCTATGCAAACCAGGGCGACTTCTTCACTCTAACTACCGGTAGCGACCCGACGTTCTCTGCGAGCACTACCTATACCGCTACACTTCTGCACGATCCTACATCGAGTCAGATTGTGAACATCTCCTTCGTGGGCTAGGCGCACGGCGCCGTCCGCAAAAGCATTAATGCCCTCACTGTAATCTACTCGCCCGGGAACAGGATGCCAGTTTGCCCGCTCGACTTCAGGTACGGACGCCCGGAGATGAAGGACATCTTCGAGGAGGAGAACCGCCTTCAGAAGCTCTTGGATGTGGAGGCCGCGCTCTCGCAGGCCCAGGCGAAGGTCGGCAACGTCAAGCAGGACCACGCGGACATCATCAAGAAGACCGCGTCGACCAGGTTTGTCAAGCTGGAACGGGTCCGCGAGATAGACAGGAAGATCAACCACGAGATAACTGCCATCATAAGGGCACTCAGCGAGCAGGCGGGGGAGAGCGGGAAGTACGTCCACGTCGGGGCGACCTCGAACGACATACTCGACACCGCCCAAGCCCTCCAGCTCAAGGAGGCCGTGGAGCTTCTCGACAAGGACCTGCAGGCGCTCAAATCGACCCTCGCCAGGAGGGCCCGTGAGCACAGGGATACCATCATGGTCGGGAGAACCCACGGCCAGTTCGCCCTCCCAATCACATTCGGCCTGAAGCTCGCGGACTACGCGCTCGAGGTCCACAGACACCAGCAGAGGCTCAAGGAGTGCGCCCCAAGAGTACTGGTCGGAAAGATGAGCGGGGCGGTGGGCACGGGCGCGGGGTTCGGACCCAAGGCCCTCGAGATCCAGAAGCTGGTGATGTCCGAGCTCGGACTAGGCGTCGAGGAGGGGCCTACCCAGATAGTCGCGAGGGACAGGTATGTCGAGCTCTTCACCCTCCTGGCCAACATATCCTGCTCTATCGAGAAGTTCGCGACCGAGGTAAGGAACCTCCAGAGGGGCGAAATAGCCGAGGTCGCGGAGCCGTTCGACGAGAGCGTCCAGGTGGGCAGCTCGACAATGGCCCAGAAAAGGAACCCGGTCACCGCTGAGAACGTTTGCGGCCTCGCAAGGGTGGTCCGGGGATTCGCATACCCGGTCTTCGAGAGCTCGATCCTCTGGCACGAGAGGGACCTGACGAACTCCTCCGCGGAGCGGTTCTTCGTCCCGCACTCATTGATTCTGGTCGACGACATGCTGGCGAAGCTCGAAACGCTCTTCGCCGGGCTTGAAGTGCGGCCGGAGCAGATGAAGAGGAATTTGGCCAGGGCGGGAAGCTCCGTCATGGCTGAGGCTGTCCTCTTGGAGCTGGTTGCCAAAGGCATGGGACGCCAGGACGCCCACGAGCTAGTCAGGAGGTGCTCGATGGAGGCGAAGAAGTCGGAGGAGGACTTCAGGGCGGCGCTCATGAAGGACAAGGATGTCTCCTCGAAACTCTCGGAGAAGGATATCGACAGGGTCCTGGACCCGAAGGGATACCTTGGCAGCACTGGCGCGACCGTGGACAACATCCTAAGAATCGTATCATGACAAAGTTTGAAATAGCTCCCGCCTTTTCCATCGACCACAGGGGCCCTTAGATCAGTGGAAGATCGCTTCCTTCGCAAGGAAGAGGCCGTGGGTTCAAATCCCACAGGGTCCACCAAGCTTCTCGGAAAAGCCAATAGGGAAGGAATTGCCTTGCCCTAATTGAGGGGGCGACGTTATGAGTCGGAAACGGGTTGCTGACACTCTTTTCAAGGTTGGCATCACCCTGATTCCTGTCGCCCTGACCCTTGGCTTGATCGGGTTCTTGATCACGCCCCCCGGCGAAGGTGAAGTGCACTGGCTGCACATGATGGGCGATGACAGGTATGACAAGTACTTCGATGACACCAAGCTGTCCGGGTTCGACTACGATCAATGGCACCTCGACTGGGTCATCGGGAACGGCATTCAGGTCCTGGCCGCGGTCTTGCTCTTCATAGGCGGCGTTCTCGCGCTCACCATGTATCGGACCGATGAGATGAAGGCAGTACCTACGATCTCCGAAGTCGAGACCACTTCATGGTCGTTGCCGCCACCCGAACCACGCCGCCGGTGGTTAAGGAGGCTGCGGATTCGGGTTTCAAGAAGAGCGGCCATCACGGCAACTGCCTCGGTTGTTGTTGCCATCGTCTTTCTTGTCGCGGTCCTGCCCGTCCTACAGGCATACGCGGCCGGGCCAAAACACTCCGCTGTCGTCTCTGTGACGATCGAAGACAACCAGATGTTGATCTGGGAAGGCGAGTACTGGGTTTATATCAATGACAAGGAAAGAGCGAGTGGGATCCTCACGAGGGATTCGATTGTGGGCAGCGGCGAAGCCACGGTCAACATCACCGTGACCTGGCATGGGAACGCCACCTATTCGTTCAGTGTTTCGTGCTGGTACGACGGTAGGATACGCACATCCGATATTCAGGTAGCAGACCGACAGACGACGACAGTATACTTCGATGTTGGCTTTCATTGAGGCGCAATAGTCGATTCGAGGTTGACCCGCTGAACCCTTCAAGCGATGCGGCCTCGGGCAGAGACATTCAATCTCGTTGGTTCAAAACCCTAGCATCCGCCAAGCTGCCGGCGAGGAAAGGCGAGCGGAAGGCCAGCAGAAGAGCCTTATGGGAGCAAGGCAATTCGCACGGATGACGAGGTGGTACAGGAGATGGGCACGCAACCGACTCTCCCGCGAAGACCGATGCTACACGACGACGGAGCGAAGGATGCCTTTGAGGAGTCGACGAAGTTCAGCCTCTCAACAAAGGCGATCATCGCGTTCTGTGCGATTGGGTTGGCAGTCTTCGCCTTCTTGCTGATACTCTCGCTCTGATTCACCGTCGCGGGTTCAACCCCTCGTCGGAGCCCATATGGTTGGCTGATGAATCCCGGATGAAGGAAATGGCACAGAACACCGAACTCCCGTACAAGTTCAAGCTGATGGGCTCTTGTTACGTCTATCCCAGCCAAACATGGTTCTACCGAGCTGCCACTCTGTCATTTGTCGTATGGGCTGTGGGCTTCATCATGGTGACACAGGGATTCTACGGCGCAGGATCTGTGGTCATGACCGGAGGAGCTGCTGTGGGATTGTACATCGCCGAAATTGGATACAGGCGAGGCAAGACCACGGACTAGGAAGGAACGGACTGAGGACTGCGGAGCATCTCACTCCAGAGGGTCTCGCCCGATAGCCAATATTGTACGTTCAGGCGCGTAGCCAGCAGGTCTGGTCGAAGAAGCACCCTCAAGGTCATTCTCAATCTTGGCAGAAGACCTTACATATGGTGACGACATTAGAGTAAGGGGGAGAGGCGATGATGACCCAGCAATCGGGGTCAGGTAACGTGCTTAGGCGCCGGCGACGCGAGTTGACGGACTACGAACTGAGCGAACTGCCCAGCCGATGGCATGCCGTGCTCCATTCGTACAAGTCCGGGGAGCAGGGGTACCAGGGAGACATGACCTACCCGCGCTGGCAGAAACTCTTCGACATCATCAGGGAGGACGGCAGGATTAAGCTGCTGCTGGACTACGACCAGGAGAACCCGAGTCCAGACTTCCGCGACTACGGCCAGCGCCGCCAGGTGGAATCCATGCTCGGCTTCGAGAGGCCCCTTGAGCAGCTCATGATCGAGGCGGGCAAGAGATGGCTCGATGGTGACTTCGACGGGGAGGCGACCCTTCTAGAGGAGTTCGCCGAATCTAATCCTCAGAAGGACGCCATTCTAGACCTCGCGGCCGAAGCCAGACGGGACTCGGTAACCGGTGCGTCCGCTCCGAAGAGGCCGAAGAGGAGAGAGCTGCACTAGCGCGGTCTGAGACCTGAGACTATTCTGCGGACCGTATCCGAAGGACTAGCGGCGCTTGGCGAGCTCCTTCTCCCGGCTTCGGATGATTTCGTTCCCCTTCTGAACCACTGCCTTGTCGAGCGGGGGCACGACGTGGTCCTTCAATAGCTTCAGGGCTATCTCCCTCGCCTCAGCGACCATCGCCTTCGACATTGTCGCCTCGAATCTGCCCTTCGCGGGGTCGCGCATGATGACTTCCCGTCTGAAGTTCCTCACGGTGTGAATGTTCGTCAGGAAGGTGTTCCCGTGACCGACCTGACGGGTTACATCGAGTGCTACTGTCTCCTTGCTGATCTCGAACGGGGTCATCTGCTTCTTCACGTTCTCCCAGACGTAGGCGTCAATCACTTCCTGTTCGAGGGCCACGCCTTTGGCGCAGTCAAGCGCTCCGATCCCGCCTTGCATATCCGTGCCCGACATGGTACTGAGGGCGATGCCTAGGGTCTCGGAGAACGTATGGGGTATCCCCGGCTCCTCCGAGTCGTTCATGCCCCAGTCACCGACCATGCACGGCAGGCCGTACCTCTTGGCCATCTGGGCTAGCCCCGCCGCGATCAGCGGCTGGTTGACGCTCTCGTAGTTGATCATCCCAGTCTTCATGTTGACAGGGGTCGAAGAAGAACAGTAGATCGTTCGCGCCCCCTTTGCAGCCACCTGACCTATGACCATGCTCGCGAGGTTCTCGGAGTTGGCATTGACCAGGGTTCCTGCCAGGGTGACCGGGGCGGTGCCGCCGGAGAGCGACATCGACATCGTGGTCACGGAGACCCCCGCCTTTGCAAACTCGACCAGTGCCTCCACCGCATCCCGCTCGAACATGAGCGGAGCGATGGAGCAGTGGATGACGGTGAAGTATGGTTTCTTCTTCAGTTCCTCCAATCCGCCTGCGATCAGGGCGCCGAGCTCAACCTGCTTCCTTGCGTCCTCGGCATTGAATATCTCGACCCCCTGGACATGCTTGGTCGTGTTCTGGAAGGCGGTCCATAGCTCGTGAAGCCCGTGGGTCGCCTCGGGTACCTCGGTCGCCGTCAGGTTCGTCTGGACATAGTCCGCCCCGGCCAGCGCGTCGCCGAGCCTGACGGTGTCGGCGATATCCTTCACGGTGGAGTCGCGCTTCTTCCCGGTCCTGATGTCGATGATGTATGTGCCCAGGCCCGTCGTACCGACGTACGGCCATGAGCTGACCGGTATCCTCAGGTCGTTCTTGGAATCCCTTGCGTGGAGAGTCATGCTCTTCGGGACTGTCTTGAGCATTTCCCTGACCAGGTGTTCAGGCATTTTCGCGATCTGAGTCTTGCGGTCAACATATGCTCCCGCCTTCTCCAGCATGCTGAGAACGCCTTCGCTCTTCACTTTCACGCCAATGGTCTCGAGACACTCCATGCTCTGCTGGTCGATCAGGTCCTCTTCGCCCTTGTCCAAGAACTTCAGACGCGCGACTGCCAATCCGAACACCTCCTGAGCAGGCTACCCCTTGCTCATCGCCCACCCGTAGCACGGGGAATTCAAAAGGATTTCCATGCTCCGAATCGTCACCATCCAGACGATTCTCGTTCCTCACGGGACGCGTTCAGAAAAGGATAACTAGATAGGCAGTATTCGGAAGACGAGCCAGATTCGTCGGGGTTGACCATGAGAGGAATCGACCGCAGCCGGGTCAGGGAGCTGTTGGCAAAGGAAGAAAGGGTCTTCGTGAAGCAGCACCCGAAGTCGAAGGCGCTCTTCAGGAGGTCGAAGTCCGTGCTTCTCGCCGGCGTCCCGATGCACTGGATGACGCGCTGGGCGGGTCCATATCCGGTCTTTGCCGCCAGTGGCAAGGGGAACCATGTGACCGACGTTGACGGCAACGATTACCTGGACTTCTGCCTGGGAGACACCGGCTCGATGTTCGGGCACTCTCCCCCAGAGGTCGTCGAGGCCGCTGTGAGGCAAATCAGGAACGGCATCACGATGATGCTCCCCACGGAGGACTCGATCTGGGTCGGAGAGGAGCTGCGCCGCAGGTTCGGCCTGCCGTACTGGCAGATCGCGATGACAGCGACAGATGCCAACAGGTACTCGATAAGGCTCGCGCGAGAGGCGACTGGCAGGAAGAAGGTCCTCGTCATAAGCGGGTGCTACCACGGCTCTGTCGACGAGGCCTTGGTTATCCTCGAGAAGGGCAGGATGATCCTGAGGAGTAGCAACAAGGGCGCACCCGTCGACCCGTCCCTGACATCGAAGGTGGTCGAGTTCAACGACCTCAGAGCCCTCAGGAGCGCTCTGAAGCCAGAGGATGTGGCCTGTGTGCTCGCGGAGCCAGCGATGACGAACCACGGGATCATCCTTCCGGACCCGGGCTATCACGATGCTCTAAGAGAACTGACCGAACGCTACGGGACACTCCTCATGATCGACGAGACGCACACGCTGTGCTGTGGCATCGGCGGATACACCCGCGAGTACGGGTTGAAGCCGGACATACTGACCATGGGCAAACCCCTGGCGAGCGGCGTTCCCGTTGCAGCCTACGGGGTCAGCCAGCACGTGGCGGACCTGGTCAGAGAGCATCTGGAGCACGACGAGGACGAGAGCGGGATTGGCGGGACCCTGTCCGGGAACGCGCTCGCGATGGCTGCCATGAAAGCAACCCTTCAGAAGATCTATACGCAGAGGAATTTCGACAGGATGTTGCCACTGGCGGCCCGGTTCGAGAAGGGCATCGCAGACACGATAGCAGAGGCGCACCTGCCCTGGCAGGTCACGAGGCTAGGCATCAGAATCGAGTACAGCTTCATGCCTAGTGCGCCGCGCAACGGGACTGAGGTGGATGCACACCACGACGGGGACTTGGAGCAGCTGCTGCATCTCATGGCTCTCAACAGGGGCATCCTGCTCACACCTTTCCACAACATGGCGCTAATATCCCCGCAGACCACCAGAATGGACGTGGACTACCACACGCGTGTCTTCCGGGATTCCGTCGCGCAGCTGGTCTCTGCATAGCCGGACCGGACAGGGCGCGGCCAGTTGGGTGGCTGAGAGACCCGAAACTCGTTATCAACTGTGGAAACGGCCCGAGAAGGCAGATAAAGCCCCACTTGCCTTGAGAACCTCTAGATGACGACCCAGTGCCCAGCATGCAAGAAGGAGCTTCCCGACGACTCGACCTTCTGCTCCTCATGCGGAAGACCGCTCAAGGCGGAAGGCGTGGACATGATCCTGCCCCCGGAGGGATCGAACACTGAGAACAGGGCGATGATGTACATGATCATGGCCATAATGTTCCTATTCTTCGGATTCTTCCTGATAATCCCCGGGATCTTCGTTGGCCTGGGCCTCATTATCCCAGCGCTCTGCCTGATAGTACTGGGCATCGTCTTCGTCGCGATGAGGTATCGCGTCCTGAGGCGCTACGCCAAGGACGTCATGGCGCTCCGGAAGGAGGCTTCCGTTAAGATCAGGTGCCGGTACTGCGGCAGCCTGAACCCTGACAAGGCTGAGAGATGCATATCCTGTGGCGCCACACTCTGAGTCAGGGACCGCCGCGGACCCGACGCATATCCCGAGCCCAATGGATAGCCTTATCAGTCCGTCATCATCTAAACCCCCCTGCATGAAGGACGAAGTCATCATTCCCGGCCTGGGAGACTTACGAGCCAGGAGATTCGAAGGACGTTCGGACTACGAGGCGATGTCGAGAATCAGCCAGAGGAGCTGGCTCGCGGATGGCTTCGAATGGATCAAGTCAGCCAAGGAGATTGAGGCGTCCTTCGTCGAGATACGAAGCTGGAATCCAGAGGAGAACCTCGTCTTCATTGAGGCTGGCGATGAAGTGATTGGATACGGAGAGTTCCACTCGGAACAGGCGGACGCGGTCAACACCTCATTCTTGACCAACGTGCACATCCTGCCGGAATGGCGCGGGAAGGGCATCCGCGAGGTAGTTCTCCGCCACATCGAGGGCCAGCTCCTTGAGCACGCCCGCAAGTCAAACCTGAAGGGGTTCTTCGAGACCTGGGCAAACGAAGCGCCCAACGAATGGAGAGACGTCCTGTTGCGCGACGGGTTCGAGCCCCACTTCTATGTGCTCGAGATGTCCCATTCGAGCCTGGACCAAGTTCCAGAGCATCCATTGCCTGCCGGGATCGAGGTGAGACAGGTGCCTCCGGAGAAGTACCGGGATGTCTGGGAGGGCATGAGAACTTCATTCCGGAACGAACCGTGGTTCTCCGAAGAACTCTTCGACGAAGACCATTTCAAGGCGTGGATGGCGAAGCCGAACTTCGAGCCCGGACTCTGGCAGACCGCTTGGGACGGTGACAGAATCGTCGGGAATGTCCAGAATTTCATCAATACGGAGGAGAACCAGCTATTCGGCAAACGGGTGGGCCACACGGAGGAGATCTGGGTAGCCCAGGACTGGCAACGCAAAGGTGTCGCGAAGGCAATCATCTCGCGCAGTCTCAGGCATCTGGCCAAACTCGGCATGACTGAGGCCTCACTCGACATGAACGCGCACAACATCTCAGGTGCGCTCCAGCTCTACACTTCACTCGGTTACAAGCCTGTTCACCAGTTCGTCTGGCTTCGCAAGCCCCTTCCTCCGACGGAAGGCTGATTGCCATCCGACTACATCACGACCGAAAGGGGGTGCCACTGCCATCGGACTATCCAACGGGAAACTGAGGAGATTCGCCACGAGCCTTGTGCTGCCGATCGACGACACAAGGACCGGAGAGTGCCTTCGATGCGGCGCCTGCTGCAAGTTCGTTGTTGTCTGCCCGTTCCTCAAGCAGGATCCGAGAGACCCCAATGCATACAAGTGTTCGGCGTACAGCGTGAGGCCTCTGCAGTGCAGGAAATACCCAAGGTGCAAGGAGGAGCAGATACACCAGCCATGCGGATACCGCTTCGAATAGGGCGGTCAGAACGCCGCGTGGCCTTTGGGCAGCTCCGATAGCTTGGCCAGACTGACATCGGAGCTAGCGAGCCATCCCCATGGCTATCCTGCAGTACGTCTCGCAGGCGGGCTTCAGCTGCGCGACCTCGACAGATTCCTCCGCTTGGTGGTACTTCGCGAGTTCCCCGATCTCCCCTGGCCCGACGCAGATCACTGGCACCCCGGTGCACTCGGAGATGATGTTGTCGTCCGCCTCTGAGACGCCACAGACGAGCTTCGGGATACTGCCAGTCACTTCACGAATGGCGTCTTTGGCCACCTTCACCAGGTCGCAGTGAACGGGAGTGAGATACGGTTCGTAGATCTCACCTGGCCTCTCATCAAGTTCTACCCGGACATGGGAGCGCAAGCGGAGCTTGTCGATGACCCTAGCGATCTCCCTTCCCGGGTCATTTCGTCTTCGGGGCACGACGCTGCGAACCACTCTGACCATGCAATAGTCGGGTACGCTCAGGCTGTATGTCCCGCCGGACATGCGCTGCACGATCTGCGTTTCGCGGAGCGGCCTCTGGTCCTCGCTGACCAGCCTGGGCGCGCTAGCCATCTTCATCCGGTCTACTGCGCAGACGATCCTAGATGCGTCGACAACGGCGCTTATCCCCATCTCTGGCAACGCGCCGTGAGCGGCCTTTCCATGGACATGGATGTCGTAGTAGTATCCCCCTCTCCGCCCGTTCGTCACTACCTTCAGGCCGCCAAACCCTTCTCCGACGACGACTCCTCTGGCCCGCTTGAAATGCCCTCCCTCGGTCAGGGTCCGCGTGCCTACGCCGTTGAGCTCCTCGCCGGAGACGGCCTGCAACTTCAGGTACATTCCGCGGGCAAGGCGCTGCTCCGCGACGGTCCTGAACGCGAGCATGAGCCCTGCCAACCCCGCCTTCATGTCCAGCGAACCCAGGCCGTAGAGCCGCCCCTTCTCGACCTCCGCGCAGAACGGGTCGTGCTTCCAGCCTTGGGCGACCTCGACCGTGTCCATGTGGCCGTTGAACACGAGAGATGGTGCACCCGAGGGGCCGGTCTCAGCGATGACATTGGGACCGCAGCCAGGCACTTCGACCGTCCTCGGAGCTAGACCCCAGCGGTCAAGCGTCTGGAGTATGAATCTGGATATCCTTTCCTCGTGGTTGAAGGGACTCGGTATCCGTATCATCCTGCTCGCAAGGTTGAGCAATTCCCTGCTGTCAATGCTCGCCTGCAGGTCGGAGGCTGAGATCCTCTTCGCGGTCAATGGTTCAACTCGCCGCGGAAAGGTCTACTCCCGTCAAGAACTTTGGCCTCTCGTCCCTGTCCGACCCGATCTGTCCAACCCGCGCAGCCACTTGATGAACCGCGCCCTCGTGCGGGTGTAGGCGTTGTCTCGCTTCCCGATCCAGCGCATGATGATGGCCAGAACCACACCCAGGAGCGCCCCTACCAGGACATCCGAAGGCCAGTGAAGCCCGAGGTACAGCCTGCAGAGACCGACCATGACTGCGAACGCAAGCACTGATGCACCGACGGAATAGCGGGTGCCGAAGGCAATGAGGACGGCAGTCGCGAATGCGCGGCTCGTATGCCCGCTGGGGAACGACATCGACGTAGCAGTCGTGAAGAATCCCCAAGAGAGCGTGCTAACGTCTTCGAGGACCGCACCGGGCCTCTCGCGCATGAAGAGCAGTTTCAGGGACTCCACGACGACATCCGAGATGATTATCAGGACGACGACGTCGAAGCCGAGCTCCCGGTGCTTCCTCCACCAGAGTACAGGCCCTGCGAAAACGAGGACGTAAGTCATCCCTAGTATCGCGAGAGACACCATCACGGCATCCAAGGCGAGATTCGAGCCGGCCTGGTTAAGTGCGCGGAATACAGTCTCGTCCAGGTTCACGCGCCCGTATTGCGAGACCAGTAATTGAATGTTGATGGCCAGGTCAGTACACGAGGTCGCCCTTGGCAAAGGCAACCGTGCGCTCGTCATCCGGGCTGTCGAAGAACTTCTGCTTGTCCGCGACCTCCACGAACGAGCCGCCCCACATCAGGCCCACCCTGTCACACATGCGCTTGGCCTGGAAGAGGTTGTGAGTGACCAGGACAGTGGCCCTCGAGTGGTCCTCCTGCATGTAGTCCCTTACCATCCCCTCCAGTAGGGCAACGTTTGCCGGATCCAGGTTCGCCGCGAATTCGTCCAGGAGGAGCAACTTGGGCGAGAAGATCGTGGTCCTTGAGAAGGAGATGCGCTGCATCTCTCCTCCCGACAGAGTCCTCGCGTTCTTCCCCCTCCGATCCCCGAGTCCGAGCTTCTCGAGCTCTCGGTCGACCGCTGCCCGAATCCGCCCTTCGTCCCAGCCGCGTATCATCAGCGGATAGGACAGGTTGTTGACGACGCTCCGGTTGAGAACGACCGGCTTCTGGTGAACCATGCCGATCTGAAGGCGTATCTTGTCCGCCTGCTCCGTGTCTGGCTTTGCCGTCATTCCAAGAACCGAAACCGTCCCCTCGTCCGGGCTCTCAAGGAAATCGAGTATCCGGAGGAGCGTGGTCTTGCCAGCACCGCTGGGGCCTACTATCCCGAAGACCTCCCCTTCATGGACCTGGAGGTCGACCTGTGCAAGGGCCTTGACGTCGCCGTACTTCTTCCTAACGCCCTCCAGAACCACGGGGGCGGTCACAGTATCTCCTTCTCCTGGAGGTATCTCAGGAAGAGGAACACGAGCATGGCCACCGAAAGCAGCACAATCCCGAGCCCGACCGCATAGTCGAACCGGCCGAGCCGGGTCTCCATCATGATCGCCGTCGTGAGCACCTGGGTCTTGCCCTGGATGTTCCCTCCGACCATGTAGGCGGCCCCGACCTCCGCTATGCACCTCCCAAAGCCGATCATCGCGGCCATGACGATCCCGACCCAAGCCTCTCTCATGACGGTCAGGACGGATTGGCGGCGGCTCGCCCCAAGCGAGATGATCATGTCCTTGATCGACTTGTCGATCTCCGTGACCGAGTTGATGGTTATCCCGGTCGTCAGCGGAATCACCAGTAGAGTCTCCGCCAGTATCAT
>Ga0316622_100000403_pt1 | contig 24719 bp, 23 predicted proteins | sample OWC_Aug_OW2_C1_D_FD_207646 | JGI IMG/M metagenome (GOLD analysis project Ga0316622, IMG submission 207646) | Wetland soil microbial communities from Old Woman Creek delta, Ohio, United States - OWC_Aug_OW2_C1_D5_C | ecosystem: Environmental > Terrestrial > Soil > Wetlands | place: USA: Ohio... | reverse complement strand
ACAGCCCCAGCTTGGCGTGGCACAGGCGAGGCCCACCAGCACCGTGGCCCGGCGCCGGCCTTCGAAGTGCACGTCCCGCTCGGTCCGCCCCAGGAACACGTCGTCCAGTCGCCTGAGCGCGCGCGCATCGCACGGGCGGACGCCGAAAACGATCGTCGGCGTGGCGTCGGGCGCCGCCGCCGCGAGCGCCAGCGCGGGGCCTGATCCCTGAAACGTGAAGAGCGTTTCGGTTTGCGGCAAGAGATGGGGTTTGGGGCTGACCGTAGGCCGCGGCCCGCTCAGACGCAGCATCGGCTCCGGTCCCACGGGTCGGTAACTGGTGACGGTCTCCGTGTCCGCCACCGGTCCCACGATCCGGTACGAGGCTAGGAGTCGCTCCAGCCACCCGCGCAGAGCGGCCTTTGCAAGGATGCGTTGCGGGTTCTGGTCGCTCACCGCTCCTCCAAGCCACCGGGGTCCGGATCCTCGGGCCGGAACGTGCCCAGCGGGGGCACGGATTCCGGGTCCAGGCCGGCCGTGTAGCCGAAGCGCTCTCGGACTTCCCGGTCTAGCATCCGATTGAGCGCCGATATGGGAATGCCCATGGGGCAGACACGCTCGCACTCGCCGCACTCCACGCAGCGGCCTGCCAGATGAAAGGCTCGCCCCGCGTGAAACATCCAGCTCTCGTCGGCCGTGTTCGCCTTGGACGCCCAGCGAGGCGCGGCCTTGTCCATGAAACACGTCCGGCAGTAGCAGGCCGGACAGGCGGCCCGGCAAGCGTAGCAACGGATGCACCGCTCGACCTGGGCCCGCCAGTAGGCTCGCCGCTCTTCCACCGGTCGGTGGGCGAGCGCCTCCACGGCGGCGAACGCCTCCGCCGCGCCCGGCATCGGGGGCGCGGCTGCGCCCAGCATCTCGTCCGCCAGGGCCGGCGTGTTGTGCTCGCAAAGGCGGCAACGCTCCTGCAACACGTCCCGCACGGCCACGGACCGCTCGCCGTCTGCATCGCTGAGCCCGAGTGTCCCGTCGCCGTCCCACGTCACGGCGATACCGTGCAGCGAGCCGTCGGCTCCCGCCAGCCTCGTGGTCTCCGCCATTCCCGTACAGGGGACGCCGAGGATCACGACCCGCTCGCGCGGAACCTGGTGTTCCTGGATGAGCGCGACGAGGGACCGGGCATCGCATCCCTTGGCCACGACCGCAACCCGTCCTCCGGCCCCCACGGCGGCAGGCAGGTACACCGCGAGGTTGTTGCTGCAAAACGGGTTCCAGACGAGTCGGTCGGCATCTTCGGGGGCACGAATGAACGCCGGTGCTGTCCGGAATGGCACGCTCCCCGCCTGGTACCCGAGGACCAGGCGAACCTGGCCGCTCGCGAGCAGTTCCCGCGCCTTGTCCCGTACGGCCTGCTCCAACACCCGCATGCTGATGCCGCTCCTACCCAACCAGTCAGATGTGGACCTTGTTCACCGCGAACGGGCCCAGAGCCCGCACCTGCTCCGTCAACGACTGCACGACCTGCGCGAACCGCCCACTCTCCGCCGCCGAGACCCAATCGAACCGGATCCGACCTGGCTCTACGCCCATGTACTCGAGCAGTTCCTGGGCCAGGGGCATGCGCCGTCTGGCGTAGTAATTCCCTTTGACGTAGTGGCAGTCGCCCGGATGGCAACCGGCCACGAGCACGCCGTCAAAGCCCTTCTTGAAGCAGCTCATGATGAAAAGAGGGTTCACCCGCCCGGAGCACGGCACGCGCACGACCCGCACGTTGGGCGGATAGCTCATCCGGCTGGATCCGGCCAAGTCGGCCCCCGCGTACGAGCACCAGTTGCAGAGGAAGGCCACGATAAGCGGCTCCCACGCCGTCTGCGCGGCCACTCGCTCTTTCGCCGTCTGTTGCACCGTCAGCCGGGTATCTGCCACCGCCACATCTCCCGATTTCCCTCGTCGGTCAGGAACTACCCCGCACCGCCCACCCGCCGCACTGCAGCACCGTCGAACGGTCGAACACTACAACCCGTGCGCCTGAGCCAGCGACTCGATCTGCAGCAGTATCTGATCGTCGCTGAAGCCCCGCAGCAGGATCGAGGCCGACCGGCAGGCCGCCACGCACGTCCCGCACCCGTGGCACAGCCCCGAGTTCACCCGGGCCACCGTGCGGGGTTTGCGGGTCGCCATGTCCGTGATCTCCGCCGCCTCGATGGCCGTGAACGGGCAGACCTCCTTGCAGAGGAGGCAGGCCGCGCAGGTAGCGTCGTCCACGAAGGCAATCATCGGCTCGGACAAGAGATGGGGCTTCGCGAACAGGTCCACCACCTTGGCTGCGGCCCCCGAGGCCTGGGCGACCGTGTCCGGGATGTCTTTCGGATAGTGACACGCTCCGGCCAGATAGATGCCAGCGGTGAGCACCTCCACCGGCCGGAGCTTTGGGTGGGCCTCGGTGAACCAGTTGTCCTGATCCGTGGACAGTCCCAGGCGGCGCGCGACATCCTTGGCGTCCGCGCGCGGTTCCATGGCCGTGGCCAGGACCACCATGTCCGCGTGCACCTCCACCTGCTTCCCGAGGAGGGTGTCCGCCCCCTGCACCACCAGGTGGCCGTCCAGCGAGTAAATCCGGGAAACGCGCCCGCGCACGTATGTCGCGTCGTACCGCTCCACCACCCGCTGGACGAACTCCTCGTATCCTTTTCCGTTCGCCCGGATGTCCATGTAGAAGATGTAGGCCTTAGCGTCGGGCACCTTCTCCTTCAAGAGCAGAGCGTGCTTGGCCGTATACATACAGCAGACCTTGGAGCAATACGGATGTCCGTGAGCGGGATCCCGCGATCCCACGCAGGCCACGAAGACGACCGTCTTGGGCTCTGTGTGATCGGAGGGTCGGAGGATCTTTCCGGCGGTCGGGCCGGAGGCATTCGCAAGCCGCTCGAACTGGAGCCCGGAGATGACGTCGGGGTACTGCCCCGCCCCGTACTCTCCCGCGGCCGACTGGTCCCAGACGTCGAAACCCGTTGCAGTCACGATGGCGCCGAATTTTTCGGTGAAGACCTCATCCGTCTCGTCGAATCGCACAGCGCCGATGGTGCAGAACTTCTCGCACAGCCTGCATTTCCCGCGGAGATAGTACGTGCAGTGCTCTCGGTCAATGACCGGCACGTTCGGTACAGCTTGCGGGAACGGCACGTAGATCGCCTTGCGCATGCCCAGGCCGCCGTCGAACTCGGACGGCACCTTGACGGGACACTTCTCGTAGCAGATGCCGCAGCCGGTGCACTTCTCCAGGTCCACGCTGCGCGCCCGGCGCCGGACCGTTACCTCGAAGTTACCCACGAATCCCGAGACGCTCTCCACCTCGGCGTGCGTCACGATCCTGATGTTCGGGTTGGAGGCGCATTCGACCATCTTGGGGGTCAGGATGCAGGCGGCACAATCCAGCGTCGGGAAGGTCTTGTCGTACTGGGCCATCCGCCCCCCGATGGATGGTGTGCGCTCCACCAGCGTGACTTGGTACCCGGCCTCCGCAATGTCCAGCGCGGCCTGGATGCCGGCGATCCCACCGCCGACGACCAGCGCCCGCTTGGTGAGGGGGATCTCGGTTTGAACCAGCGCTTCGTTTCGCCGCGACCGTGCCACGGCCATCCGGGTGAGGTCGAGGGCCTTGGGGGTCGCCACGGCCCGGTCGCCGTGGACCCACGAGCAGTGTTCGCGGATGTTGGCGATCTCCGCCATGAAGGGGTTCAGGCCGGCCGCGGCAATGCAGTTCCGGAACGTGGCCTCGTGCAGCCGCGGCGAGCAGGCGGCAACCACCACGCGGTCCAGGCGATGCTCGGCGATGGCTTCGCGGAGCATGGCTTGGCCCGGCTGAGAGCACATGTACTTGTAGTCGGCCGAATGGACGACCCCCGGAATCGTCCCCGCCTCGGCCGCTACCTGCTCAACGTCTACCGTCTTCGCGATGTTGGATCCGCACCAACAGACGAAAACGCCGATCCTCGCCATTCAAGACTCCAAAATACCGACAGCGATGTCCGACAGTGACAGCGGTTGGAACCCTTGACGCCTCCTGTCCCTATCCCTGTCGCTGTCGCCCCGTCACGCCGCTCGCACCGCTTCGTGCCTGCGCGCGACCGTCTCGGGCCGGGCGTAGTCCGGAAGGAGCATCGGCGCGGGGATGCCGGTCCCCTTGCCGCTTTCGTCCACGCGCCGGCGATAGTCCCGCACGTGCGCCAGCGTCAGCGGCTTCTGCTGCACACGCCGTACCCGCTCGGCGGCGGCGATCCCGGCCCGGCGGCCGAAAACCAGGATGTCCAGCAGGGAGTTTCCCATGAGCCGGTTCCTGCCGTGCACGCCCCCCGAGACCTCGCCCGCCGCGTACAGGTTCGGGACAACTGTTTCGGCGTCCTCCGTGATGAGGAGGCCGCCGTTCTGGTAGTGCTGCGTCGGATAGATCAGGATGGGAACCTTCCGCATGTCGATGTCGAAGCGCATGTACTGGCGGAACATGGCGGGGAGCGCCCGCAGGATGGTTCCCTCGCGCCGGAGGATCTCGATCATCGGGGAGTCCAGCCAGACCCCCTCCATGCCGGTGTTGGTCCGGACCCCCTTCCCACGTTCCCCGCACTCGCGGATGATCCCCGCCGAGACGGTGTCCCGGGTCTCCAGATCGTAGATGAATCGCTCGCCGTGGGCGTTCACGAGCTGGGCGCCAAGTCCTCGCACCTTCTCGGTCACCAGGAGGCCCACGATCTGCTCCGGGTAGGCCACGCCCGTCGGGTGGTACTGGACCGCGTCCATGAACGCCATCTTCGCGCCGGCCCGGTAGCCGATCACCAGGCCGTCGGCCGTGGCGCCATAGTGGTTGGTGCAGGGGAAGCCCTGGACGTGGAGGCGGCCCATGCCGCCGGTGGCCAGGATCACGGTCTTGGCGCGGACCAGGCTGTACTCCCCGGTCTCCATGTCGTACAGGACCGCGCCCGCGCACTGCCCCGATTCGTCCAGGACCAGCTCGACGGCCGCGGTGAACTCGCGGATCGGAATCCGGCGATTCTTGAACTCGTCGCGCAGCGTCCGCATGATCTCCGCCCCGCTGTAGTCGCGGGCCGAGTGCATCCGGCGGCGGCACGTCCCGCCGCCGTGGATGGAGACCATGGTGCCGTCCCGCTGCTTGTCCAGCATGGCCCCCAGCTCCTCCAGCCACTTGATGACACCGGGGGCGTCGTGCGTGAGGGCCCTCACCAGCGCCGGAATGTTGGTGAAGCCACCCCCGCCCATCACGTCGAGGTAGTGGACGGCCGGGGAGTCGTTGGCCTTATCGGCCGCCTGGATGCCGCCCTGCGCCATCATGGTATTGGCGTCGCCGATGCGGAGCTTCGTCACGAGCAGGACCTTCGCGCCCCGCTCCTGTGCCATCAGCGCGGCCGACGTCCCGGCCCCGCCGCCGCCGACGATGAGGATGTCCACATCCTCGTCGGGCCGTGTGAGGTCGAAGGCCTCCGGGTCGATCCGGCTGACCCCCTCCAAAAGGTTCGCCACCTCATGAGGCACCCGATCGCCGGCGTTCGGGCCTACGGCGAGAGGCCGCATACTCTCGGGCCGGTAGTCGGGGTGGAACTTCTGCAGGAGCGCCTGCTTGTCCTCGGGCGTCAGCCGGGGAAACGTTTGATGCAGGCGCGCGGGACGCGTCGCCTCCACCCGGCGCATGGACTCCAGCATGTCGCGATCGTACGACACGGCGCTCCTCCTATTCCTGCCCGGCGGCTTCCAGGTCCTCGGGCTCGATCTCGCGCGCGTTGTACAGGGCCTTCAGGCGCGCCGAGTCCGCCGCCACCATGGCCGCCAGGTCGGCGTCGCACTCGCCCCGGTCGATGGCCGCCACGCACTGGGCCAGGTGTACAGCCGGCTTGGTGATGTGGCGCGCGTAGAGTCGCCGGGCCAGGATCGCCACGTGGTACTGGACGATCTCCGCTGGGCACCGGCTGGCGCACAGCCCGCACATGAGGCAGTCGAACGACAGGTCAGCGACCTTGGCGATGTCGCCGCGCTGCGCCGCCGCGATGTACCGCATCACCTCGATCTCCTGCGGGCAGACCTTGCGGCAGGTGTTGCAGCCCACGCAGCGCAGGATCTCCGGGTAGAGGCTGATGAGCGTCTCCGCCGTGGGCGGGAGATCCTCCACCTTGTAGGCAGCCTTCACCGCCGGGAAGAACGGGATCTGCGCCAGGTACATCTGGTCCTCGACCACCGTCTGGCACGCCAGGCCGACCTTCAGCCGGTAGTCCGAGCCGACGCGATAGACGGTCCCGCAGGCACCGCAGAAGCCGCCGCGGCACCCGCACCCCCGCAGGAGGCGGAACCCGGCGTACTCCATCGCCTTTTGGATGGTCAGGCCTTTGGGCACGTTGTGCGGTTTGCCCATCAAGAAGAAACGCACCATCGAGGAATCGGCAGCCATCGGTCTGCACTCCTCTTCCACTAGACCAGTGCCGTCGCCTGGCTCTGCTGCCCCAGCCATTTCGACAAGCGGGGACGCGGATCAACCACGTGTGCGTCCAGATGCAGGCACGCGTCCTCGCACCCCAGCGCGATCGCCAGGAGTTGTGAAAAATACAGGATCGGCACCCGGGCCGTGCGGCCGCGACCCGCCTGGACCTCTCGCTGCGCGTGATCGAGGTTGTACTGGCACAGCGGGCAACTGACCGCCAGCATCTCGGCGCCCTGGGCGACCGCCATGTCCAGTATGCGCGCGGAGCATCTCTCGGCCGCGTCTGGGGTACCAACCGCAACGAATGACCCGCAGCACTCCGTCTTATGGGGAAAATCCACGACCGTGCATCCCAGGCTGGCAAGGAAGTTCTCCAAAATCGTGGGCCGCTCCGGATCGTCGAATCCCATCTCATCCGCCGGCCGGAGCAAGAGGCAACCGTAGTAGGGCGCCACCGAGAGACCTTCGAGGCGTTTGCTGACCCGCGCGGCCAGCGCCTCGAAGCCGATCTCGTCGCGCAGCACTTCCAGCAGATGCACCGTCTGGACGTTCCCCTGGTAATCCTCTTCGATGAAGGTCGTCACCTTGCGGCGCTGTTCGGCGTCCGTGGCGATTACCCGGTTGGTTCGCTTCAGGGTGTTGTAACAGAAGCTGCAGAGCGTCAAGAGTTTCCCGGCGTCCTTGGCTGAGGCCAGGATCCGGGTAGGAGCAACCAGGCCCATAGCGCTGTCGGCTGACGTCGAGAAGGTCGCGCCGCAGCACGTCCACTCCGGCAGTTCCTCCATGACGATATCCAGCGCCAGGGCGGCGGCGCGAGCGGAGGCGTCGAAGTTTTGCGCCTTGCTGTGCAGGGTGCAGCCGGGAAAATACGGCAGTCGCACTGAGCCCCCTCCCCGAGTCTCATGCGTGGCGATCGAGCGCTGTCGAATGGCGTTCACGTCCGACCCCTGCGAGGTCGCAAGGAACGGTAGGAAACGCTGTTCAATACCCGACGAACTTCCGGAACCCGCCGATCAGGGCTTGCTGGGGTGCCTCGGCCAGCAGGTCCGCTGGAACCTTGGGAATCTCCACGTGCACCAGGCCGCGCCGCAGGAGCAGCGTGCGCAGGGCATCCATCACGCACGCCGGATCCACGTCCTTTGGGCAGCGCGCGGCGCAGGTGAGGCATGAGGCGCACTGCCAGATGGTGCGGGATTGCAGCGCCTGTTCGTGCTCGCCCAGTTGAAGCAAGCGAAGGATCTGGTTCGGCATGAGGTCCATCGCCGACGCGAGCGGACACCCCGCGGTGCACTTCCCGCACTGGTAGCAGGCCCGCACGTCTTGACCGCTGATGGCCTTGATTTGCGCGATGACGTCGTCTTCGGCGTGCAGATGTGACAGAATCACGAGTGCGCCCTCCCACGCAGCCGCGAATAATCCGGATGGAGGCCCATCCGAAATCGGGTGTAGAATAGCAGTCTGCGATCCGAACGCAAGCGATTGTTCGTCGAATGTATGCTTGGGCGGGCGAATGTGGGGAGGAACGGCTTCGCCCATGCGACCCCCGGCTCCGCGATTGCCCTCCGGGATCCGGCCAGCCGCGACGGACACCGAGGCGAAACGGCTTCTCGCTTGACAAGCATCGCCGACCTCGACCATGCTCTGGCTGTCCGGCGGGGTGGTGCCTCGCCACAGGCAGAGGATTCGCAGGCCACCTGCCGGATCGCGTGTATCTCCGCCACGCGCCTCCCTTGGCCCTCGACAACCCAGGAGCGCGTTCCCACACGACGGGCGCTCTCCGGTACGGCGGCACCATGCGCGCCCCTATGGATCCGACGTCACGCTTCGCGTACGAGCTGCCCCTCGCCGACTCGGCATCGAGTTCGGCCGCTCCGCTCGCCCCCGATGCTGCTGCGCCATGGCGGGAAGCCTTACTCATCGGCAATGTGCTCTGGTTCATACGGTTGCGCTGGGCAGCCATTACAGCCCTGGCAGTCTTCGGCCTCGCAGGTCTCGCGTCTCCCGATCTCCTGCGCTCTCTGGGGCTACGCCCGCAGGTGGATTGGCCGTTTCTTGCCGCCGCCCTTCTGCTTTCGGCAAATTTCGCCTTTCTCGGCCAGGCGCGATCGATCGTCCGGAACCCGCTCCGGGGATGGGCGACCTGGAACCTCTCCGCCCAAATCGTCGTGGACCTCCTGGTCCTCACCATGGTCGTACATTTCCTGGGGAGTCTGGAAACCCCCACGCCCTTTCTGTACCTCGCCCACGTGGTACTGGCGTGCATCTTCTTCTCGCGGCGGCAAAGCTTGGTCGTGGCCGCCATCGCCGGCGGCCTGTACGCGACGTGCGTCGGGCTGGAACGCCTGCACATCATTCAGACGCCCGGCATCTACCTCGATCCGCTCCTCCGCCAGGCCCTGACCAGCCACCCAGCCTTCCCATGGCTCACCTTGCTCTCGGCGCTGGGCATCTATTTCGTGGTATGGGTCCTGGCGTCCCACCTTTCCGAACTCGTCCGGGGCCAGGAACTGGAGTTGGCGGAAGCCAACAGACGTCTCACGGTCGCGCAGCGAGAGAAGACGCGGCACATGCTGCGGACCACGCACGAACTTAAGGCGCCGTTCGCGGCCATCGCGGCTAACGCTCAATTGCTGCTCAAGGGGCATTGCGGTATCCTTTCGGAGCAGGCCGCCGAAGTCGTGGCCAGAATTTCCGCCCGGTGCCGGCGTTTGGCGGTCGAGATCCAGGAGATGCTTCAACTCGCCAACCTTCAATCCACCGAAGAGCAGCCCACGGCGACCCGGCTCGACCTGACGGAGATGGTCCGATGGGCTGTCGCCCGCGTCGGAGCCGTGGCGCAAGAACGGCGCGTCGTCATGGACGAGGCCCTGGCACCGGCCACCGTCGTGGCTGTCGAAGATCACCTCAAGATGCTCCTCACCAATATCATCGCTAACGCGGTGGTCTACTCGACCGAGGGTGGGATCGTGCGGGTCCGCTGCGGCGGAACCCCCGCCGAGGGCCCTGTCGTCACCGTCGAGGACGAGGGAATCGGCATCCCCGCAGAGAAACTGCCGCGCATTTTTGACGACTATTACCGCACCGAGGAGGCGGTGAAGCACAACAAGGACTCGACCGGGCTCGGACTGGCCATCGTCCGCCATGTAGCCACGAGCCACCGCATTCGGGTGCGAGTGGAAAGCGCGCCCGGTCACGGAACCGTGGTCACCTTACGATTCCCCGCCGGATGACATGGCGGATGTCGTAAGAAAGGGGGGGCATGTCTTATCTATTGATTGTCGATGATGACGAGGACTTTGCCGCGGCCGTGGCGACCGTGTTGCGGGCAAAGGGGCATGAGGTACACGTGGAGCTGGACCTGTCCGCCGCCGTCCGCAGCATGACCGAGCGCCGACCCGATCTCCTCCTGCTGGACGTGATGTTCCCCGAGGACAGTACCGGTGGATTCGAGCTTGCGCGCACCATGCGATGGCGTCACGAGAACCTGAGAGACGTCCCCATCATGATGCTGACAGCCGTCAACACGCGTTTTCCTCTCGGCTTCAGCGAGAAGGACATCGACGACGACTGGATGCCCGTGACCGAGTTCCTGGAGAAGCCGATCGACCTGGACGTGCTGGCCGAGCGGGTGGACACGATCCTCGCCGGTCGGCAGGAGCGACGCCCAGGCTGTTGAAAAAGGTCCATCTGCGGCGTACCTCCAGTACGCCTCGCTCGGGCTACGGCACTCCGCCTTGCACCTGGACCCTTTTGAGCAGCCCAAGAAAAACGAGTCCTTCGGCAACCCGTTAAGGCTTGGACAGTCGCTCCGCGGGTCCGGCACGGGATTGCCGCCCGCACTGGCGCGAGGCTTCTCTCTGTGCGTCGGGTTCTCGGTTAACGCTTGAGCGCCTCCGCCACCTTCCCCATGGCCACCGCGGCCTGGTCCACGTCGGCGACCGTCACGTGCCGGTGGGTGAGCCAGCGCAGGGTGTCGGCCTGCTGTGCCAAGACGTAGACATTTTCCTTGGCCAGCAACTCGGCCACCTTCGCCGCGGGAACACCCAGTCCCGAGACCTTCGTCCGCACGATGTTCGTCTGCACCGTTCGCAGGTTCACCTCCAGGCCCGGAACGGTGCTGAGCTTTTCGCCGAGGCGTCGGGCGAGAGCGTGATCGTCCGCGAGGCGGTCCACCATCGTCCTGAGCGCGACCAGCCCGGCGGCGGCGATGACGCCGCCCTGCCGTGTCGTGCCACCCAGCATCTGGCGCTTCTTCCGCGCCACCTCGATGAACTGCCGGGGGCCGACGATGACGGAACCCACAGGCGCGCTCAAGCCCTTGGAAAGGCAGAACGTGGCCGAGTCCGTCTGCCCCGCAATCTCCTTGGCCGGGATGCCCAGGGCCACGGCTGCGTTGAAGATGCGCGCACCGTCCAGGTGCACCGGAATCCTGTGTCGGTCCGCTACGGCCTTGACCGCCGCCATCTGACCGACGGTCCACACCGTCCCGCCAGCCATGTTGTGCGTGTTTTCGAGGATGATGAGACCGGTCTCGGGGAAGTGCATCCGCGTCGGGCGAATCGCGGCCTCGACGTCCTGTGCGGCCATGATGCCGTCCGTCCCGGCCACGCGGTGGACAACCAGGCCGCCCACCGCCGAGATGCCGCCCACCTCGGTCCAGAAGATGTGAGCGTCGCGCTCGAGGACCGCCTCCTGCCCCGGGTGCGTGTGCGCCAGGATGGAGACGAGATTGCCCATGGTGCCGCTGATGACGAAGAGGCCCGCCTCTTTCCCGAGGAGCTGCGCGGAAAACTCCTCCAGTTCGCGGACGGTGGGATCGCCCTCGCGGCCGTCGTCCCCGACCTTGGCCCGCTTCATGGCCTCGCGCATCTCCTCGGTCGGCTCGGTGATCGTGTCGCTCCGGAAGTCCAGTTTCCCGTTCAGCATCGCGGTCTCCTCTGTTGACGGTCCTTCGTTCAGTCGGACCTGGACGCCTCGTAAAGGCGGAAACCCGCTGCCACAAAATCGGCATCGAAGGCGAGCGCGGTTCGAATCCCTCGTTTGCGCATAACCAGGAAGCTCATTGCATCCACCAAACTCACGCCGCGCGTGCCAGTCTTCTCCAGACGCGCCACCGCTTCACTATGGATCGATTCATCGACCCAGACCACCTCAAAGGCCTCCGCATCGCGTGCAAAGCGGACGGCGGCCGCCAAACCGAGACGCCTCTGGAGCAGCGCCATGGATTCGACCAGAACGTAGTTATGCGTAATGAGCGTCTGTCCCGCTTCAAGAACTCCCCGGAGATACGCCCTGACCTGTTTGTGATTCGGATCCGCCCTGTCGGCGAGCGCATAGATCGCCGACGTGTCCAGGAAGATCATCGCCCGTGTTCCTCAGCCAGCACCTCGGCCAGTGCATCGTCATGGCGTTCGGAGACAGGTTCCAGTCTGCCCTGACGAGACGTGCCGACCCCGATGAACCGGAAATCCTGCAGTCGTCGCGGACGCTTCGCCGCGCCGGTTCCCAGCGAGTAGGCAAGGACCTCTCGGACATACGACGAAATCGAACATCCCTTTTCGAAGGCCTTCCGTCGCAATGCCTCGTAGGTGTCCTCGTCAAGTTGGATCTGAGTACGCTTCATGTCGCCTCCCTTTCTCGGAGCGTGTGGTGACAGTATGCCAACATGCTGTCATGCTGTCAACTACTGGCCTGAGGGAGACGTCTCGACAGGTCCTCCCGAGCACGCTCCAGCCTCTCCGCCGAGCCGATGTCCTGCCAGTAGATTCCATCGACACGGCACGCCACGATCCGTTCCCCCTCCCCGGCTAATCGCAGATAGGCTTCCGTGATCGGAAAGATGCCCATCTCGGTCATTCTCGGGAAAATCGCAGGGTCGATCACGTGGATGCCAGTGAATGCCAGCCGCTCTGAGACGGACACGGGCGCTTTCGCCCACTCGACCCCCTCCCGCGTTTCCCGGCCACATAACCGCCCGTCTTGTTCGAACAAGAGCAGCCGGGAACTCGGCCGGCTCTGGACCGCCAGCGTCACCAGCGCGCCGTTTTCCTGATGAAACCGGTGGAGCGCGCCGAGGTCGATCTCGCTCAGGACGTCCACGTTGTGGAGGAAGAACGGACAGTCGTCGTCGAAGAACCACGCGGCATTCTTCAGTCCGCCTCCTGTGTCGAGGAGTTCCGACTCGCGCGAAAGCGCGATGTGAAGGCCGAAGTTGCCCTTCGAGGCCAGAAACTCTACGATTCGGTCGCCGAGGTGGAAGAGGTTGACGACGATCTCGGTGACGCCGGCCAACTGCAGACGCCGGATCACGTGCTCGATTATCGGCGCGCCGCCGACGTCGATCAAGGCTTTCGGCGTGTCGTCGGTGAGGGGGCGCAGCCTGCTTCCCACGCCGGCTGCGAGAATCATGGCCTTCATTTGGCGCTGCTGTCCTGCGCCAGGTGGCGCACCTCTACATTCACCTGACACTTCTCGCGCAGGTGCGCCGCAAGCCGCTCGGCGCAGTACACCGACCGGTGCTGCCCGCCGGTGCAGCCGAACGCCACGAAAAGGTCCGTGAAGTTCCGCGTCTGGTAGTTCTCGACGGTCTGATCGACCAGCGCGAAGACGTGGTTGAGGAAGTCACCGACCGCGGGCTCGTTCCGGAGGAAGGCGATCACCGGTTCGTTTTGACCAGTGAGCGCCGCGTACTGCGCGAGTCTACCCGGGTTGGGCAATGCGCGGCAGTCAAGGACATATCCGCCGCCGTGTCCTTTCTCGTCGGTCGGCACGCCGTCCTGGTACGAGAAGCTCTGGATCCGGACTGTCAGCCGCAATGAGGCGGTGCCGAATTGCCGCAGCGAGGAGGACGCCACCAGACGTCGCCACACCGTCGTCAACTCGGGCAATTCGAGGGGAAGTTGGGCCGTCCGCAGCAGATACTCGAGGTTCTGGATCGCGTACGGGATGCTCGCCAGGAAGTGTTGCTTTCGCTCGTAGAAGCCTCGCAGGCCATAGGCGCCCATCGCTTGCATGATGCGGATGTAGGCGAAGCCGGGGTAGTGGCTGAGAAATGCCTGGTGGTCGATCGGTTGGAGTCGCGATGCGGCGTCGAGGTACCGTTCGACCAGTTCCTCGCGGACCTCGAACGGGAGGTCGGCCTTGGCGTCGAAGAGCAGGGACGCGAGATCGTACTGCAGCGCACCGCGCCGGCCGCCCTGGTAGTCGATGAAGAACGGCTCCCTGTCCCGGACCATGATGTTGCGTGACTGGAAGTCCCGGTAGAGAAAGTAGCGGCGCTCGGCCATCAGGAGATACTCGGTGAACCACTCGAAATCGTTTTCGAGCCCCTGCTCGTTGAACGGGATCTTCGCCAGACGGAGAAAGTAGTACTTGAAGTAGCTGAGGTCCCACATCATCGACTGCTTGTCGAAACTGGCCCGCGGGTAGCACACGTCGTAGTTCAGCGTCCGGCCGGCCTCGATCTGAAATCGCGGCAGGAGATCGACCACCCTCCGGTACAGGTCCAGCACTTCCGCCGAGAATCCACCTTCGCTGCGATTCGTCGTCAGACACTGGAACAGTGTCGTGTCGCCCAAGTCCTCCTCCAGATAGATCCTCTGGTCGAGATCGTCCGCATAAATCTCCGGCACCGGCAGGCCGCACGTCTTGAAGTGGCGGGAGAACTCCAGAAAGGCGCGGTTCTCCCGGTCGTCCGGTCCAACGACGCCGATCGCCGTGCGCGATGCGGCCCGGAGTCGATACAACTTCCGGGAGGACGCGTCGCCCTTGAGGGGCGCGATGGCGACGGGCGACTCGCCGAAGCGATGCTCAAAGAGCCTCTTCAGAGACTGTTCCGACACTGGAACGCTCACAATTCTCGCTGCCGGAGGACCTTGCCTCAGGCGCCGGACCCCAGCTCAGGCGTCAGTACTCTCCTTGAATTGGCTGAAGAAGGAGAGATCTAGCTCGTACGTAGTCAGCGGCTTCAAGCCGAGCTCGAGTTGCACGAACATGTTAATGAGTTTTTGGCCGTCGACGAGTTCGATGGGAGGAACGCCGTCGCGGGTCGCTTCGCGCTGCGCGTCCGCGGTGAATGTGCCAGTTGTGAGCATGATGCCCTTGTCGGCACGTCCCTGCATTGCGCCTCGGAAGTCACGAATCTGCGACGATGAGACGGCCTTCTGGTAGCGCTTGCACTGAAAGAGGACCTTGAAGCTCACGAGCGGGTTGACTTGAAGCGTACCATACCCGTCAATGCCGCCGTCACCCGTGCGGCCCGTGACAACCACCTGGATGAAGCCGGCTTCCCGAAGGAGGCGTTGGCAGAGCCGTTCGAAGCCGCCTGGTGGAAGGGAAAGAAGAAGCGCAAGAAGCTTTTCCCGATAGCCGAGGGTCGCGAGCGCCACTTCCTCTGGTGCTTGCTCATCGGACACTGGTTGCTCATCTTTGCGGCGCCTGCGCTCTTCAGCAAAGGCCTTGCCCCACTTGAGGTAGATCTGACGGGCTTGTTCGGGCGTGAGACTAGTGTTACGTGCTTTCTCCGTGAGGCTCCAGACTCCCCGGCGCGAAGCGTCCAGCAGACCCTCGCGTGTGAGGTAGAAGCGGGCCCATGCCACCTGGTTCGGAAAGCGTAGCTGACCAGAGGACATGAGTTCGTTCTGGACGTCGTCGGAAACGGCCAGATCGCGCGCGATCTGGTTGACGACCTCAACGGGCGTCGCGGAGCCTCCCAAGCTTCGCAAGGCGTCCAGAATGGGGCCGAAGTACCTTACGAATTCGGCACCTTCGGATTGTGAAGTACGTTTCGCCATGACGTCCGTCCCCTTCAGGAGAGAAGTCCAACTGACGACAGGTCGCCTCGAGGTCTAACGATTGCGCTGGGCGGTGGGCCCAACCGACGCGTCGCAGCGTGGAGTTGGGCTCACTAGCTCCCTTATGCAAACTTCCGCGCCTGCGGCAGCTTTTCAAGGCTCGGCGATGCTGCCTAAATTCTGCGCATCGCGCTGGGGTGATAGACTTTCTCGCTGCACTGAGGGCAGTCGAAGTACTGCAGGCTCTTGACCGCGTACCGTTTCCCGGCGTACGTGTCGGACCAGTCCTCCTAGACGGCACGAATCCGTCCGCGTCCACATGCGGGGCAGGCAGAGATGTGAGATGTCACATTCGACTGCCCCACCACAAAGCCCACTTCGAGTACACGAGAATTCCACCAGGACCGCCCGTTTGATCGGGAGAAGGATCTCTCTCATGAGATGACTACCCGCCACCCCTCTTTGGGCCTACCGTACTCTAGGCCTCCGCTCTCTGTCAACGCCGAGCCCGTCCGACTCTTGCCAGTATGCCTTTCCCCTTGACAGTCTGCGAGTGCTTCCGCTAGCGTCCGTCGTACAGGAAACGTCAATGTCGACGAAGTATGCGGGGTGTGTGGTCTCGGAATACGATGAGCCCTACTATCTTTCGCCACGGCAGATACCGGTTCTATTTCTTCTCGCGAGAAGAGGTCCGGCCGCACGTGCATGTGGCCGCCCCGCACGGCGAGGCTAAGTTTTGGCTCGATCCAGAAATCGCATTATGCCGGAATCATGGTCTGACGGCTCGCCAGGTGAGCTTCATTCGGCGGCTGATCGTGGAGCACGAGAGTGAAATCCGCAAGACTTGGCAGGCTCACTTCGGTAGTTGAGGTTACAAACATCTCGAAGCATGGATTTTGGATCCTGATCCATGATCGGGAGGTGTTCTTGCCGTTCGAGCAGTTTCCCTGGTTCAAGGACGCGCCTGTCGGAGCGATCCTCAACGTGACACTGGCGGACCCAGATCACCTCTACTGGCCGGATCTCGACGTTGATCTGACCGTCGAGTCCATCGATCACCCGGAGCAATTTCCCCTGGTGAGCAAGGTCCAATCCCCAACCGGTCCGTACCGCACTCGCCGCGTCAAGCGACGCTGACCCCTCCGACGCGCGCCTGAAATCCCCGAGGTGGATGCCACCAAAGCCTTCTCCATCGAGTACCGCGCACGCCCTCTGGGCGTTTTGGAGCTTGCTGCCGCTGGCCCTCCACCCTCAAACCGTTCCGCCCCTCCTTCTTGTGATTCGTGTGCGTCTTGTGGCCCCCGGACCGAATCAGCCCAGGTGCGCGTCGAGTCGAGCGCCCGCCGGCACCTCGAAGGGGGCCACGCCCCGCCGGAAGATGCGAGCGGACGCGGTCCCCAGCAGCGTCGCGCTGCCACCTTCGGTGCGAAGCATCGAGGGCTCGCGCAAGCCGACCACCGGAACGTCGTTCTCCTCCAGGAACTGCAGCAGCCGTTCCTCCCGCGTCTCGCGCATGTGCCGCGAGTTCGGGTCCGGGTCAACGAAGTGGGGGTTCACCTGGAAGCGCACCAGGCCCAGGGCCGCCAGCGACGGCGGCTCGACGATGGGCATGTCGTTGGTTGTTCGCACGGTGGGGCAGGCAACGTTGGTCCCTGCGCTGGAGCCGATATACGGCATGCCTGCCAGAACGCGAGAACGCAGGCACGCGAGAACACCCAGGTCATTCAGGGCTTTGAGAAGTCGGAACGTGTTCCCGCCGCCTACGAACACCGCTTCGGCCGCCTCCATGGCTGCGCGCGCTTCGGGGGCCACATGCAGCGAGTCCAGATAGAAGCCCATCCCCTCGAACCGCTTGCGTGCGGCCTCGGCATAGGCGTCCCGATTGGCCAGAGCGTGCGGGATGAACAGGACGCGGCGCACCCCACCAAGCAGTTCGCGGACGGCTGCCTCCGCATGGTCAAGGTACCCGCCCCCGAACACTTTCGAGCTGCTGATCAGGATTGCCCTGACACCCGGTGCCGTCCAGCCCATGCCGTGATCCCCCTATCGAGCCTCAACCCTCGGCACCCGGGCCGCTGCCCGTCCCGCATCTCCCCAGAGGCGTTGTGCTTCTTGTGCCTCTTGTGGCCTCCCCCGCCTCGGTTCGCGGCTCGTGGCTCGCCGTTCTGCACACTGCAGTTCCCTCGCGGCTCACGGCTCTCGTTTCGTGGCTTGCTGGCTACGTTTTCATCCTCGGATCGAGTATATCCCGCAGGCCGTCCCCGGCCAGGTTCAAGCCCATGACCGTAATGGCAATGGCCACGCCCGGAAAGATCGTGATCCAGGGGGCGTTCTGCATGTAGATGCGACCCTCGCTCAGGATGTTCCCCCAGCTCGGGGTGGGCGGCGGCGCCCCGGCGCCGACGAAGGAGAGCGACGCCTCAGCCAGGACGGCGTAAGCGAAGTTGAACGTCGCCTGGACCACGAGGGGTGAAAGGCAGTTTGGAAGGATGTGTCGGAACAGGATCCGCAGGTGTCCCGCCGCTTGCGCTCGCACCGCCTCGACGTAGTCGAGTTGCTTCGTCGCCAGGACCGAGGCCCGCACGATCCGCACTGTACGCGGGGCATAGACCACGGAGAGCGCGATGACCACGTTAACCGTCTTCGGCCCCAGCACGGCCATGATGGCGATACCAAATAGGATGGCGGGGAACGCCATCATGGCGTCCATGACCCGCATGACGGGGCCGTCCAGCCGGGGGGAGTACCCTGACACGAGCCCGAAGAGGATGCCCGCCCCCACCGTGAGGAGCATGACCGCCGCCCCCACCTCCAAGGACAGTCTCGCCCCGTGAAGCACCCGACTGAAGATGTCCCGGCCGAAGTTGTCCGTCCCCATCAGGTGCGTCATGCTTGGGGACTTCATCCGGTCCGACACGACCATCGCGAGCGGATCGTAGGACGACAGGACGCCGGCCAAGAGCGCCGCAAGGAACACCAAGAAGACCAGGCTGAACCCGGTGACCGCGAGGTGGTTCCCCCAGAGGCGCCGGAGAAAATTCCATGGGGGCGACCCGCCCAGCTGCCCGGGTCGACGGCCGGGGGCCAGCATTGACTCACTCATACTTGATCCGCGGATCGAACACGGAATAGAGCAGGTCAACGGCCAAGTTCACGGCCACATAGATGACCGACGTGAGCAGCAGCGCGCCCTGGACCAGGGGGTAGTCTCGCCGCTGGACTGCCAGGACCACCAGTCGGCCCAGTCCCGGATACGTGAAAACGATCTCCACGATCACCGCCCCGCCTAAGAGGACGCCGAACGCCGTGCCGATGGTCGTGATCACCGGGATCATGGCGTTCTTGAGTGCGTGCCGGAGAGTCACCGACCACCAGCCGAGCCCCTTGGCCTTTGCCGTCCGCACGTAGTCCTGGCGTAGGACCTCCAGCATGCTGGAGCGCGTCATCCGGGCAATGAGGGCCGCCTGCATAAAGCCCAGCGAGATTGCGGGTAAGATCAAGACCCGAAGCCCCGGTCCGAACTCCTCCCAGATGGGGACGTACCCGCCGCTCGGCAGCCATCCCAGGTTCACCGAAAAGACCAGGATCAGGAAGAGCCCCAGCCAGAAGCTGGGGATGGAGATGCCGCCCATGGCGGTGATCATGACCAGTTGGTCCCACCGGCTGTTTTGACGGACCGAGGCCAGGATTCCCGCCGGGACCCCGATGAGCAGAGAGAAGAACAAGGAGAGCATCGCCAGTTGCATCGTGGCGGGCAGCCGCTCCATGAGGGCTTGGGTCACCGGACGCCCAAGAAAGAACGACTCCCCCAGATCCCCGCGCAGCGCTTGGCGCATCCAGATGAGAAACTGCTCCGGGAGGGACCGGTCCAGACCCATCTGCGTCCGGAGCGATTGGATTTGCTGGGGCGTGGCGTCGCTGCCCAGCATGACCATGGCAGGGTCGCCGGGAACGAGATGGACCAGGAGAAACGACCCCAGCGCCACCAGGATCAGCACCGGGACCACGCCGGACACCCGCCGCAGGACGTATATCGTCATCGCTGCATGGCAACGTCACACAGAGACACAGAGGAGCAGCAGAGTCGCCTCGCCCCTCTGCTCCCCCTCCCCCGCGCTCCCCTGCTGTTCCCTACTTCTCCCGCCAGACGTTCCAGAGCCTCACCATGACCCAGGGGGTATAGCCCTGCAGCTTCGCCGAATATCCCTGCCAGGTATAGTGATCGTAGAGCTTCAGCAGGGCCACGTCCTCGTAGGCTAACTTCTGGACCTCCTCGTAGACCTTGTACCGCTCCTCGAACTTCACCGCGGCGCTGGCCTTGTCGAGGAGGGCCTCCATCTTCGGGTTCTTGTAGCCGAAGAAGGTAGTTTTCTCCCGGAAGTAGAAATCGTTGGCGCTGGGATCGAAACGGGTCGAGTGGCTGGAGGTGAACATGTCCCACTTCGTCATGTCCTTGCGCACTGCCAGCGACCCGGGCCAGTCGTAAACCCCCAGCGTCACGTTCATACCGGCTTTTTTGAGTTGCTCCTGAATGACCTGCGCCGCCTTGTACATGTAATCGTAGCTGGTGTTGGTCACGAACACCACCCGCTCACCGTTGTAACCGGCCTCCTTCAGAAGCTGCTTGGCCTTCGCGGGATTCTTCTGGTTGTAGAGCTTCCCGCCCGCGGTCGTGTACCAGACCTGCTCCTTGAAGTAGAAACCGGGGTCCACGCGGCCGTCGCCATCGTTGGCAACCTGCATGATCTCGTCCATGTTGAGGGCGGCCTGTACGGCCTGCCGCAGCTTCAGGTTCTTGAATCTTCCCGTGTGATTGAAGTACACCGTGGGGTAGTTCTGTGGGCCCAGACGGGCCACGCGCAGGTTCCGGTCCCCGGTGAGCTGGGGCATGGCCGGCGTCGGCAGGAAATCGGCGAAGTCGTACTCGCCCGTCTGCAGGCCGGCCACCCGCGCTCCCGGCTCGGGCACGGGGATGAAGCGGATCTCGTCCGCGTACGCGTGGCGCGCGCCACCCAGGCCGCCGACGTCCACCTTCCCCTCGGGCTTGTAGTCCGGGAAGCGGACGATCCGGACCCACCGGTCGGGAATCCACTCCACGAACTTGTAAGGGCCCGTCCCCACGATGTCCGCCTTGTTGATGGGCTTCCCTTCCACCGCCTCCTTGGGCAGGATGGCCAGCTGACAGATCGGATTGGCAATGGCGGCCAGGAAGGCGGCGTTCACCCGCTTCAGCGTCACGCGAACCGTCGCGGGCCCCGTGACCTCGATCTTCTCCATATCGTCCAGCTCGTTCCTTCGCGGGGCAATCGCGCGAAAACGGTCCACGGATGCCTTGACGTCCTCCGCGGTCATCTCCCGCCCGTTGTGGAACTTGACTCCCTTTCGCAGGTGGAACGTATATACCTTGCCGTCGGCGCTCGTCTCCCAGCGCTCCGTCAGCTGCGGGACGACCTGGAACTTGGAGTCGAAGGCCAAGAGGTTCTCAAAGATGTGCATGCCGATCTCGCGGATGGCGAGGTGCGTCCCCGAGTGCGGATCCAGGCTGGGCGCGCTGGCCGTGAGCGCGACGCGCAGCGTTCCCCCGGTGACCGGCGTGCCCGCGGCCGCCGTCCCTGCGGCCGCCGGGAGTCCGATCCCTACCAGCAACGTCGCGACTACTGTGACGACGAACCGTTGTCGTGCCATGGGCGTCCCTCCTATGTCGGATTGCAGCCAACGTGTCTGTCAAATGTGGATGTCGGTTCGTGGATGCGTCAACGGGAAATCCAGCGTTACGTGCACCTCCCGCGTGGCAAACTCCACCAGGAAATCCACGCAGGTCTCCACGATGATCTCGAAGAACCGGTGTCCCTTTTCCGCGGTTGCCACCGTCGGGTCGCCCACCAGCCCAGTGCGGCTGGCGTGCCGGGTGAGATCCGCGAGCGCCACGCCCCGGCTCCCCCGCAGGATGTCCCGCCAGTAGAAACGGGAATCCGGCTGCGAGATGTCGCGCACCGCTTTGGCCATGTCCACCAGCTCAGGGCGTATATGGAGCATGAGCGAGGTCTCCAATTCGCAGCCGTGGGACATGCCACCGGTCTCCTTGGCCTCGCGCAGCTTTTCCAGCTCGGCCGCCGCCATCTTGATGGGAAAGACGGCTGCGACCAGGACCTCCGGGTGGCGATTCATCACCTCCCGCGAGACGAGATCCAGGATGCTCCAGTTGCTGCCGTGAGAATTCAGCAGCACGATTCTCTTGCAGCCGTGGTGGACCATGCTGGTGACGAGGTCTACCCCTACGGACAACAGGGTCTCCGTGCGCAGGGTCATGGTTCCAGGGAAGTCCATGTTGTGCATGGTGTATCCGTAGTGGAGCGGCGGACACAAGAGGACCTTCAATCCACGATGTGACGCCTCCCGGACGGCCGCCTCCGCGATGGCGTCGCCGAGTACGTTGTCGGTGTTGACCGCCAGGTGCCGGCCGTGTTGCTCCAGGCTGCCCACCGGGATGACGGCCATGGCGCCCGCCTGGATGGCGGCCTGCGCGTCCGGCCAACTGAGATCTTCGAGCCGGTACGTTCTTTTCGCCTCTGTCATGCCCTCCTCCCGCTTCCGTCAGACCCCGTGGTCGGCTGCCCAGAGCTCGATCGTCCGAAGATACAGCGCCACGGCCCGCGTCATCTCTTCGATGGAAATGCACTCGTCCACCTGGTGAGCCAGGCCGATGGAGTCGGGCCCCAGGATGATGCTCGGAATGCCGCCTCCGTTCACCAGATAGGTCATATCGCAGGTCGCCGTGAATCCCGACGCCCACACGGGCCTCCCCATCAGCTCCGAAGCGGCGCGCTCGGCCGCTCGCACGATGGGAGCGTCTTCAGGGGTAGCAGAAGGGGCCACAAAGCGGACTGTACGCACCTCCGCCGTAGCCCCCAAGACCGGCCGCAGGGCGGCGGTCACGGTGCGGACGATCTCGTCCCTGGCCTGATCCTCCGTCTCCGTCGGCACCACGCGTCGGTCGATGGATATGACACAGCTCGCCGGGATGACGTTGAGCGCCACGCCGCCTGCGATCGTCGAGATCACCAGGCTGGCCCGTCCCGTGTGCCGTTCCTGACGGGTCCGGACCTCGGCGGCGAGCTGGTCCAGCGCCGCGATCACTGACGCCATGGCCACTACGGCGTTCACGCCGGCCTCGGGATCGCTGGCGTGGGCCGCCTTCCCCTTGACCTCCACCTCCAGTCGCAGGACGCCCTTGTGCGCGAGTTTCGGTTCGAGGAGGGTAGACTCACCAACGATGGCGGCGTCTGCCCGTACGCCGTTCCTCACTTCCGTCTTCGTCCCCAGCCCGCCCCGCTCCTCGCCGCCGACCGCCATCAGGACGACCCGCACCGGCAACTGCTCCCGCCGCGTGGCCAAGGTCTCGAAAGCCACGATCATGGCCGCCAGGCACCCCTTGGCATCCTCCGCCCCGCGGCCGTAGATGCGACCGTCCTTCTCCGTGGGGGTCAGCGGATCGGTTTGCCACAGCGCGGTATCCCCGGGCGGCACCGTATCCACGTGGCTGTTCAAGATGATCGCCCGAGTGCCCCGGCCAATCTCGGCCACGACATTGAGGGGTTTGCCGTCCACCCTGGTAATTCGGCAGGGAATGTTCTGCCGCTGGAATCGCTGGACGAGGTACTCCAGAATCGGCCCCTCGTTCGCGCCGTAGGATGGAATGGCAACGAGATCGATCAGAAGTCGGCGAGCGGCGTCGTGCGCGAGTTCCGGCGGGACACTGAAGAGAGGTTGGGGGTTGGTCATGCCGTTGCGTCCTTTCCGGTATCGTGGGAGACGAGAACGGACGTGGCAGTCAGTGTACCCCAGTTTCGCGAGCCGGGGCAAGCCGTCGTGGCGGTGTGTCACGGATTCTCTGTGGCAGGCGTGAGGGGGGCCTATTGAGAAGGGTGCTCTGCGAAGAAACGATGGGGGGCGTCTCCCCGCGGTCGGCCGAATTTTTTCTGCAGCAAGCAGGAACATTACAGGTGGAAAGGTCGTCGCTGAATCGAGCCACGTCTTGGCCCTGTCGGACACCCGGTTTGCCTACCGTGTAGATCCCTCCGTGCTGCAACACCCGCTCGCACATGAGGATTGGGCGGGCCGGCGGCCGAGGCGCGGATCGAGAGGGCTCCGCGAAGGATCCCGCAGGAGTCGCATCCCGTTCAGAATGACGGCCAGCGACGTGCCCATGTCCGCGGCGACGGCCATCCAGAGGGTGGCGAAGCCCAGCACGGTCAACGCCACAAACACGGCCTTCGCGGCCAGCGACAGGATGATGTTACAGCGGATGATGCGCTGGGTCGTCCGGCCGAGGCGCACGGCAACGGGAAGTTGCCTGAGGTCGTCGCGCATCAACGCCACGTCGGCCGTTTCCACCGCCGCGTCGGTGCCGGCCGCACCCATGGCGATTCCAACCGTGGCTGCCGCGAGCGCCGGAGCGTCGTTGATCCCATCCCCGACCATGCCCACAGATCCATACCGACGCACGAGATCCCGGATCGCCGCCACCTTCTCTTCCGGCAGAAGCTGGGCCCGGACTTCGTCCGCACCCACCTGGCGTCCGATGGTCTCCGCCGTCCGCAGCGTGTCGCCACTGAGAATCGCGAGCGGCCGGAGGCCGAGGCGGCGGAGAGCCTCGACGCTCTCGGGCGCGTCCTCGCGCACCTGATCCGCAATGCCCAGCACGCCCAGCACCCGAGACGCGTCACTGAGGACCACCGGGGTATGCCCTCGGCTCTCCAAGTCGTTAAGGATGGCCTCCAGGGGGCCGTTGCAGACCCCCAAGTCCTCCATGTAATGGTGGCTTCCGACGTGATACCCCACGCCATCGATCTGCGCCTGGGCGCCGCGGCCGATCACCGCTCGGAAGTCGGTCGCCTGTGCCCAGGCAATTCCGCGCTCCCGTGCGGCGCTCAGGATAGCCGCGCCCAGCGGATGCTCGGACCGAGCCTCGACGGTTGCAGCCAGTCGCAAGACCTCCCGAGCGTCCACGCCATCGAGCGGTCTGACGTTCACGACAACCGGCCGGCCCTTGGTGAGCGTCCCCGTCTTGTCGAAGGCCATGGCTCGCAGGCTACCCAGCGCCTCCAGAAAGCGCCCACCTTTGATTAGGATGCCTGCTCTTGCCGCCCGAGCCAACGCGCACACCACCGCCACCGGCGTCGAGATCACCAGGGCGCAAGGGCACGAAATGACGAGCAGGACCAGGGCTCGGTACACCCACGTCCAGGGCGCTTCCGCCAGGAGCAGCGGGGGTAGTGTGGCGATGAGGACGGCGCCGGCGATGACTGCCGGCGTGTAGATCGCCGCGAACCGCTCCACGAAGGTCTGGGTGGGCGCTTTCTGTGCCTGCGCCTGCTCGACGAGGGCAATGATCCGGGCCAGCATGGTCTCCTGGGCGCGGTGGGTCACCTCAACCTCCAGCGCCCCCTCGCCGTTGATGGAGCCTG
>Ga0316622_100000402_pt1 | contig 24727 bp, 27 predicted proteins | sample OWC_Aug_OW2_C1_D_FD_207646 | JGI IMG/M metagenome (GOLD analysis project Ga0316622, IMG submission 207646) | Wetland soil microbial communities from Old Woman Creek delta, Ohio, United States - OWC_Aug_OW2_C1_D5_C | ecosystem: Environmental > Terrestrial > Soil > Wetlands | place: USA: Ohio... | reverse complement strand
AAACAAGTTGGAGGTCATCATCGATAACCTGGTATCGAATGCGGTCAAGTTTTCACCGCCGTTCGGCGAGATTTCCATCAGCGCGCGGCCGCGCGGCCAGGAGGTCCTGCTCGACGTGGTCGACGAAGGCCCTGGCGTGCCGGCAGCCGAGCGGGAGCGGGTGTTCGAGCCGTTCTACCAGGGCAAGGCGCGCCCGGACGCCCCGGTGAAAGGCACCGGACTGGGCCTTGCGATCGTGCACGAGTACGTGGCCGCCCACGGCGGGCAGGTCGCGATCCTCGACCATCCCGGTTCAGGGGCGCACTTCCAGATCCGGCTGCCCGCCGCCGGCGTGCACAGGCGCGCCGCATGATCCGGCTGGCCTGTATGCTTGCCTGCGCGCTGCTCATGAGCGGCTGCGTGCCGCCCCATAAACGCCCGATCACCCCGCCGCCCCAAGCCGAATCACCGCCGCCGCAACCGCCGCGGCCGGCCGCTCCCGAACCGCCGCCCGCCGCAGTCGCCGAACCCCCAGCACCCGCCCCTGCGCCGCAGCCGAAAGTGAGCGATGCGGAGCGGCTGCTGTATTATTACGAATACGTTTCCAAGCTGCGCGCCGAGCAGATGGCGCAGGAAGCGGAGCGGAACCAGAAGTTCTACACGCAGAACCGCACCGACTTCGCCCTGATGCAGTTGGTGATAATCCGCGCCGTGCCCAGCGCATCGGCGAAAGAGCGCACGCAGGCGCTCGAGCTGCTGGGCCCGTATCTGAAGGACAGCCGCGAACGGGGCTCGGACCTGCGGCCCCTCGCAGTGCTGTTGAATGGCATGTTGGCCGAGCAGCAACGGCTCGAGGCCGAGATCCAGCAACAGGGATCTAAACTGAAAGAGGAAGCGCGTCGCAACGAGGAGCTCAACCAGAAGCTCGATGCGTTGATCGAAACCGAACGCAAAATTCTCGAACGCAACAAACCGACGAGGACCCAATGACTACACAACCTGCCCGCGTGATGCTGGTCGACGACGACCGCGACCTCCTGCGCCTGCTCTCCATTCGGCTGCAAGGCGCCGGCTACGGCGTGACCGCCGTCGAAAGCGGTGAAGCGGCACTGTCGCAACTGGCCGTGACCAGCCCGGACGTGGTCATCACCGACCTGCGCATGGGCGGCATGGACGGCATGGCGCTGTTCCAATCGCTGCAGAAGAAAAACCCGGCCCTGCCGGTGATCATCCTGACCGCGCACGGCACCATCCCGGACGCGGTGGACGCCACGCAGCGCGGCGTGTTCGGCTACCTGACCAAGCCTTTCGACGGCAAGGCGCTGCTCACGCAGGTCGAGAAAGCTCTGCAGGTCAGCGGGAACCAGTGCGCCGCGAACGACAGCGATGCCGAGACCAGCTGGCGCGAGGAGATCATCACGCGCAGCCCAGCCATGGAGACGATCCTCGCGAAGGCGCGATTGGTCGCTGCCAGCGATGCGAGCGTGATGATCTTCGGTGACAGCGGCACCGGCAAGGAACTGCTGGCTCGCGCTATCCATCGTGCCAGCCCGCGCGCGACCCAACCGTTCGTCGCGGTCAACTGCGGGGCAATTCCGGAGCAGTTGCTCGAATCGGAACTGTTCGGTCACGCCAAGGGCTCGTTCACCGGCGCGGCCTCGGACTACAAGGGGCTGTTCCAGGCCGCCGGAAAAGGCACTGTGTTCCTCGACGAGATCGGCGACATGCCGCTGCCCCTGCAAGTCAAGCTTCTGCGCGTGCTGCAGGAAAAGGAAGTGCGGCCGATCGGGTCGACCCAGTCGATCAAGATCGACGTGCGCATCATCTCTGCGACTCACCGCAATCTCGAGGAGGCTATCAAACAGGCCACCTTCCGCGAGGACCTGTACTACCGGCTGCACGTAGTGGCCCTGGCTTTGCCTGCATTGTCGCAGCGGCGTGAGGACATCCCCGTGCTGGCGGCGCACTTCCTCAAGACCCTCGCGGGGCGCTACGACAAGACGCTAAACGGGTTTGCACAGGATGCGATCGAGGTGCTGGTCAAGCATTCCTGGCCGGGCAACGTGCGCGAGTTGTACAACGTGGTCGAACAGGCGGTCGCGCTGTCCACCACCTCCATCATCACCCCGGCACAGCTCGAGATGGCCATCCGCGGCGAGAGCGGCAGCCTCTCTTCGTTCGAGTCAGCCCGCTTCGAATTCGAGCGCGACTACCTGGCGAAGCTGCTCAAGATCACAAACGGTAACGTGACCCAGGCCGCTCGCCTGGCGAAACGCAACCGTACGGAGTTCTACAAGCTGCTGCAGCGGCACCACTTGAATCCTTCGATGTTCAAGCCAGGCATAGCGGCATAGCCCCATATAAGGTGACCGCCAAGCGACACTAATTAGTCGCTTGGCATCAGCGAGTTACGCGATCGCGATCCAAAATGTCGCCCTGACGAGACAAAGATCGTTGACATTCTGCTGTAAGTGATTGAGTCTATGGGCTGAAAGCCCTGGCACGCCGATTGCACTGTAGGCTTGCTCAGTGCGTGCAGATACTGCGCACAGTCCAATGCAAAGGCTACTCACTTGCAGACTCGTACTTCCTGGTTGTTCCCGGTCATGGTGATCGCGGCAGCCGCCGTGATCGCCTTCGGTGCCCTGGGCATGCTGGCGATAACGGATCGCGCCCCGAACCTCACCCTCCCGCCCAAGCTGATGAGCGGCGCGGCCTCGCCGCACCACGTCGTGGTGACGTCCAGCGAAGCCAAGTCCGGGGCGATGAGCGAGCGCAAGGACCCGTTGGGCAATCAGCCCTCGTCCAGGTAGCAGATCAAGACCGCCGCACCGTGCGCGGCCTGTCAATATTCGTGCGCGTCAGCACGATTGTCGCCTGGCTTTGGCCGGGCGGTTCTTTGTCCGGTGCTGTCAAAGTGCTCAGACGTGGTGGTCCACGGCGATGAGAATGGCGCAGGGCGCATGCTCGAGCAGCGACGCGCCCACCCAGCCCTTCCACCAGCGGGCTGCAAACGACTGGCGTTGCGGATGGCGCACGACGATCAGCTCCGACCCCAGACGGGCCGCCATCCTGCAGATCTCCTCGATCGGCTCACCCGCCGCGAGCACACCTTCGGCATCGAATCCGCGCTCGCGCAGTTGCACGACGCCGGTGTCGAGCAACGCCTGCGCGCGTAGCCGGTCATCCTCGAGCACCTCGCCCGGGACATAGCCCTCTCCCAGGAACAACCCACTCGGCATCGGCAGAATGGCGAGCAGATGCACGTGCTGGTGAGGTATCCAAGCAAGTTCCGGCGTCGCCAACAGGCGGGCGAGTCCAACTTCCGAAGCGTCGTAGGCCATCAGAATGTTCATCGGCGACTCCTCGTTACCTTTGGCGAGGGGTCGATTCTATGCCCGTGCTCGCCACCCGCGCTTGCCCCCGAGGCTGGCGGCTACACGCGGCGACCGCCGTCGACCTCCGGGCAGGCACCGTGATGAATTCGGCTTCGTCCGATGCAACGAAGCGACGCGACGAACTTGGCGCGCATCTCGGGCATGTCGCCGCCCATGAACTCAGCCAGCAGCGGCGACGCTGCGCAGCCGGCCCAAAAAAAATGGGAGTCTGCCGGCTCCCAGTCTCGTGACGAACCTGCTGTGATCAGGCGCGGGTTGCCACGCATACCGGCCCGTCCTGCTCCGCCACTTCCTTGCTGTCCTTGGTGCCCACGGTGGCGAGATCCACCCCATGGCGCACCGCGGTCATCTCAGCGAGGATCGACACGGCGATCTCCGGAGGCGTCTTGCTGCCAATGCGCAGTCCCACCGGACCATGCAGGCGATCCAGTTCTTCAGCGGACAGGTCGAACTCGGCCAGCCGCTGCTTGCGCTTCGCCGTGTTCAGTCGAGAGCCGAGCGCGCCGACGTAGAACGCTGCCGACTTCAGCGCCTCGAGCAGCGCGAGATCATCGAGCTTCGGGTCGTGCGTGACGGCCACCACCGCACTGTGCGAATCCAGGTTCAGCTCGGCGATGACATCGTCGGGCATGCCGCGGGTGAAATCGCAGCCCGCCACTGTCCAGCTATTGGCGTACTCCTCCCGCGGATCGCACACCACCACGTTGTAGTCCAGGGCCAGGGCCATCTGCGCCAGGTACTGCGAGAGCTGCCCGGCGCCAATCACCAGCAGCCGCCAGCGCGGTCCGTGCACCGTTCTGAGCGTCTTGCCGTCGAACAGCGTCCCATCGTCGCTGCGGGCCGCAGCGCTGAGGCGTACGTGGCCGGTTGCCATGTCCAGTTCGCGCGCCACGAGTTCGCGCTTGCCTACACGCTCCAGCAACTGGTGCAGCCAGCGCGTGTCCACCACGGGTTCGAGCACGATGCGCAGCTGTCCGCCGCACGGCAGACCGAAGCGCGCGGCCTCTTCCTTAGAGATGCCGTACACGGTCAGCTCCGGCCGGTCGCCCGCGAGGTCCTGCTTGCGAATTCGGTCGATGAGATCGTCTTCCACGCAGCCGCCCGACACCGATCCGGCGACGAGACCATCGTCACGAACCGCCAGCAGGGCACCAGCCGGGCGCGGTGCGGAACCCCAGGTCTCCACCACGGTCGCGAGAACGACCTTGTGCCCCTCGGCCAGCCACTGGGCGCTGCTCTTGAGTACCTGCAGATCGACGCTATCCATACCACCTGCCTGGAAGAAGAACTCTTTGCTTCGACGCGGTTGACGCCCCTGCGTGCGGCCGGCAACCGTTATTCCCGCCGGGAAATAACCCGGCCGCGAAAAACCCCCGCTTGCTCACCGTGAGCAAGCGGGGGTCGGGTACTGCTGCAACCGCTTACGACGCGCGCAGATTCTCGGGCGTCAACGGCAGCATCTTGGCACGCTTGCCGGTAGCGGCGGCGATCGCATTGGCAATCGCCGGCTGGATCACGGCCGTGGCGGGTTCGCCCAAGCCACCGGGGGGCTGATTGTCCGCCGGCTTGATCCAGTGAAACTCGAGCTGCTTGGGCGCTTCGTTGATCCGGGCAACGCGATACGAGTCGAAGTTGTTTTGTTCGACCGTGTTCTCGTTGACTGTGATCTCACCCCACATGCAGGCCGACTGACCGAAGTTGATGCAAGACTCCATCTGAGCCAGAGCCTGGTCCGGATGGACCAGCGGTCCGGCATCGACCACCGACACCACACGATCCACGCTCACGTCGTAGTTCGGGGAGACGGTGACTTCGGCGACCATCGCGATGACGGTGTTGTAGCCTTCCATCACCGCCACGCCACGGCCCTTGCCCTTGCCCAGAGGCTTGCCCCAGCCGGACTTCTCTTTGACCATCTGGAGCGCGTTCTTGATGCGGGGACCCACCGCCACACCAGCGGACAGACCCGACCAGGCGTGCTTGGACGGCGCCATGTCGATCATGGCCAGGCGGTAGTCGATCGGGTCCTTGCCTGCAGCTGCCGCGCACTCGTCGATGAAGCACTCGAGCGCAACCGCGTTCAGGTTGTGGGACACCGCGCGCCAGTACCCCACCGTGACACCCGTGTCGTGCATCTGGTAGGTGAACTTCAAATTCGGCACGGCATAGGGGAAGTTGTCGATTCCTTCCACCGCGAACGGGTCGATGCCATCCTTCACCACGCTCGGGAACAGACGCGCGGAGATGGAGGGGCTGGTGGAGTGGAAACGCATGCCGGTGATCATGCCGTTGGCGTCTAGACCCGCGCTGAGCGTGTACATACCGGCCGGACGGTAGGAATCGTGCGTCATGTCGTCTTCACGGCTCCACACCATCTTGACCGGTACGCCGCCGGCAGCCTTGGAGATTTCCGCGGCGTCGATGGCGTAGTCCACTTCCACGCGACGGCCGAAACCGCCACCGAGGTAGGTTGTGCGCACTTCCACCTGCTCCGGCTTGAGGCCCGTTGCGCCAGCGACGACGTGCGGAATCAGCTGCTGGAACTGGGTCGGCGTGATGATGATCGCCTTGTCCGCACTCACCTGGGCCGTCGTGTTCATCGGCTCCATCGGGGAGTGCGACAGGAACGGCAGCGTGTAGGTGGTGGTGACGGTCTTGGCGGCCTTGGGCATGGCCTCCTCGACGTTACCGGACTCGCGGAAGGTTGCACCGGGCTGCTTGGCAGCTTGCTGAATGCCAGCCCAGATCTTCTGCATGTTCAGACCGGCATTGGGGCCTTGGTCCCACTCCACGCGCAGCAGATCCTTGGCCTTCTTGGCTTGCCAGTACGAATCGGCGACCACGGCCACACCGCGGCTGTACTGCACCACGGCCTTCACCCCAGGCATGTTCTTGGCGCGCGAATCGTCGTAGCTCTTGAGCTTTCCGCCGATGTAGGGGCTCATCGCCACCGCGGCGTACATCATGCCGGGGACGCGGGCGTCGATGCCGAAGATCGGATCGCCCTTGACCTTCATGGGCGTGTCGATACGCTTCTGCTTGACGTTGCCGACCACCTTGAAGGCAGAGACGGGCTTGAGCGGAACGTCCTTCGGCACTTCCATCTGCGCCGCCTTCGGCGCAGCCATGCCATAGTTCATACGCTTACCGCCGGGGCCGATCAAAGAACCGTTCTCGGCTTTGACCTGAGAGGCGTCCACGCCCCACTCGGCTGCAGCAGCGGACACGAGCATCATGCGCGCGCTGGCGCCAGCCTTGCGCAACTTCTCCCACGCGTCACGCACGGAGGTCGAGCCACCAGTGAGCTGACCGCCCAGCAGCGAGTTAATGTAGACCTCGGCCGGCGGAGCGAATTCCACCTTCACCTTGCTGAAATCGACCTCAAGCTCTTCGGCGATAAGCATTGGCATCGAGGTGGCGACGCCTTGGCCCATTTCCGAACGCGCGACCATCAGAGTGATCTGGTTGTCGCTGCCGATCTTCACCCAGGCATTGGGCATGGCGTAACCGCCACCACCGTCGGCTTGCGCCATCTTGCCGGGCAGATGAAAGCCAATGGCCAGACCGCCGGCGACGGCAGCAGAGGCCTTGACGAAATCACGACGGGATTGGTTCTTAATCTCTTCCATGTCTCAATCCCTCCTTAAGCGTTCTTAGCTGCGTGCTTGATCGCAGCGCGGATACGGGGATAAGTGCCGCAGCGGCAGATGTTGCCCGACATAGCAGCGTCGATGTCCGCGTCGGACGGATTCCTGTTGGCGGCCAACAGGGCGCTGGCCGACATCATCTGACCGGGCTGGCAGTAGCCGCACTGCGGCACGTCCAGCGCGATCCAGGCCTTCTGCACCGCATTCATCTTGAGGCCTTCGATCGTCGTGATCTTCTGACCGGCGACCGAGCCGATCTGAGTCTGACAAGAGCGGATTGCCATGCCGTTCAGGTGCACCGTACAGGCGCCGCACAGGGCCTTGCCGCACCCGAACTTGGTGCCGGTCATGCCCAGGGTATCACGCAGGACCCAGAGCAGCGGAGTATCCGGCGCAACGTCCACGGTCTCATTTTTACCGTTAACGTTGAAGGTGATGTTCATAAAAGCTCCCCCTTCGAGGTAGGTTGGGATGGAACAACTACAGGTACAACAGCGGGAAAATACACGAAGGCCCTTCCCCTTTCAACAATTGGACGGCAGCGTTTCTCCTTCCAATCTCCGGGGTTAGGCTCGTTCGAGCTGGTCTGACGGCGGATGCAAGGGATGCTGCATCGCACAATCGCGATCCATCAGTTCCCCCGCCGGGCACTCAGAGCACAATCGCAACGCAAGAGTTCCGTACAGCGCCAATGCGCGGTGCAACGCACGGAGAAGCCATGCATGCTGCCCTGCAGCGCGACAGGTCCGGCACACGGCCCGGCACCCCGGCCAGCACCGATCAGCGGTGGTCGTGCTTGCGTAGTTCGACCTTCGCGATGGCGGCGCGGTGCACCTCGTCCGGACCGTCGGCTAGGCGCAACGTGCGGTTCCAGGCGTACATCCAGGCCAGCGGAAAGTCCTGGCACACGCCGCCGCCGCCATGCGCCTGGATCGCCCAGTCGATCACCTGCTGCGCCGCATTCGGCGCGAGCACCTTGATCATCGCGATCTCCGCCTTCGCCGCCTTGTTGCCCACCGTGTCCATCATGTAGGCAGCGTTGAGCGTGAGCAGGCGAGAGGTGTCGATGGCAATGCGCGACTCGGCGATGCGCTCGTGCCACACGCTCTGCTCAGCGACCGGCCGGCCGAACGCGACGCGGGCCTTCAGCCGCTTGCACATCAGTTCCAGCGCACGCTCGGCCTGACCGATGATGCGCATGCAGTGGTGAATGCGCCCCGGCCCGAGACGGCCCTGCGCGATCTCGAAGCCCCTGCCCTCGCCCAGGAGAATGTTGGAGACCGGCACGCGCACGTTCTCCATCACCACTTCCATGTGGCCGTGGGGCGCGTCGTCGTAGCCAAACACGCTCAGCGGACGCGTCACCTTCATTCCCGGCGCATCCGAGGGCACCAGGACCATCGACTGCTGCTTGTGCTTGTCCGGGTTGTCCGGGTCGGTCTTGCCCATCACGATGTTGATCTTGCAGCGCGGATCGCCGGCCCCCGAAGACCACCACTTGCGCCCGTTGATCACGTACTCGTTGCCCTTGCGCTCGATCTTGCACTGGATGTTGGTCGCATCCGAGGAAGCGACCTCGGGCTCGGTCATCAGGAACGCCGAACGGATCTGGCCCTCCAGCAGCGGGGTGAGCCACTGCTGCTGCTGTTCGGGGGAACCGTAGCGCAGCAGCACTTCCATGTTGCCGGTGTCCGGCGCAGAGCAGTTGAACACCTCCGGCGCCCACTGGACGTGGCCCATGACTTCACACAGCGGCGCGTATTCGAGGTTGCTAAGTTCCCCGCCGTGCTGCTTCGGCCGCCACAGGTTCCACAGACCTTGTTTGCGTGCGATCGGTTTAAGTTCCTCGATGATGCGAGTAGGCACCCAGGCATTGCCTTTGGCGCGGTTCTCCTCGATCTCCTCGAAGAAGCGGTTCTCGTTGGGGAGGATGTGCTGCTCCATGAAGGCGCTGACCTGCGCGCGCAGCTTCTGGACTTTTTCCGAGTATGCGAAATCCATGTGCGAATTCCCGTTATGCGGCGATGCCGCTTCGTGGTTGGAACGATAAGCCGGTCGCCGCCGGAGCGGGCATGCCCCTCACGCGGCCTCTGGGGTAGTGCGTTCGAAGCGATGCATCGCCTCGCGCAAGAATCCGGGCACCGGCGCCGAGGTGCGCGTGGCCGGGTCGGCGTTGACGTAGATCAGCTCGCCGCTCACGAGCAGCGAATCGGCCCGATGGAGCTCGAGGAGGAAGCGCACGCTGCTGCGGCCGATGCGCGCTGCGCGCACCAGCACGTCGAGCTGGTCATCGTACACCGCGGGCGCGTGGTATTCGATCGTGGCTTTCTTCACGAACAGGTCGGTGCCGTGCTGGAGGATCCCGTCTGGGTACGGATAGCCGAGCGCACGCCAATACTCGGTGATGCCGACGTCGAAGTAGAGCAGGTAGTTCCCATTGAACACGATGCCCTGGCGATCCACCTCGGCCCAGCGCACGCGCAGGGGATGAGAGAAGGCAAACTCGGCGCGCGACATGGTGGTCGGGCTCACTCGTAGCGCCGGGTGAGCCATTCGGCCACCAGGCACGGCTTGCCGCTGCCCTCGCGCTCCAGCGTCACGTCCCAGGTGAGTTGCACGCCGCTGCCCTCGAGCGCTTCCACCTCGCGCAGACGCAGGTGCGCGCGGATGCGCGCGCCCACAGGCACCGGCGCAGTGAAGCGCACCCGGTTCAGCCCGTAGTTCACGCCCATGCGCGCACTGGTGAAGGCGATCGACTCGCCCAGGAACTTCGACAGCAGCGACAGGGTCAGGAAGCCGTGCGCGACGGCGGCGCCGAACGGCGATTCGCGCTGCGCCCGCACCGGATCCACGTGGATCCACTGATGGTCCCCGGTGGCCTGCGCGAACAGGTTCACGCGCTCCTGGGTCATCTCCAGCCAGTCGCTGACCGCCACCTCCTGACCCACGCGCTCCTTTAGTTCCCGCAAGCTCGCGATCTCGAGCCGAGGCATCCGCATCTCCCATTGCCACTGCCGCGATTATATGCGGTGTGATCGGGGCCTTTGTCCGGGAGAAGCGATGGCCGAGGGCTACGCCCTGATGAACTGCTTCGACACGCAGGGAAAGCGCAATTACGCCACCGGACTGCTGGCGACGATGCGCAACATCTTCGGCGGCCATGCCGTAGCGCGCAAGACCAGCCGACTGACCGGTCGCTAGCGGATCAGGTCGAGCGTGTGCGCGATCACGGGCACTTCGCTCGCCTCATCGAACTCGGCACCGGCCTCCACCCCCGCCCGCGCGATCTCCTCTACGTCGTCACAACGCTCGTACAGGGCGAACATCGCGCCAAGCGCGAAATCTGTCCCCGAGCCAATGGCCCAGAAACGGGGGAAGGACTCAACGTCGCGCGTGGGCGTAACGCCGAAGATGCCACGCGGATTGGCCAGCACGGCGGTCATGCGCGTGGTCTCGTAGGGATCGTCGCTGTCGCGCCGCGGATTGAGGTGGTACTCGTCGCGCAGCAGCCGATGCATGGTGCGCCAGGTGTCGAAGATCGCCGCCGTGGAATCGAGGTTGACGTTTTCGGGGTGGCGCGAGAAATAGCTCTGGAGCACCGTGTTGTGCACGGCGTAGCCGATGGTGCCGATGAAGGTATCGCCGAAGCGGAACACCTTGTCTGGGGACTGCACGTAGTGCGCCTTCTGCTTGCGTGAGCCCATGGTCGCCAGCGTGTCGCAGGCGATGCACGCCTTGCCCCCCTTGCGTACCACGACGATTGTGGACATCTCAGGCGGTCCGTTTCAGCTCGCGCACGCCGCCGTGCTCCTGCGCGGGCGGGAAGTGGTACCAGTGGCGGTGCGGCGAGTGCCCGCGGCAGGCCAGGCACTGGGTAAGGCGCCACTGATGCGCGCAGCCAGGGCACATGCCGCGCGTCCAGAAGGTGTTCCATACGGTCCCGCATTCGGGCGTGCACATCCAGCGGTCTTCGGCCTGCGGCCGCCATGCGCACCTGGGGCAGTAGATCTCGGAGTTTTCCATGGCAGGTCGAACGCTCGCCGTTCGTCTTGGTCTTATCCGGCGCCGTCCGCGCCGCGGCGTACATTACGCCATGGTGCGCCAACTGGCCAGCCGGACCGCACCGGCAGCCACCCTGTGGGAGGACCCATGCCCAATCCGATTGCCGGCGGCCTGCTGCGCTTTGCCGCCAACCTGCGTTTTCCCACCCTGTTCATCGTCACGGCCGGGCTGTTCCTGCTCGACCTGGTCATCCCCGACTTCATCCCGTTTGCCGACGAACTGCTGCTCGGCCTGCTCGCCCTTCTGTTCGCCAACCTTCGTCGCAAGCCGACCAGGGCCGGCCCGGTTCAGCCCCTGTAGCGAGCCGCCACAGCGCTGGTTTCGCGCGCCAGCAGGAACTGGTCGCTGGTGACCGCCAGGAACTGCATTCCCCGGGAGATCCAGTCCTTCGCCTCGGCCTCGTTGAAATTCAACAGCCCCGGCACCTTGCCGCTGCGCTTGACGCGCTCGAGCACGTCGGCGATCGCCGCCTTGACCTCGGGATGGCCGGGATTGCCAAGGTGACCGTAGTCGGCTGCGAGGTCCTGCGGACCGACGAACAAGCCGTCCACGCCGTCGATCGCGGCCATTTTCTCGATCTGGCCGACCGCCGCACGCGTCTCCACCTGCAGCAGCAGGCACACCTCGTCGTTGGCGTGCACGAAATAGTCCTTCACCCGCCCGAAGCGGTTCGATCGCGCGTTGGTCGTCACACCGCGCACCCCGTGCGGCGGATAGCGCACCGCGGCCACGGCGCGGCGCGCCTCCTCCTCGGTCTGCACGTTGGGCAGCAGCAGGGTCTGCACGCCGACGTCGAGCAGGCGCTTGATCATCACCGTGTCGTTCCACGGCGCGCGCACCACCACCTGGCAGGGATAGGCGGAGGCGGCGTGCAGCTGCTGGTGCACATTGGGCAGGTCGTTGGGCGCGTGCTCCATGTCGATCAGGATCCAGTCGAAACCCGCGCCGGCGCAGATCTCCGCCGATGCCACGCCCCCCAGGCTGACCCAGCAGCCGACCTGCACCTTGCCCGCACGCAGATTGCGTTTGAGCTGATTCACCGGAAATTCCACGCCGCCCTCCTCCAATCGCGGCGCGCCGCGGTCGGCGCGCTCGTCCTCGCCGCGATTCTAGCCCTGAAGCCGGTTTGCACGTCCCCGCGCAAGCACGCAGAATGTCGCGCTCCGTCCATCCAAGCAGAGACACATGGCAAGCACACCATCCTTCCGCGGCGTGTATCCGATCCTCGCCACGCCGTTTCACGACGACGAGTCGCCCGACCTGGAATCGCTCGAGCGCATGGTGCGCTTCATGGCGCGCGCCGGCGTGGACGGTGTCACCGTTCTCGGCGTGCTGGGCGAAGCCAATCGCATGCTCGACCGCGAACGCGAGGCGGTCGTGCGCACCGCCGTGCAGGCCACGCAGGGCGCGCTGCCGGTCATTGTGGGCACCAGCCACAGCGGCACGCGCGCCGCGCTGGGCCTGAGCCAGATGGCGCAGGAGTTGGGGGCGGCCGCGGTAATGGTGACGCCGCAGGCCGAGGCAGTGCCCGGCGACGATCGCGTGTTCGAGTACTACCGCAGCATCGCCGAAGGCATCTCCATCCCAATCGTGGCCCAGGATCACCCGGCCTCGACCGCGGTGCACATGGGCGTGCCGCTCATCCTGCGCATGCTGCACGAGATTCCGCGCATCGCCGCGATCAAGGAGGAGGCGCTGCCGACCGCGCCGAAGATCCGCGCACTCACCGGCGGCATGCAGCGCAAGGTGCCTATCCTCACCGGCTTGGGCGCGCTCTACGGGCAGTTCGATCTCGAAGCGGGATCGGACGGATTCAACACCGGCTTTGCCTTCCCGGAGGTATTGACGGTGATGGTCAGGGCCGCCCAGGCGGGCGACTGGACGCGGGTGCGCGCGCTGTACACCCGCTTCCTGCCCCTGATCGTGTTCGAGCAGCAGCCGGGCGTGGCGATCCGCAAGGAGATTCTGCGTCTGCGCGGACTGATCGCGGGCGCGCGCGTGCGCCATCCCGGCGCCAGCATCCAGCCGGCCGCCGCGCAGCAGCTGCGCAGCCTGCTGGAGCAGGTCCTGCCCGGGGTGGACCTGACCCGGCCGCTGGTGCTTTGAGCAGCGCCGCAGCGAGGAGAGCCGCATGGCCTACGACCACTACAAGAGCCTGAAGATCACCCGCCTCGACGACGGCATCGTCGAGATCGCCATGGGCGAGCCGGGACGCCTCGGCGCGGCGGACGCCAACACGCACGCCGAGCTGGCCGAGATCTGGCGCGACGTGGACCGCGATCCCGATGCGCGCGTGGCCATCATCCGGGGCATCGGCAAGGGTTTTTCCGCAGGCGGCAGCCTCGACTTGGTGGACGAGATGAGCCGCGACTTCGACACCCGCGCACGCGTGTGGCGGGAGGCGCGCGACCTGGTCTACAACGTGATCAACTGCTCGAAGATCGTGGTCTCGGCGATGCATGGCCCCGCAGTAGGCGCAGGCTTGGTCGCCGGCCTGCTGGCGGACATCTCGATCGCTGCGCGCAACGCCCGCATCATCGACGGCCACACGCGTCTGGGTGTGGCCGCTGGCGATCATGCCGCCATCGTCTGGCCACTGCTGTGCGGCATGGCCAAGGCCAAGTACTACCTGCTGCTGTGCGAGGAAGTCAGCGGCGAGGAAGCCGAGCGCATCGGCCTGGTCTCGATGTGCGTGGACGAGGCGCAACTGCAGGACACGGCGCTGGAGGTCGCACGAAAGCTCGCGCGCGGCTCGCAGTCGGCACTGCGCTGGACCAAGTACAGCCTGAACAACTGGCTGCGCCAGGCCGGCCCAGGATTCGATACCTCGCTGGCCCTGGAGTTTCTCGGCTTCTCGGGTCCGGACGTGCGCGAGGGCGTGAGTTCGCTGCGCGAAAAGCGCGCGCCCCGGTTCGATCCAGGCTGCCCGTTCTGACCTGCGTCGCCTCGGGCGAAAGGGCTTCGCCCGGCGCAAGCCGGGCGAGATACGAACAGACCTGCCGTGCGCTTTCGTCGAACGGCGCCGGGTCCTAGCCGCGACCCACGAACGGCATCTTGGTGGCCATGATCGTCATGAACTGGACGTTCACGTCCAGTGGCAGATTGGCCATGTGAAGAACCGCCTCGCCCACTCTCGCCACGTCCATCATCGGCTCCACCGCGATCTGCCCGTTGGCCTGCGGCACGCCCGTTGCCATGCGCGCCGCCAGTTCCGTCCTCGCATTGCCGATGTCGATCTGGCCGCAGGCGATGTCGTACTTGCGCCCGTCCAGCGAGGTGGACTTGGTCAGCCCGGTTATCGCGTGCTTGGTCGAGGTGTAGGGCGCGGAGTTCGGTCGCGGCGCATGTGCCGAGATCGAGCCGTTGTTGATGATGCGCCCGCCGCGGGGATCCTGGTCCTTCATGATCCTGATCGCTTCCTGCGTACACAGGAAGGGCCCGGTCAGGTTGATGTCCACCACCTGCTTCCACTGCTCGAAGGTCAACTCCTCCATCGGCACGCCCGGGGCATTGACGCCGGCGTTGTTGAACAGCACATCGAGGCGGCCGAATTTCTGCTTCACCTGGGCAAACAGATTGCGCACCGATTCGGGGTTGCTCACGTCGGCGGCGATGGCGGTGGCGCGTTCCCCGGCCGCACCGGCCTCGGCGATGACCTGATCGAGCATCTCCTTGCGCCGCCCGGTCAGCACCACGCGATAGCCGTCGCGCAGCAGCGCCAGCGCCGATGCCTTGCCGATGCCGGTGCCGGCTCCCGTAACCACGGCAACTCTGTTGTGTGCGGCCATTGCGCGCCTCCTCGTGTTTGTCCGAGGCCGCATGGTACCGCAGCACTAAGCAGCCGCGCCCGAGCGCATGCGAGTGATGCTCGCGTCGCGCTTCAGTCGTTGTTGAGCCGCGCGTCGAATCCCGCCTGGGCGAGGGCGGCGATGACCTGCTGCACGTGCTCGTGGTCGCGTGTCTGGACCACGAAATCCACCTCGACCGACTGCACCGGAAGGTTGGTGAAGGCGCGCTGGTGGAAGATTTCCTCGATGTTGGCGTTCTGCTCGGCCAGGCAGGCGGTCACCTGCGCAAGCGCGCCGGGCAGGTCGCGCAGCTGCACGGTCAGGCGCGAAAGCCGGCCCGTGCGCACCATGCCCCGTTCGATGAGATCGGCCAGCACCAGCGGATCGATGTTGCCGCCGCATAGCACCAGCCCCACTTTTCTGCCGCGGAAGCGCTCCCGGTTGGCCAGTACCGCGGCGAGGGCGGTCGCCCCCGCCCCTTCCACGACCGTCTTTTCGATTTCCAGCAGCAGCACGATGGCCTGTTCGATGTCGCCCTCCTCCACCAGCAGCACGCTGCTCACCAGCTTGCGCACGATGGGCAGCGTCAGCGAACCGGGATGCTTCACGGCGATGCCGTCGGCGATGGTGTTGCTGCCGAACTGCGGTGTGGCGTTGGTCAGCGCGCAGTACATCGACGGGAATCGTGTCGTCTGCACGCCGATCACTTCGATGTCCGGCACGAGGCCCTTGGCCGCAGTGGCCATTCCGCTGATCATGCCGCCTCCGCCGATGGGCACCACCAGCACCTCCAGGTCCGGCTGCGTCTCCAGCATCTCCAGTGCGATCGTGCCCTGGCCCGCGATCACCTTCTCGTCGTCGTACGGATGCACCAGCGTCAACCCGCGCGCCTTGGCCAGCTCCTGCGCGTGCACCCGCGCGTCGTCGAACACCTCACCGTGCAGGATAACCTCGGCGCCGTGCCCGCGCGTGTGCACGACCTTGACCCCAGGCGTGTACCGGGGCATGACGATGACCGCCGGGATGCCGAGCCGGCGCGCGTGGTAGGCCAGACCCTGTGCGTGATTGCCGGCCGATGCGGCGATCACCCCGCGCGAGCGCTGCTCGGGTGTGAGCGAAAGCAGCTTGTTCAGCGCGCCGCGCTCCTTGAAGCTCGCAGTGAACTGGTGGTTCTCGAACTTGAGGTAGATCTGCGCGCCGGTGATCTGCGACAGCGTGCGCGAATGCAGGCAGGGCGTGCGGACGATGTTCCCGTCCAGCGCGTGCGCTGCCGCCTGTACGTCCCGGAGTGTGATACTCATGCTGCGTAGGTTAGCAGAGCCGAATAACAAAAAACCCGCCGAAGCGGGTTCATTGGCCGGAGCCGGGTGACGCTCAGGCGGATTGGATGTTCGAAGCCTGCTTGCCCTTCGGCCCGGTGGTGACTTCGAAGCTCACGCGCTGTCCTTCCTTGAGCGTCTTGAAGCCCTCCATCTTGATCGCGGAGAAATGCGCGAACAGATCCTCGCCCTTATCGTCCGGCGTGATGAACCCGTAGCCCTTCGACTCGTTGAACCACTTCACCGTACCAGTTGCCATTTGCCTACCCTCGAGACTGATTGAAACAGCGGGCTCCCACCCGTGCTGATGTTTGGGCTTCAAGCCCGCGATCGGCGGCACCGACACGGTCGAACTCAAACATGCCGCCGGATCATACGCCTTCTGCATCGAATTTCTAGCCAGTTCAGCACTCAGGCAATGCCCTAAGCATCGATCAGCGCAGGGGATCAGTCGGCGCGTACGTCGTCTTCGAGAGACGCATCAGTTCGGCAGCGGAACCTGCGCGTAGGTCCGTCGCTCAGCTCCCCAAAATCATGAAAATCTCGGTTCCGCCGCGTGGGCGTCCCGGGCACAATTCCGTGTTTGGCAGATTGCGGCGGTGCCACCCGCGTTTTCCTGCGAGGCAAATGACATGCGTGTGTTCTCTGGCGCCCGTGTAGGCGCTGTTCTCGGCCTGCTCGCGCTGGCTTGCGGCGCGTTGGCAGCCGAGACCCGCTCCGACCCCTGGGTCGGCGACCTCTCCCCCATCGGCGCACAGGACTGGAACCGTGAGCGCGCGGCCCACCTACTCGAGCGCGCCGGCTTCGGCGGTACCCCCGAAGAGGTAAATGCCCTGGCCGCCGTCCCGCCGGAGCAGGCGGTTGCCCGGCTGGTGAACTATCGCAGCGTGGACAACAGCCACCTCGCGCCCTTCGATGCGTCCGACTTGTGGGACGATGGTCTCGACCCCTTCCCGGTCAGCCGACCCGCCACCACCGACCAGGCCAAGGCCAAAGGCGAAGCACTTGGCGTGCAGGTCAAGCCCGCAGGCAACCGCCCGATGCAGCCGGTGGTGAACAAGTTCTTCTACTGGCTGCGTGCGAGCCGGCTTGAGACCAATCGCGCCGCCTACTGGTGGGCCAGCCGCATGCTCGCCACCAATCGACCGCTGGAAGAGAAGATGGCGCTCTTCTGGCACGGCCACTTCGCCACCAGCGAGGAGAAGGTGCGCGACGTGCGCAAGATGTTACTGCAGCTCGAGCTGTTCCAGCAGCAGGGCACCGGCAGCTTTCGCGACCTGCTCGTCGGCGTCGCGCAGGACCCGGCCATGCTCGCATTCCTCGATGCCGGGGTGAACGTCAAGGGCGCACCGAACGAGAACTTCGCCCGCGAGATCATGGAACTCTTCACCATGGGCGTGGGCAACTACACCGAGCAGGACATCCGCGAGGCCGCGCGCGCCTTCACCGGCTGGAACTACGACGACCTCAACTTCGTCGTCAATCGCGACCAGCACGACGACAGCGAGAAGACCGTGCTGGGCCGCACCGGCCGCTTCGATGGGGTCCAGGTGATCGACATCATTCTGGCGCACCCGGTGACCGCCGAGTACATCACCGCGAAGATCTACCGTTACTTCGTGCGCGAGGACGTCAGTCCCGCGCTGCGCAAGGAACTCGGCGCCGTGCTGCGCGATAACGACTACGCGATCGCGCCGTTGCTGCGCACGATCTTTCTGTCGCGCGACTTCTACAGCGCCCCGAGCGTCGGCACCCGCATCAAGGGCCCGGCCGAGATGGTCGTGTCCACCTACCGCAAGCTTGGCCTGAAGCAGATGCCCGGCGTACCGGACTTCAACGACACCACCTCGGCGCTGGGCCAGCAGTTGTTCCGCCCACCGACGGTGGCCGGCTGGGCGCAGGGTCGCAGCTGGATCACGCCCGGCCTGCTGATCGAGCGCGGCAATTTCGCGCGCGACGTGATGTTCCCCGACATCACCTACGTCCCCACCGACCGCTACCCGTCGCTGCTGACCGGCGACGAGATCCGCGCCGTGCACGAGCGCATCGGCATGGGTTACGACATCTCCAGCGCCACCAAGCCGGCGAACATGGCCATGGCCGGCACCGGTGGCGGCGACGCGATGGCGATGGCCATGTCGAGCGCGATGGTCGATCGCGATGAGGATTTCAATACGCGCTACGCCAGCTATCGCGGCTGGCAGATGGCGGTGGAGCGCGTGAAGCCGATCCCACGCACTTTCGCGCGACTCGATCTCGCCGGAATGGTGCAGGCGCAGCGGCTCACCGACACGACGCAGGTCGTTGACTACATGCTCGCGCGCTTCCTGCGCGTGCCCATCGACACCCAGCGCCGCGCGCAGCTGATCGGTTTCCTCGATGCTGAATTGGGAACGCAGGACATCGCGCGCGCGCGTACCTATCTGGAAGAACCGCTGCGCATGCTCGTGCACCTGATCCTGAGCATGCCCGAATACCAGCTCGGTTGAGCGCGGCGGGCCGGACGATCTGGAGGAAACGGACTTGAATCGAACCGAACTGCAAAAACTCCTCGCCCGCCGGCGCGTGCTCAAGGGCGCTCTGGGCGGCGTATGCGCGCACACCGCCGGCACACTGGGCTTGCCGCTGTTCTTCGGCAACGCTGCACAGGCGCTCGCCGCAATGCCGGCGCGCGATCAGCGCATCCTCGTCGTGATGGAACTGTCCGGCGGCAACGACGGGCTAAACACGCTGATCCCCTACGCCGACGACGCCTACTATCGGCATCGCCCGAACATCGGCATCAAGGCGGGGAAGCTGCACAAGATCGACGACCAGTTCGGCTTCAGCCCGGGAATGGCCGGCTTCGAACGTCTGTACAAGGATGGTAAGCTGGCCGTATTGCACGGCTGCGGCTACGACCAACCCTCCTTCTCGCACTTCACGTCGATGGCCTACTGGCACACGGCTGCACCGAACAGCGGCGGCGAATACGGCTGGGTCGGGCAGCTGGCTGACGCGCTCCAGCCGCAAGGCGCCCCAAATTTCCTGGTCAATATCGATGAGACGCAGTCGCTCGCGGTGCGCAGCCGCGCGCACACGCCGGTGGTGTTCGACGACCCGGAGAAATTCGTTCGCAAAGGCTTCTTTCAGGAGAGGCCGGTGTTCGAGCGCATCGCCGATTCCAGTGCGCCGGTCAACGACTCGCAGCGCTATCTGCTCGAGGTCGCGCGCAGCGCAAAGGATGCCTCCGCACTGGTGCGAGAGGCCTGGGCGGCCTACCGCACCCCGGTGGACTACGGGGTCTATCCGGTGGACCTGAAGAAGGTGGCTGCCCTGATCGATGCCGAATTGCCGACGCGGCTGTACTACGTCGCATATCGGCACAATGCCTTCGACACCCATGTGCACCAGAGCGATCTGCACGCGCGCCAGCTCACTTATGTCTCCGACGCCGTGCTCGCGTTCCAGCGCGACCTCGAGCGCATCGGCCGCGCCCAGGACGTGACGCTGCTCATCTTCTCCGAGTTCGGGCGACGCGTCCCGGAGAACACGAGCCTGGGGACCGACCACGGCACGGCGAACCTGATGTTCATGGCGGGTGAGCAGGTCAAGGGGGGCCACTATGGCAAGCCGGTCAGCCTGACTACGCTGGACGAAGGCGACAATCTGATCCCCACCATGGACTTCCGTCGCGGTTATGCCACCGCGATCGAGGGCTGGATGGGACTGCCGAGCAGCGAGAAGTTGCTGAGCGGGAAGTTCGAGCCCCTGCCGGTGTTCGGCGCTAGCTGAGGAGGTTGCGCGCCGCGAGGCTGCGCATTAACTCGGTGACGCCGTACGTCCACGGCGCGATCTGGTCGCAGTAGCCGACGCGGTTCGACAGCGCGCCGAGCTTGTCAGACCGGATCGTCACCACGTCGCCTCTCTTGTGGGTGAAGCCGCGCCCGGGTTCGCCCCGATCCTGCGTCGGTGCAAACGCGGTGCCGAGGAACAGCACCACCCCGTCGGGGTACTGGTGGTTGCGGCTGAGCGCCTGGCCCGCCAAGTCGAGCGGATCGCGGCTGATCTGCTTCAGGTCGTAGCCACCGCGCACGACGAAGCCGTCCTCGCCCGCGACCTCCACGTCGATGTGTACGGCCCGCATGTCATCGTGGGTAAAGGACGCGTCGATGAGGCGGATGAACGGCCCGATCGCGCAACTGGCATTATTGTCCTTCGCACGCCCGAGCAGCAGGGCACTGCGGCCTTCCCAGTCGCGCAGGTTGACGTCGTTGCCGAGCGTGGCACCGACTACCTTGCCGCCGCGGTCGATCGCCAGCACCAATTCCGGCTCCGGATTGTTCCAGGAGGAATTCTGCAGGATGCCGATGTCTGCCCCAGTTCCCACTGCCGACATCGGTTGGGCCTTGTTGAACACCTCGGCATCGGGACCGATGCCCACTTCGAGGTACTGCGACCACGCACCACGCTTGATCAGCGATTCCCTCAACCGCATCGCGGCAGGGGAACCGGGCACGACGCTGCCGATCTGGCCGCCGATCTCTTCGCCGATCGACTTGCGTAGCACCTCGGCCTGGGCTGGATCGCCATGCGCCTGCTCTTCGATCACGCGCTCGAGCATGCTGGCGATGAAGGTGACGCCGCAGGCGCGCACCGCCTGCAGATCGACCGGGGCCAGCAGATACGGGCGTTGCGGATCCAGTTTTCCGGCCGCGCTGTTGGCCAGCAGTGCCGCCGCCTCGCCGATGAGGCGTGTCTCGCTCAGCGCTGCGCGGACAACGCCCGCCACGTCTGCGCGATTGAGCAATTCGGCGCTGGTGGGCGCCACCGCGCTCAGATCGTAGGCCTTGCCCGCGTGCACGGCGATAGGCACCGGTCCGGGCGGCGAACCAGGCAACCAGGCGCGGCCGACCAGCAGGGCCTGCGCGTCTTGGGGAAGCGCGGATTGCGCGTCGAGAACCAGAGCAGGGACAGGCATGTCAGGGATTGCGGGCGTTCATGATGAAGCTGATCTCGGCGCCGCACTTGGGCGCACATACGAGACCCCACACATCCTGATCCGAGCGATACATGAAGTGGATGTCGAAGTGCTCGCCGTGGTTGTTCTCGGCACGCAGCGTGTACACCTCACGCACCGGCGATTGCGCCATCGCACCGTAGATTGAGACCTCCGCCGCCATGCGTTCGTGTAACTTGCGGGCCTGCTCGGCGCTGGCGTGCTCGATTGCAGCGGACACGAAGTAATGCGTCTCGGCGGCGGCCTTGGCCGGATTGGGCGTCCAGGCCGGGATCAGCACCGGGGTGGTGAAACTGCCCGGATAGCGCCACACCCAGTCGCGGCTGGGCACGAGAAACTGCGCGTCCGGCGTGCACTCCAGTCGGGCCCAGCGATCCAGGGGTGCGGGCAGCGTCGACACCGCGTCGGCGGGCGGCTTGCGGCAGTCGATCGCCTGGGGCACAGCGGCTTGCCCGTCGGAATGGGCGCGCGCCAACTGCATCGGCGCGGCGGCCAGAACAACCGCTGCCGCGACTGCGAGACGTTTCATGGAATCTCCTCCTGCGCGCTCGGCTGGGACCATTTCGCATCGTTCGAGCGGCCGGCGTCGTCTGATCGATCGATTATACATGCGGGGTTACAGGCACCCGGTCGCGAAACACGCGAAAAAAAGCCCCGGCATGAGCCGGGGCCGAAACATCGTTGCCGGGAAAATTGGGGGAGGAGGAGGAAACCAATGCCCCAAGCAACGAATCTTTGTCCTGGACAATACTAGTTCGGCATGACGACGCTGTCAATCACGTGGATGACGCCGTTGGTTGCCAGGACGTCGGTCCCGACGACGTTGGCGCTGTCGACCTTGACACCGGCGGTGCCCTTGGTGATGTTCAGCTTGCTGCCTTCCACCGTGGTCACTTTGCCGGGCTTGACGTCCTTAGCCATGACCGTGCCGGAAACCACGTGATAGGTGAGAATCTTGGTTAGCTTTTCCTTGTCCTTCAGCAGAGCCTCGACGGTACCGGCCGGCAGCTTGGCAAACGCTTCGTCGGTGGGAGCGAACACGGTGAACGGGCCCTTGCCCTTGAGCGTCTCGGTCAAGCCCGCAGCCTCGATGGCGGCGAGCAGGGTATTGAACGACCCGGCGGACTTGGCGGTATCGACGATGTCGGCCTGCGGTGCGGCCACGGCAGATCCTGCGGCAATGAGGGTCAGGCCGAAGAACAGCGAACGCAGCGATTTCAGGAAGGTCATGGAAGGTCTCCAATTGCGGTGGAAGTACGGACGTACACGTTGTCTGCGCAGACTTTGTCCTAGACACAACATCAGTTTTAGAAGTTCCGCAGAAATCCCGCATCTCGCAGATGTCGCCATCTGACGTCAGTCCGGTCACGATGCCGCCTGGCCGACTCGTCTTGCTCGACGTGGAGACCACGGGTGCCGATCCGCGCCGCGATCGCGTGACGGAGATCGGCCTATTGCTGGTCGACGACGGCGAAGTCGTCGAAGAGTGGTGCTCGCTGGTCAATCCGGGCCGGACCATCCCGCCGGGTATCCAGACACTGACCGGTATCACCGAGGCCATGGTGGAGAGCGCGCCGCGTTTCGAGGAGGTGGCGATGGATCTGGCCGCGCGCCTCAACGGCCGTCTGCTCGTCGCGCACAACGCCCGCTTCGACTATGCCTTTCTGCGCAACGAGTTCCGTCGCGCCAGCCTGCCCTATCGCAGCGACATGCTGTGCACCGTGCGCCTTTCCCGCGCGCTGTTTCCCGAGCACCCCAAGCACAACCTCGACGCGCTGATCGAACGCTTCGCGCTGTCGTGCGAGACCCGCCACCGTGCGCTCGACGATGCGCGTCTGCTGCTGCAGCTGTTGCGCGCGTTCGCCCATCGGATCGAAGCACAACGCTTGACAGAAGCAGTGTCGCAGGTGGTGCAGGCGCCGCGCGCACCGCCTGGGGTCGATGCCGACCTGCTCGAGGATCTGCCCGACACGCCCGGCATCTACGTGCTGTTCGGCGAAGATGGCACGGCCTTGTATGCCGGCAAGGCCGCAAACCTCCGCCAGCAGATCCTCACGCACTTCGCCGAACGTCGCCGGCACGCCAATGCCCAGCGCGAGGCGATCCGCAACGGACGAATGGAGTGGACGGCAACCGCCGGCGAACTGGGGGCGTCGCTGCGCCAGCTGCGCATGGTCGAGCGCGACGGGCCTTCGCACAACCGGCCGCCGCGTCGGGCGCACGAAGCGTGGGCGCTGCACTGGAAACCCGGGCTGAGCGGCGATGCGCCGATTACGGCTGTGGACCTGAACGCCGATGCGGGCCCGGAGAACGATCTGTTCGGACCGTTCCGCTCGCGCGCGGATGCGCTGACCGCGCTGCGCGCACTGGCGCGCGAGTACCGGCTATGCGCGGCGGCAGTCGGCCTCGAATCGCCCGGCGGCGCCTGCAGCGGCGTGCCCACTCGAACGTGCAAGGGCGTCTGCATCGGACGCGAGCATCCGGCGCAGCATGCACTGCGGGTGATGCAGGCACTGCAGCGCCTGCGCCTGCCCGTCTGGCCCTACGCCGGACCCGTGGCGCTGGTGGAGGAAGACACGCTGAACGGACGGCGTGAACTGCACGTGATCGACCGCTGGCGCTATCTCGGTTCCGCGCTCGAGGCACATGAAGCCCACGACTGGCTGTCGTCGCGCGCCCCTCTGCCCCGCTTCGACGTCGACATCTTCCGGCAACTGCGGCGCGCGCTGGAACACGGCGCCTATCGCGTGCACGACCTCTACGGCGCGCCGCCCTGATGCCGGTTGCGTGCCTAGCACGGCAGGCTACAATGCCGCGCGCGTCGAAACCACTGCGGCGGCCCGCGCCTGCTCAAGACTAAGGATTCCGACCTCATGGCTCAAGGCAGCGACCCCATTCCGCGGACCGCCCTCTGGCTCGGCACGGCCGGGCTCATCCCCTTCGTCGTGCTGACCAGCGCGCTGTACTCGCTGCCGGACTACCGCCCGATGCTGATGTTCTGGCTGACGTCCTACGCCGCGGTGATCCTGAGCTTCGTCGGCGCGGTGCACTGGGGTGCGGCGATGCTTCACGCGCGCATGAACGAGGGTGACCGCGCGGTGTTCATGACCTGGAGCGTGGTGCCCGCGTTGGTTGCCTGGGCGGCCCTGCTGATGCCGGCCAAGACCGGCCTGCTGCTGATGGCCACCACTTTCGCCGCGCACTACGGTGCCGACCGGCAGTTCGCCCAGCGCTTCGCCCTGCCCCCCTGGTACCTGCGTCTGCGCGCCGGACTGAGCGCGGTCGTGATTATTTGCCTGCTCCTGGCAATTTTGCGCGTCGAATGATGTCCGAGGAGACGATGCACGACGGCGCTCGCGGGGCGCCTGCCGTGCCGCACATCCCGTCATAGAGGTCCCATGCATCCGTGTATCGAGCGTGCCGGCGCGCGCGCACTGTCCTTCATTGCTTTGTCACTTGCGTCGATTGTCCCGTTCAGCGTACTCGCCACCTCCTGCCCGCACCCGGCGCAGTGGCTGCAACTGCGCGGCGACGC
>Ga0316622_100000401_pt1 | contig 24740 bp, 19 predicted proteins | sample OWC_Aug_OW2_C1_D_FD_207646 | JGI IMG/M metagenome (GOLD analysis project Ga0316622, IMG submission 207646) | Wetland soil microbial communities from Old Woman Creek delta, Ohio, United States - OWC_Aug_OW2_C1_D5_C | ecosystem: Environmental > Terrestrial > Soil > Wetlands | place: USA: Ohio... | reverse complement strand
ACTGCGGGCGCCGATCTTCAGGTGCCGGGGCTCTTGCGGGAGCGGCCGATCTCGCCCTCTGCACTCGAGGCGCTCCTCGGCTGCCCGCACGCGTTCCTCCTCGGACACCTCCTCGGCTTCGACGAGCCGGCAGCTCCGCCGCCGCAGCGGGAGATCGGGCAACCCTATTACGGCAACTTCTTCCACGAGGTCGCAGCCAGGTTCTCCGAGCGCCACGGAGCGTCCTTCTCCGCCCAACAGGGAACTCTCGGTGACTGGCGGGCCCGCGCGAGCGAGCTCGTGGACCGGGCGTTCGAGGAATTCTTGCGCCAGTACCCGCTCGTGGGGAAGGCCGTCCAAAAGCAGCAACGCGAGCGCCTGCGCCGCGACCTACACGAGCTACTCGAATACGACTGGGAAACCGCGAGGCTGGAGCGTCGCTTCGTTGCCGCGGAACGCGTCTTCGGTCGGCCGACCCCGGTGGGACTAATGCTCGGTGAGCGGACGCTTTTTGTTAGGGGTCGCATCGACCGGCTCGACGTCGAGGCGCGCCAGACACTCGTGCGGGACCTCAAGACCGGCCGCGCACACCCCCGAACGGGCAAGGAACAGGATCCCGATCCCGCACTCGATCTCCAGATCGCCGTCTACGGCCTGGTCGCGCAGATCCTGGCCGACGAGTGGCAGATCCCGACGCGTGTCGCGGCCGCCTACGCGTACGTCGGGCGCGGCGGCACAGTGGAAAGATCGTACCGGGACGACTTCCACGAAGTGCTCCAGCCGGTGGCGCGACGCTGGCTCGGCATTGCGAGCGGGCTGCTTGCTGGGCGCCTCTTCCCGCGGACGCCGAAGCAAGAGGACTGCGCATACTGCTGCTTCCGTCCGGTGTGCGGAGATGGGGTCTGCGAACGCGTAGCAGACCTGCTCGCCGTCGCGGACGGTGTCCTCGCGGACTTCGCCGCGCTGAAGGGCGTGGCGCCCACGGAGGGCGACTGACGTGGCGCGACGTGAGCGGAAACCAGCGCCCGACCAGACGGCGCGCAACGAAGCCGTGTTCGAGCGGCAACGCAACGTCCTCGTGGACGCCGGCGCGGGCACGGGTAAGACAACGATCCTCGTGAACCGCCTCGTCGAGATGGTGGCGCCGACGGGAGCGGGTGAAGCCATCCCGATCGGCCGCATCGCCGCCATCACGTTCACGCGCAAGGCCGCGGGCGAACTGCGGCTCCGCATCCGCGAGCGGCTGCTCGAGGAACTCGCCAAGGAACGACCCGACTCTGACCGTGCGAAGCAACTTGGCGGCGCGCTGGCGGGCCTCGATACGGCTTACGTCGGCACGATTCACAGCTTCGCCGATCGACTGCTCCGCCTGCGTCCGGTCGAGGCCCTGCTCAGCCCCTCGTACGAAATCGCCGAGGACGACGAACCGCTGGTACGCGAGACCTTCGACATGCTCATGCAGGCGATCGAGAGCGGAACCCTAGACGCAGAACTCGCCGGAAGCAACGCGGTCGGCCGAGCCGACGAGGCGACGCAGACGATCTTGGACGCACTCGCAGCCGGGATCCGGGCGGAGTCGCGCGAGACGGAGTGGCACGTTTACTACGGCCTGGACGCACTGGTAGGGGGGTTCATCCGGCAGCGCGACGTGTCGCCACGGCACACCCCGGCGGCACTGTTCGACTCTGTGGCCTTCAGAAAGGCCGCCGACGAAATGATCCAGCTGTGCGCCGCCGTACCTGACCTCGATGCTCCCGGCGTGCGGTGGCTCGAGCGAGTTGCGCGCAGGCTGCAGGTGCTGCGCAAAGAGCGCAATCCTGTGCGCGTGCTGCACCAGCTGTTTGCCATCGTCGACTCGGAACCGAGCGACACCTCGAAGGGCCGCGCCTTTGCCAACCATGACGGCGCCTACGATGTCTGGAAAGCATGGGAGGGCGACGAGCGCCGGCGGCGGCTGAGAGAGGGATCGTTGCGCGACGATCTGCGGGCGCCGCTCGACCGCTGGATGGCGACGCGGCTCGTGCGCCTGTTCCCGGTCGTGGTGGCGCTCTACGAACGGGTCAAGAGTCGGCGCCGGCAGCTCGACCAGCTCGATCTGCTCGTGAAGCTCCGCGACCTGCTGGCGGAAGAACTCGACGTCCGCCGGGAGTTCCAGCGGATGTTTGCGCACGTGTTCGTGGACGAGTTCCAGGACACCGATCCACTCCAGGCGGAGATCGTCCTCTACCTGTGCGAGCGCGAGCCACGGGCGCAGCGGTGGGACGCGGTCGAGCTCGCGGAGGGCAAGCTCACGCTGGTCGGTGACCCGAAGCAGTCCATCTACCGGTTCCGCCGTGCAGACGTGGCGATGTACGACAGCGTCCGCGGCGTCGTCGCGCGCTGCGGTCACCTGGAAGCGAAGCTCACGGCGAATTTCCGCAGCGTGCCGCCGCTCATTGAGTGGTTCAATGACCGGTTCGCGCGCATCCTGGGCGTCTCGCCGGCCGGCCGGCCGTTCGACCCCGCGACGGGCCGAGTGTTCCACGAACGGCTCAGTCCGGGGCGTGAAGCCGAGTCGCCAGCGTCCGTGCACGTTCTGGACTTCGAGTTCAGCGATGGCGGCAAGCACGCCGTCGACGAATACCGCACGCTCGAGGGCCGCGCGCTCGCCCGCTACCTGCGCTGGCTGGTCGAATCGGGCGAGGTCCGCATCGTCGACCCGCTCGACGAGCAGCCGCGGTGCCCGCGCTACGGCGACATCGCCGTGTTAGCGGTCTCGACATGGCGGCTCTCGCTACTGTTCCCGCATTTCGATGAGGCAAACATTCCGTATGCGTCGCGCGGCGGCACACTGTTCCTTGAGGATCCGCTACACCGACAGTTCCTGCTGGGTTTGCGGGCCATCGCCGACCGCGACGACGGAGTGGCCGAGGCCGCACTGCTGCGGCCACCATTCTTCGCCGTGGACCTGCTCGACCTCGTGCGCGAGCGGGTCGCAGTGAGGGAGGCCGGCGAGCCCGACGATGAAGCGGCGCTCCGTGCGCGCGAGGCGCGCGAGTTCGTCCGCGAGCTGCGCCAGCGCCGCTTCGACCGGCCTCCAGGCGCGACCGCGCGGGACCTCCTGGAGCGGACGGCCTTCGCGCGCGCCGTCGCGCAGGGGCCGAACGGCAGGCAGCGGGTCGCGCGGCTGCGCGAGCTGTGCCTCTCCTTCGAGCAGCTGGCAGCCGACGAGGGGCTTGACTACGACGCCGCGACCGCACGCGTCCGCGAGTGGGTCGAACGTCCGGTCCAGCTCGATCCGCCGCACCCCGTCGGTACCGAGGCCGTGCAGATCCTGACCGTGCACCAGGCCAAGGGCCTCGAGTTCCCGGTTGTCGTGATCTGGGACGGAAAGGGCCGGTGGGACAGCCGACCGGAGAGTGGCGCATGGCGGATGGCGCGCGACAATTCCGGCTGGATGGTGAACCTCGCCGGGCTGACGTGGCAGGAGCCGGCTGATCTGAACATTCGCGAGACCGAGCAGGCCTATCTGGACGCTGAACGGCGCCGCGTCGTCTACGTTGCCGCGACCCGCGCGCGCGACTTGCTTGTCGTGCCGAAGGCCGGCGACGTCGTGCCGGGACGGTTCGTCTGCGGTGACCTCCTCGCCGAGGCGCCGCCGGAGCTCGTCCGCGCGGTCCAACGCTACACAGACAGGGGTGAGCCTGCCTGGGCCCGGCAGCAAGCACCACCCATCGAGGCCGAGCCGGCGGATGGCGCGCACGTCGAACGCGAGGTGAACGAGTGGTGGACGACCGTATCCGCCGAGGCCGCACGGCCCCGCTTCCGGCCTGCGAGCGTCTCCGGCGGGGAGTACGCCGCTACGGCGGACGAAGGCGAAGAGATGCTCGACGCCGGCCCGCGCAAGCCGCGCCAAGGACGGTTCGGCGACCTGTTCGGGACGACGGTTCATCATGCAATCGGCTTAATGCTGCGACGCTGGGGTATGACGGTGGAGGATGCCGTTCGTCGCGCGGCGCAGCGCACCGGTCTCGACGAGCACCTCGAAGATGCCGCCGCGGATGTTCGGCGGGCGCTGGAAGCGCTACGCGCTGAGGGCCTTGCACGCCCCGTCGGGCCCGACCTCCAGATCGAGTACCCCGTCGCCGCAGCGTGGGAAGGCGGCGTCCTCCTGGGCGGCTACGTCGACCTGGTCGCTTCGACGGGCGGACGGCTCGACGTCATCGATTTCAAAACCGATCAACCACCGGCGGGACCGGTCGCGCACACATACCCGGAGTACGTCGTTCAGGTGCGAACCTACGGGCGGCTGCTCGAAGCGACGGGCGTGATCGGAGGGGGCCGCCTCCTCTGCGGGTTGCTGTTCACCGCGGACGGCGAGATCCGTTGGGTGTGAACCGATGCTGGATGGGCTTCCCCCGCCCGAGAGCGACGCCTACGAGCGGTTCGTCCAGACGCTGCTCGGCTGGGCGAGCTTCATGCGCGTCGGGCCGCGGGCGGCTGTGCCTCCCGGCGCGCTGCGGGCGCCGGTTCCGAAGAGGTCTCGAAATGCCCGACTGAAGCCGGATGGACTGCGCGGTTTGCCGCTCCACCGCGCGCAGACGAGGTCGTGATCTTCCCATGCCGCTCCAACTCCAGCCGTCGAGAGCGGTATCCCGGCGCCTGGAGTCGGCGTGTCTGCTGGATCACTCGCCGGCGAGGGTGAGGATGGTGCGGCTTGCCGATGGCGTGAGCCGAAATCCGAGGCGAGTGAGCTCAGAGAGTAGTGGGGCGATGGCCGGCAGGTGTCCGTCCCGCTTTGCTCTGAGCAGGACACCCCCGGTGCCGGTCACACGCAAGCCACGGGCTTTCGCCACGGTGCGGGCGAGCCGGTCGTCGAGGATGACCAGGCTGCCCGGGTTCTCCAGGGCCAGCGACAAAACTTCTGCCTCGCCTGGGCCGAAGTCCGTCATCAACGCAATCAGTTGTGGCACCTGCACGCTGCGGATCTGGACCCAGTCGACCGTCGCCAGCTCGGGTGCGTCTTCTCCCTGTTCTCGTCCTGCCCGCAGCTCCCCGATCACCGCCTCGGGGGCCACCACCGTTCCGTACAGCTTCTGCAGCAGGTCCATCCGCCGGAGCCGGTGCAGATAGAAGAGGGGGGAGGTGTTGCAAATGACGAGGTCAGGCATTCCTCAGGTCTTCGGCAAACTCCTCTTCCGGAAGGTCGAGGGTCGCCACGCCGTAGCGGCCGAGCGCTTGCAGGAAGGCCACGCGGGACACATTTGCCAGCTGCGCCGCGCGCCCGGACGAGAGTTTGCCGAGCTCGTACAGCTTCACCGCAGCCGCCATCCGGATCTCGCGACCCAGCTCTTCGGGAGCCTCCTTGAGCGACCAACCAATCTCGTCGGGCAAGTCGATCTGGATCGTTGTCATGCTGATTCCTCGCGGTGCTGGCGCACGATAGCACACCGGCCGCCAAGAGCGGAACGCAGCCGTGGTCGGGGGCCGCGGCGGTTCTCGTGAGCCCAGCGGATTTCGAGAGCTGGAAGGAGACGGCGACGGTCCGCGCGGATGCCGATCTGGTTACTGAAATCCGCCGCGGCCTTGCCGCCCTCAAGCGCGGCAAGGCCAAGCTTTATACCTTGGAAGAGCTATTCGCCGATTGATCCACCCGCGACTCGTCATGCGGCGGCTGAAAGTCCCCGACGACGTCGCGGCGTTGATCCGAGGCCTCCACCCGGACCTGAAGCGAAAGGTTCGTTCCGCTCTGCGCGACATCGAAGGGAAAGAAGGGGACGTAGCTCCGATTCTTCCGATTTGACGTGAGCCCCGTCGGCGAGGGCTCGGGGCCCAGCGACAGCAACAGTGCAGATGAAAGGAAAGATGACGATGTGCTTGGCAGGGAGCGGAGAACGGGTCGCCTCCGCGGACAGCGGGTGTGCGCGCACCGTTGGCCTTACGAACGCCGGCGCACGCGAAGCTGCGGAACGCCCCCTGCAGGCGAGGGCGCGGGAACTTGGTGGCGAGGATCTGTTCGATGGACAGGCCGCGCATACTTGCCCAGCGACGGCGGCGCCGGCCGCCTCTGGCCCGACGCGAGGCAGATAGAGATGGGCAACGACACGACAGAGCTGATGAAGCCGGTCAAGGAGGGATGTCCTGCACACGGTCGAGAGAGTTTGCACCCCGCTGGCCGTGGCGGGTTGCCATCGTGGCCCTGACGCTGGCGGGCGTGACCGCCAGTGCCCAGGACCAGGAAGCCATTCCCGAGCCCGACGTCATCTTCATCGGGACCGTGACGGCAATTCCAGCCCTGCCGGAGGGTACAGGAATCCTAGTATTCACGGCAACTGCCACGAGGACACCAATAACGACGGTCGCGATCCACGAGTTGAATCAAGGGAGTGAACATCGCGCTCGAGGGGCTTGAGGTCCGCGACTGTCCGTCGTTTGATTCGAACGGCAACCGCAAACAGGATATCAACGAGCTGATCATGGCCGTGAACAATGCCCTGGATGGGTGCAAAACGAAGACCCCAACGGCGACCCCCAAGACGCCTTGATTGCGAGGAACAACGGGTAGGCGAATCGGAGAGCTGATCCGGATTCTCGCGAGGGAGTTCGGCCTCGATGTTGGTAGTTCTGGAGGACAAGGAGAGAGGTTGCTCTGATGTTCCAATTCGTTGCGGAAACGGAGAGCTGTCGTTCCGGAAATCGAGTACCAGACGCAAGTGGCTGGCGACCGGGGAGACTACAAGATCGGGTCGCGACGGTGCTGCGGGCGTGGGTCGGCGTCAGCTTGTTGCTCCTTCTCGTCGCGCCCGCGACGGCAAGCGGGGGCGAGGCGACGGCTGCAAGTCGGGCCAGGTTGGGACGGGGGCAAACCCAGGAGATCAAAGTGGGCAACCCGGTCTTGACCTTTGGGCAGGAGCCGTCTGGCACCCCGACGCCCACGGACACGCCGACGCCAACGGTGACGCTCACGCCCACGGACACACCGACGCCAACGGTGACGCCAACGCCGGACGCTCCGACGCTCACGCCGACGTCGTGCCCGGGTTGCACGAGACTCGGCTACCTGTCGGTCTGGGGTCCGACTGCAGTGATGCCGTTGCGTCCGGTGGTCGGCGATGAGGTGACGCTGCGCTACCGCGTGGACTATCGTCTCCCGGGCGGGGTGGGCTGCGGGCCGTTCGAGTCTTGCCGGCTCGAGGGCGGGGAGGCGCACCTGAAAGGCGACGCGGCACCCGTCTACGAGTCCCTTACGCAGGAGATTGTGGCTCGGCGCCGCGTGGTCAGCGCCGGGGTGGCGACGATTCGCTTGCACGTCACCGCGATGACGGAGGACGAGTGCTATGACTCGGATCCCGAGCGCGGCTGTGTGCGCTACTTCAATTGGACCGACATCGAGGCGTTCTCCGAGCCGTTCGAACTGCAGTTGTTCGAGAGCGGACCAACTCCGACCTTCGCCCCCCCGAACACGCCGACGAGCACTCCAGGCATTCCGACCCCGACGTCGACGTGCGCTTGTGGGCCGCCCGACAACGAGGAGTCGGACGGCGGCGGGTGCGACATCCGCGGCACGCGAGGCGGTTCACCATGGTTGTGGCTGACCGGGTTGGCGCTGTTTGTCGTGCTCAGAAGGCGATCATCGGCTAGGCGACTGACATAACGGATAGAGGCACCCCACTGTCGCGGGGCAAATGGACGCCAGTCTCACCGGCCGGATCGTTGGCACTGTGGCTCTGACCTGCACTTCTCCGAAGATCGACGTCGCGACAGCGCTGAGGGTGCGTCTCGTCGGGCCGCACGGAAAGCGGAGTGACGCAGGCGTACTCGGCAAGACATCGGGGAGCGAGGGGCGAGTACCGCCCGAGATGACGCGCAACTGGCACTCGCAACAGGGATCTGGTGAGAAATTCGAATCAGCCGACCGCGGGCTGATCGAGGTGCGCATGCGATCGGCCGGCCGTCACGCGACGTGGCGAGGTGATCGCAACCGCGTCTGAAAGAGACCGTCCAGAACAACGGACCCTGGCCACTGCAGTTTCCACAATGGGCGCCGGACGTCGACCCGCTGGCGATCACCGATGCGTCTCTGGGATGTCAACCCGGGCAGACGGCAGACGCAGCGTCCTGCGAGATCAAGACCGGTGCACTGAGCACGCATTTCAGTGCCGACGAAGCGGGGAGGCCGAGGATTGTCACCGTGACTGGCCCGAACGGGATTACCATCACCTTGGAGCGGGTCTTCGTCAGGGGGGACCTGTGACGGCATCCGGGTCGCCCGCGCGGGTGTGGCGTACCGGCCTGACGATCGTCGCGCTGGCGGTCGGGACATTGACGCGGGGTGCGGAATGGCCACCGGAAAAGGTCTGGATATTCGGCGCCGTCGAGGTCAAATCCTCGGTGCCGATCGTCATCGACTCGCATACGCGGCTGTCTGCCAGGCTTTACCCGCTGCCGCCGACGACGGGGCGGGACCTGACCACTTCGCTCGCCGAGTGGTCTCCGAGCGCGCGACCTGAGAACCGCTTCGTCACGCTGGAGGTTGACAGCCAGCCGCGCCACCCCCCCGTCACGGTCGTCCCCGATCGCCGGCCGACGTCCGTCATCGACTACGACCAACCGGTGGTTCTCGACTTCATCGGCGGAGTGCACGCTCGCGTGGGCCCGACGCCGAGCATCGACCAGAGGCGCATTGTCGTTTTGGATGAATCCGGGTGCTGGTTGCGTTCAGAGCCCGCCGATCCCAGCAACCCGAATGGTGACTTACGGCCCCTTCGAATCACGTCGTCGCCGCGGTCGCTTGCGGCGCTGAGTTGAGTCGCTGCGTTCTACGACGTGTATCAGCGGCTGACCGCAATGAACGGGTGGGTCGTCATAGACATGAACGATCTTGCGGCACACGGGGCAAATTCCCCTGAACGTCCAAAAAAGCCGTCCGAATGCACTCTGTTCCCGTTTGGCCCAAGCGTCCCGGTCGAAGAAGGAGGGATCCGGATCGTAGACGTGCGTTTTGATCACCGGGGGCAGGTTGAAGAGCCTTCCGCGCAGTTGCGCCAGGCGGGGGGCCAGATCGTGTAGGGCGGCCTCGAGGTCGCGCAGGCAAGTTCCCTCGTGGCTGCCGTACACGATGACCGAACCTGCGCCGCCGGTGGCATCCAGCAGCGATTCGGCGAAGCGCCGTCGCGGATCGTCGCTGCCTTCGTGAAGAAACTCACGGTGGCGTACCTGCCCGTCTGCCGACAGGATGTGAGCGGACCACTGGAAGGGAACGATCTGGTACGGCCGGGTGCCGGCGAAGACCGGCAGCGCCGGCATGAAGCGGCACAATGCGGTCCTGTTGCGACGGGCGGCGGAACGTCAGCCCAGAGGGCAGGCGCATGGCGCTGAGGGCCGTGGCGACGTCTGGCTGCAGTTTGCGGACCGGCTCGGTGAGGTCGGCGGCGGTGAAGAGCTGCTCCAGGTCGTACGCGCCGCCGGGATACACGTAGTCCCGGTTGAGATGCATTCATCGTGGCCGTCGGCACCGTGAAGAAGTCCATGCCGGCCTTGGGTAACTCCAGCCGTGCCGGTGCCAATCACCAGCACGTCCCCCGCGGTCTTACGTTCCATCCGAAACGCCTCCGTTCATCGTCGCGTCCCACGGCCCATTGAGATGAGATAGAGGAGGTCGTGGGCAATGGTGGCAGCGGCCAACGCTGTCTGCCCTGCCGGATCGTACGGCGGCGCGACCTCAACGACGTCGGCACCCACAATACGCAGCCCCGCCAGGCCGCGGAGCAGCCGGCGAGCCTGCTGCGTGGTTGGGCCACCAACCACGGGGGTGCCGGTGCCCGGGGCGTAGGCAGGGTCGAGGAAGTCGACATCAAACGACAGATAGGCTGCGCGCTCGCCAACCAGGCCACGGATGGTCCGCACGACCGCGTCGGTGCCCTCATCGAGAAGCCGATCGGCGTCGATGACGGTGAAGCCGTGCGAGTCCGGGTTCGGTGTGCGAATGCCCACCTGCGCCGAGCGCGACGGATCGACGAGGCCCTCGCGCACGGCAAGAAAGAACGGGGTCCCGTTGTTGACATCGTCGCCCATGTTCCAGCTATCGGAATGCGCATCGAAGTGAATGAGCGACAAACCTCCGTGACGCCTGGCGTGCGTTTGGAGCAGAGGGTACGCGATCGTGTGATCGCCGCCCAAGGCGAGGACGGAACTCCCGGCGTCAACGATGCGACCGACATGGAAGGCCACGGCTTCCATCATTCGATCTGGATATCCCGGAGGAAAGGCAAGGTCGCTGTAGTCGATGACGCGAGCGCGTTCGAAGACGTTGAATTCCCACGGCCACAGCCCCCACGGATAGGACGCCACGAGCGACGACTGTTCGCGGATGGCGCGCGGGCCGAGCCGGGCACCGGGACGGTTCGATGTCCCCTGGTCAAACGGAACACCCACGATGGCGATGTCGACGCCCTCGAGTTCCCGCGTGTACCGGCGCCGCCCAAAGGAGAGCTCACCGGCGTACGTGGCCGCCATCGCGATCGCTTGACTGAGATCGTCTCCGAGATCCATGACACGTTCTCCTCTACCAACTCTGCCTGAGGGTTTTCGCTTCCAGCGCGGACAGGCCCGCAACGTCGCGCGCCAGATTGTCCGGACCGCCGCCGACTCGGCGCCACGTCATGATCCGAGGTGGCGAATGTGCTTGCTCCATGGAGACAATGCAACAACACCCGCGGGCCGTATATGACGAAGACGGTACCCCGATCGGTGACTACTACGCGGATCTCCTGGTCGACAGCCAGTTGATCATCGAGCTAGGGGAGCCGAAGATGTCGCGGCCGTTGTACAGCCGTGACTCCTTGCTGTCGATCGGCATGACGAGGCACCGGCCCCCCCCCTCGCCGCGGCACTTGCCCCCGGGCGGTGACAGCACGCAGGAGTCCTCGGTGATGTTGTGGATCAGGGAATGATCTGCTTCGTGCCCGGCACGCAGAGGAGCTTGGGTTTCCTGATCTCGAATTGGCTGATCTGGAACTGCGTGCTGACCTCGACTTTGGGTCGCGGCGCGAGGGGCGCGCCCTTGATTTGGTAGCAGATGAGGTGGGCGCTGGGGGTATTGATCCCCTCGCCGTTCTTGTCCACCGGGGTGCAGACGGACTTCACCTTCTTCACCTCGACCGTTTCGCTGGGAACGATCTGATCGGAGGTTGTCGCCGTGGCCTTCACGAACTCCGGGTTCTTCAAGTCCCTGCCCTGGTAGCACTTGTAGTGGTCGAGCTCGGAGGGTTTGCACGCCGCTACGACGACATCGTCAACGTGGAACCCGGCGTAGGAGTTTGCAACTGGGTCGACCGTATCGAACGCGAATCGCACCACGACGTTGGAAGAACCCAAGGCCGAGCCGATGTCGAACGTGGCGGCTTGCCACGCTCCGTTGCCATCGATCAGGCCGCCGGAGCAGTTGCCGGCCACGTCGGTGAACGTCGCTCCCCCGTCCGTCGAGATCCGCACGGTGGCTTTGTCGTAATATGGGCAACCCTGCTCGGTCTGGAGGAAGTACCGGAGCGACAGTGTAGCTTGGATAAGATTCGGATCACTCAAGTCGATCGACGGCGAATCGACGGTACCGCTGTTTGCTCCTCCAGTCTCAAAGTTACAGGCCGACTTCTGGCCATAGTAGAACGTTGTCGGTGTCGAGTGGCCGGGAAGCGACGCGGCGCAGCTCTTCGTCAGGTGCCAAAGGCCAGTACTCGTCCACCCTGGTGCGCCGTTCTCGAAGTCGGTCGAGTACACTGGCTCGGCCTCACATGGGTCGCACGCGTCACCGATGCCATCGCCGTCGCTGTCTTCCTGCCCGGGGTTTGCGTTGTTGGGACAATTGTCGGCGGCGTCGCAGACGCCATCGCTGTCGGTGTCAGTTCCGGGGCCAACGCAAAGATCGCAGGCATCGCCGATGCCATCGAAGTCGCTGTCGGCTTGCCCCGGGTTCGGGACGAGCGGACAGTTGTCGGTGGGGTCGCAGATGCCATCGCTGTCGGTGTCAGTGGTTCCGGGGCCAACGCAAAGATCGCAGGCATCGCCGATGCCATCGAAGTCGCCGTCGGCTTGCCCCGGGTTCGGGACGAGCGGACAGTTGTCGGTGGGGTCGCAGACGCCATCGCTGTCGGTGTCAGTGGTTCCAGGGCCAATGCAGGGGTCGCAGGCATCGCCGATGCCATCGAAGTCGCCGTCGGCTTGCCCCGGGTTCGGGACGAGCGAACAGTTGTCACACGCATCACCAGCACCGTCGGAATCCGCATCCTCCTGGCCCGGATTGAGGACAAAGGGGCAGTTGTCGGCGCAGTCGTCGAAGCCGTCCGAATCGCTGTCCCCTACACCGCCAGAGAGGGAAACATTAAGGACCAGCGTGCCCCCGGCGGGACCGCAAAAGTCGGCCGCCTCGATCGAGTACGTTTTCCCGGCACAGACGGTGAAGGTCACCTTCGACTGAACGCCAGAGTAGTCATCATTACAGGCGACGACACCTTCCGAGGCGCACGTCCCGACAAAGATGTCGAGAACCGTGTCATAATTGCTGCCGATGGTGTCGACGGTCGCCGTGCCACTCGCGCTGGGCGTGAAGTTGTACCAGACGCTGTTCGAGTTCGGACTACAACCACAGAACGACACATCCTCGGGCCCCGTTGTGGCCAGTACCGTACTGATCGTGTCGCTGAACGGCGTTGAGACGATCGCCGTTGCCGAGCTACAGGAATCATTTGCGGGCTGCGCTTGTGCTGCGCGGACCGTCCCCGCCAGTAGCGCGCAGGCGAACAGGCACGCGAACCCACTGCGCATACGCCAACCACGGGTTCTCCTCCCATCCACCGCCACGCCCGCTTCCCTCCGAAGCAACCGACTCGACACTTGGTTCATCGCTCACCCCCTGTTGCGACTCCGAGTTGCTCAACGTCACGCGCCCACGACAGCCACACCGCTAGCAAGTTTCCGTAATTGACCAGATAGACCCAATTCCTATTGGCCGACAGAATACGACGGTGATGAGGAAGTTTGTCAACTTAGGATTTTCCCTGAGCCAAAGGGCTGCTAGCGGGTGGCGCGCTGGACCAGGAGCTCTAAGTCCTCCTGCAGGCTCTGCAGGTCCTCCTCGTGCTCGACCTCCTGCTCGAGGATGGTGAGCGCAAGATTGTAGGTCACCATGTCCTTATCCTTGGTGATGTCCATCAGGTTCTTGTAGCTGGCGATGGCACACTGCTCACCGGCGATGTTCTGCTCGAGGATGGTCTTCACGTATGGGTCGTCGGGCGGGTCGTACTTGCAGGGACTCAAGTCGAACCAGTCCCGCGGTGTCGTCACGGGTGTCCCGCCGAGTTGGATGATGCGCGCCGCAAGCAACTGGGCGTGGCTGAGCTCCTCGGTTGCGTGCAGGTCGAGCTCCGCCACCACCGCGTCCTTCATTGGCCCCTTGATGACCTTGGCGCCGAGCCAGTATTGGTAGTAGGCGAGCCACTCGCTCGCGTACGCCTGGTTGAGGAGCCGGAGCAACTCCTCGACGTTCATGCCGATGATCTCGCGACCTTTGGTTCCCATGGTGCCCTCGCTTTGATGTAGGCGGACCACATACCACGAAGGCCGGCGCGAACCCAGGCCGGGTCGGCCGTGCGCCCAGTTCAACTTGACCGGTCGCGCACGGCATCGCCGAGCCCCACGGCTGGGCATTCGCGTCAGCGGTGGGGCTCGGATGCGCCTCTGGTTCAGGAGCGGTGGAACCGCCGCCGTCTGAATGCGGCGGCGGCGGTTGCCAGGAGCACGAGGATCGAGGCCAGGATTCCCACTCCGCTGAGAGCCGGTACAAGCATGACGGCGGGAGTGGAGGTGGCCGGTGGAGTGTTGTTCCCGGGATTGGGATCGGTCGCGTCACTCGACGCGGTCACGGTGTTGCTGATGATCGTTCCGGTCGGGGTGCTGCTGTCCACCACGACCCCGATGACGAAGTCGGCCGGCACGCTGACGGGGAACGTCGCGGTGCTGCACGTGATCGTCCCGGTGCCGCCGACCGGCGGGGTCATGCACATCCATCCGACCGGCGGAGTGACGTACAGGAAGGTCGTGTTGGCGGGGACGGTGTCCGTGAGCGTCGCATTGGCTGCGCTGCTCGGACCATTGTTCACCACCGTGACGTCGAATTTGATGATACCCCCAGCGAAGACCACGTCTGGAGTGGCGTTCTTGGTGACCGCGAGATCCGCCTCCGGGATGAGCTGGTCGCTGTCGGTGGCGCTGTTGTTCGACGAATTTGAATCGGTGAACCCACTCGGCACCGCCACCGTCGCCGTGTTGTCCAAGGTCCCGGTCGCCGCCGGATCGACCGTCCCGGTGACCGTGTAGGTCGCCGTGCCGCCGGCAAGCAAGTTGACGTTGTCACTGATGTTGGCCGAGCCACTGGCGGTGCAGCTCGAACCGACGGAAGCCGTGCAGGTCCACGTGACGCCAGTGAGCGCGGCGGGGAAACTGTCGCTGACGGTGGCGCCGTTGACCGCGACGGCCCCTAGGTTGGTTGCCACGATGGTGTACGTGACGGGAAGGCCGGGGACTGCCGTGGTCTGCCCATCGTCCTTGGTGATCGACAGGTCAATGGCCACGCCCGGTACCGGTTCGCTCTCGAAGAACACGTCCGGGTCCAGCCGGCCGCCCGGGAAGTTAGTCGTGACCAGCGTGTTCCGATTGTCGCCCCACAGATAGTAGAAGCCGGTCTGGTCGCCGGCGATGGCGATGTACTCGCCCATGTAGCAGTTGACGACGTTCGGGTCGAAGTTCGGGTTGATGAGTGGGACCCCGAAGCTCACGTCGGTGACCCGGACGATCGGGTCGAAGGTGCCACCACCGTCCCGGGAGAAGGTCTTGTAGACGTCGATTAGCGTGTTGTTGGCGGGGTCGTTCCGCCGATCGTACCATGCGATCGAGACGGTGCCGAGCCCGCCGACCGCAGCGAAGGGCTCGAACTGGTCGGTGGCGCCACCCCCAGCCCCGAGCTGGACCGGCGCGCTCCACATCGTGCCCCCGTTCGTCGACCGGACGAAGAACACGTCGCTGTTGTCGGGCGTGCCGGTCGGATCTGTAGCGTATACGACGTAGAGGTTCCCGTTGAACGGGCCGCCGGTGGTGTCGACCGCGAGCCACGCCTGGTGGAGCATCCGAATGTTTCCCGTCAGTGTGGGGCGTGTCGCCGACGGGTTCGTCCCCGTGGGACAGGTAACGACGGTGTCGATGCCGGGGTGGCGGTTCCCGGTCGCGATCGAGACCGGCGCGCTATAGTTCTGGCCCCCGTCGGTCGACATCGAGAAGCGGATATCGTCCATGGTTGCCCCGGTCCGATCGGCCCACACCACGTAGACCTGGCTGCCGGGGCCCACCGCAACGCTGCAGCCGAAGGGCGCGGTCCCGCTGGGGGCGATTATCTGCTCGTTGACGAAGGTCGCGCCCCCGTCGGTCGAACGCGACACCCGAAGCTCGCTCGTGCCGCTGAAGAATCGCGTCCAGCACGCGTAGATGTTGCCGTCGTTGGGGCCGCCGCTGTTGTCGACCGCGATCCACGGCTTGTCGTTGAGGGTGGTTGCGGGCGACGCCGACGCCCCGGGACTCGCATCCACCGCCGCGGCGAACGTCTGGCAATCGTTGGTGGAGCTGGCGACGCCGATGGCGGGGTTGCCGCCGACGGTGGCGATCTCGGCGTAGTAGAAGGTCCCGCTTGCGCGATGCACCGCAATGACCGGATCCCCGGACTGGCCGATGCCACCTCCGTCTGTCCAGGTCATCCCGAGGTTGGTCGACCGGGAGAATCCAGAGAATCCGCCCGCGCCCGAGTCGTTGAAGCCGGCGCAAATCGTTGAGCCGCGCACCGCCAGTGTCGTCTCGCTCTGAGTCGTGTTCTCGGGCGTGTCCATCCCGTCATTGACCCGGACGTCGGCGCCGGCAACCGCCGGGGCCGAGACTGCAGGCGCGGGCCGCGGCACCGCTGGCGGCGGTGGTGGTACAAGGCCTTGCAGTTGCAGGATCAACCGCTCGCCTGCCGCGGAAGGCGCCTGGGAGGGATCGGCAGAAATACCCGGCGCGACTTGAGCTGCTACCGGCTGGCCGAGGATACCCAGGAGCGGAATGACGACCAGGGTAGTGGCTGCGATCATTCGAGCGTGTGCCTTCGGCATTGGTCTGACTCCTTTCTCGAATCGACTGCGCCCATCGTTGCGGGCTCCAGCCCGCGGAAAAGACCCCTTTTCTGCCGCCGAATCGACCATCCGTCAAGCGGAAATTTCTTGGGCGTGCGCGGGTCCGCTAGCCGCGGGATGGCGTGCTGGGGCAGCTGCTGTGGAACCTTCTGGACTCGCCGCCGCCGCGCTGATTGAATACGTCGCTGAGCTGATCGCTGACTGCTGAGAGCTGTTTGGGAGCTGAACCATGGCGCAGAGAGACGAAGCGACGAATCCACCGGAACTGATCCCAGTACGGGAAGATGAGGTTTTCGATTACGGCAAGCTGGCGGCGTACCTGCGCGGGAAGCTGCCGGGGTCGGAACGAGCACTCGAAGTGGTGCAGTTTGCCGGCGGGCACGCGAATCTGACCTATCTGCTGCGCTTCGGGGAACAGGAGTACGTGCTGCGACGGCCGCCGCTCGGCCCAGTGGCGGCGACGGCCCACGACATGGGGCGCGAGTACCGCGTCCTGTCCGTGCTCTACCAAGCCTATCCGCTGGCGCCGCGCGCGTTTCTGTACTGCGAGGACGCCGGCGTTATCGGTGCGCCGTTCTTCATCATGGAGCGGCGCCGGGGCACCGTCGTGCGCCGCGTCATCCCGCCGGAGTTTGGCGGTGGCGCCGACCCGGTCATCAACCGGAGAATCAGCGAGGTGCTCATCGACGCGTTGGCCGATCTCCATGACGTAGACTACGCGGCGATTGGTCTCGGAAACCTGGGCAAGCCCGAGGGATTCATGGAGCGGCAGATCACCGGGTGGACGGCGCGGTACGAACGCGCCAAGACGAGTGACTTGCCGATCGTGCCCGAACTGTCCCGCTGGCTGCTCGACCACCTGCCCTCACCGCCAGCGCCGACGCTGTTGCACAACGACTGGCGTCTCGACAACGTCATGCTGGACGCGAAGAATCCGGGACGGGTCGAGGCGGTGTTTGACTGGGACATGTGCACCGTCGGCAACCCCTTTGCGGATCTCGGCACCCTGCTTTCGAGTTGGACGGAGGAGGGAGAGGGCCTCGGCGGCGGCGTCATGCCGTCGAACGTCCCTGGCTTCATGACCCGCCGCGAGGCCGCGACCCGCTACGGCGAGCGCCGCGGCGTCGATGTCAGCACGGTGCCGTACTACTACATCTTCGGGCTCTTCAAGATCGCCGTCGTGGTGCAGCAAATCTATCATCGGTACCATATCGGCCAGACGAAGGACGCGCGTTTTCAACCGTTCGGCCAGCTTGCCGAGCTGCTCTTTCAGATGGCCCAGGGGCGGACGGGAAATCCATCCCTGTAGCCGTCGCTCGTTGTTCGCGCCCAACAAGCCCGGCCGAAAAGTCCCTCGATCCGCGGAGAGATGCCCCGCTTGCACCCAGAAGAGGGAGTTAACTTTTCGCTCGGTTGTTGGTAGGGCTCCGGCGCATGATGTGCTGTTGCGGTGAGGCGACCAACCCGGACGGGTACGGCCAGGGCCAGTACGGACGTTTGGCCGCGGCACCGGTGACGGAGTGGGGCGGGCGTGAATCCAGACGCTAAGGTGGAGGCCGTCTCGGCCGGGAGCGAGGCAGTCCTCGCGCCGTCGGCGATTGGCACCGCGGGCGTTGCGCGCCACGAGCACGCCGAGGTCGGCCAGCCCAAGCAGCTTTCTCCGCTCCTCGTGTGGGCGGTGGTGTTCTGCGACATCGGCACGTCGGTGTACTACGTGCCCGGCATCCTCTATTCGCAGGTCGGTGCGCTGGCGCCGGTGTTCGTCATCGGCACGACGCTCGGGTTTCTGCTGCTGAGCACCAAGTACGTCGAAATCTGCTGGCGCAATCCCGAAGGCGGCGGCGTCGTCACGGTGGCGACGAAGGCGTTCACGCCGCGGTGGGGCTGCTTCGGGGGGATGCTGATCATCGTCGATTATTTTCTCACCTCGGCGATCTCCTCTGTCTCCGGCATGCACTACCTGAGCAGCTTCTTCCCACGGCTCGAGCCGCACGTCGTCCTGTTGTCGGTCCTGGCCCTGCTCACGCTCGCGGCCGTCAACGTGATCGGCATTCGCGAAAGCGCCATCTTGGCGCTGGGCATGGCGGTCGCCGCGCTGGTGGTCGATGTCGTCGTGATTGGGGTCACCTTGGTCTCGATCGGACCGCCGGAGTGGCGGGCGGTCGTCGCGAATCTGCGACAGGCGACCAGCATGTCACCCAAGACGTTCCTGGTCGGCTTCGCAGGGGCTTGGCTGGCGTTCTCCGGCCTCGAGAGCATCAGTCAGCTGAGTCCCGCCATGCGTGAACCGCTGCGATCCACCTCGAGGAGCGGTATGCTCTTGGTGGTCGCATCGGTGGTCGCCACGGCGCCGTTGCTGACGCTCTTCTCGGTGGCGCTGCTTCCCGAGGTGATCAAGATGCACCAGTCGGAGCAGTTCATCTCCGAGCTGGGGGACATGTGGGGTGGGCTGCTGGTCAAGGCCGGCGTGGTGTGCACGGCCTCGGTCCTGCTCCTGTTCGCCGCCAACACCGCGATCATCGGCGCGTATCACGTCTTCCTGGCGCTGGCGCGGCAGGGGTTTTTCCCCTCGGTGATCACGGCGCGCAACCGCCGCTTCGGCACACCACATCTGGCGATCGGCATCGCGACGGTGGTGCCGGTGCTGGTGGTGATCCTGACCCGTGGCAACCTCACCACCCTCGGCGAGATGTACGCGTTCGGCCTGCTCGGCGCCTTCGTGCTGAGCTCCATCGGCGTGGATTTCATTCGCTGGCGCCTTCACCAACGCGGCCCGTGGTTCTGGATTGGCGTCGCGACCAGCCTGATGGTGCTCCTGTCGTGGTCGGTGAACCTGGTCACCAAGGAGTTGGCCACCCTGTTCGGTGGCGGATTGACCGGCCTCGGCATGCTCATCGCGGTGAGCGCCCAGCAGGGGCTGTTTGCCGATGTGTTGTACCGGGTTCCGGTGATCGCCCGGCTGGCGCGCGCGCGCATCACGGAGGCCGAAGGGGTGACCGAGGAGGTGCCGGAGTTGATCAGCCTGAGCCAGGCACAAGACCTCGTCCAACTCTATCCGTCGCGCACCCTGGTCGCGGTCAGAGGACGCAACCTGCCGCTCGTCGCCGAGGCGATCAACCGCGAACGCGGCCGTGGCGGCACTACCGTCTATGCGTTGTACGTGGAAGAGCGCCCCGGGCTCTTTGTCGGCGCTGCGGCGTCCGAGCCGGACCGCGAAGGGATCGAGAGCTTGCAGTACGCGACGGAGGTCGCGCGGCGCGAGGGCACCACGGTCATCCCGGTGTGGACGATCTCGTACAGCGCGGCGGAAGCGATTGCGCGCGCCGCGAAGGTGCTCGGCGTCGACACGGTGATGATGGGGGTGAGCCGGCGCAGCGCGATCTATCACCTCCTTCGCGGGCACGTGGTCAACGGCCTCATCCGGCGCTTGCCGCGGACCTGTCATCTGTTGCTGCACAACTGAGGGCGGAGCGGGCAGCGAGCAGTCAACAGTCGATAGTCGACAGTTTGTAGTTTCGATCACCAATCGACGGGCGATCGGGGCGGCGCGACCCGTCACGACCGCAGCCGAGCGGATGAGGTGGCTGCTTCGAGCGGTCCCGGGCAACACGCCCTTACACGCCGGTGCGGTCGAGCAACGTGGTGGCGAGCCGGTAGACCTCCTCGAATCCATCCCCGTGTCGCGCGCCGACCTTCCGCGCGCGCCCGCCGGCGACGAGGAAGAAGACGCTCTGCACGAGCAGGAAACCCCAGATCGCCAGCGTCGTGGACGCCAGCGACGGACCGCCGAGGAACCGCGCGAACAGGAGCCCACCGACGAGCAGCACCGCCTCCGTCAGAACGGCGCAGGCCGGGGCGGTACGGTAAAGGAATCCGCTGCGCGCGATACCGAGGAGAACGGCGAGCCCGATGCACAGCTCGATGATCGACCCGGCGGCACACGCGAGCGCGAGTGCGGCGAGGCCGGTCACGGCTGCCATGCGCCGCGTACCCTGCGGGCACAGACCCGCAACGTAGCAGGTGACGAGGCCGATGAGGTAGAGTGCGCCTGCGTTCCACACCCCGAGGATCGCTCCGACGACGAGCGCCCAGGGCACCCAGCCTCCCGCCGCGACCGCGGCGAAGGTGGCGCTCCGGCCGAACGTGTTCCAGCGCATCACGAGTTCCCTCCCTGCACCTGGCGCCGTCGCAGGAGCTCGATCTCGACCTCTTCGTCGGCGACCCCGGTTTCGCCCAGCCATGGCGAGGCGCCGGTGTCGCTCTCCCGCGCCAGCTCGGCACGGACGCGGCTGCGCAGCTCCTCGAGCTGCGTCTGCTGCGCGGCCAAGCGCTCGGCGACCGCCTGGCCTTCGGCGTTGCGCTGCTCGATCTGCGCCCGCAGCCCCTTGATCTCGTTCCGCCGCGGGATGAGCCGCCGGATGGCGAAGCGCGCCAGGTCATCTTTCCCGCCGGCGAGGGCGAGGGCGATGTCCTCGTCGAGCGAGCGGGCCTCCTCTTCGTGATGGGCGAGCAGATCGCGCAGGCGTTTCTCCTCCTCGCGCACGGCCTCGAGTCGGGCGCGCTTACGATTGAGATCGATCTCCGCCTCGCGCACGTACTGCTTGAGCAACAGCGAACGTTCCTCCAGAGACTCCACCACGCCATGTGCGTCCGCTTTGAGCAGTGTGGTGATGCGATCGAATAGTCGGATGGTCATCGTAGGTTTCCTCCTTTCGGTTATTTCTTGCTGCCAGCGCGGCGCGCATCGAGGGCGCGGGCGCTGGTCGACTTGCTGAGCTCGTTCTGCCGCTCGGCCTGCCCGACGCCGCGGAAGGCGGCCGACACCTCGGCCTCGAGCCGGTCGGCACTCTCGAGCTGCGACGCCACCGGGGCCGACTGCAGGCGGGCGTTCAGGGCCGCCGTTTCGTCCTTGAACGCGCGCAACCGCTGCAGCGCCTCGTCCCGCCGGCCGGCCTTGACCTCGCGCGCCACCTCCTCCTGCATCTTGTTGTACGCGTCCACCACGACCGAGCGCGTCCAGGCGGCGACGTCGACGCCGCGGTAGAACTCGTCGTCCTGCTGCACGCAGGCGACGCGTGGCATCTCGCCGAAGCTCAGGCTGGCGCGCGCGCTGCCCTCGCCATGGGAAAGCGTGAATCTGCCGAGATCGTACTCACCCACCGCCTCGTGGGGTACGGCGAGGGTCACCCAGACGCGGCGTTGCTGACCGGCGAACAGCGAGCCGGGTCGGAAGACGACGCCGGTGCCCGCCGGTTCCAGAGGGTAACCGGCGGCGTCGATGACGCGGACGCCCGGCCCCGGCTCGATGCGCACCGCCAGCCCCGTGGCGACCGTCGTGCGGGCCGCATCGAACTCGCGGGCGAACACGCCGCCGAGGTCATTCGCGTTTCGCAGGTAGTAGTAGTTTCCGGTGCCGGCATCGGCGAGCGCGGTCATCAGGTACTCGTTGAAGTCGGTGCCGACGCCGATCGCGGAGAGCATATACTCGCCGCGTGCCGCCCGCTGCGCGCGGCGCGTGAGCCCTTCGAAGGTCGCATCGCCTTGATTGGCGAGCCCGTCGGAGATGAGCATCACGTGCGGCACCCGCTCGGTGCTGCGGCCACGTTCGATCAGGTCAATGCCGAGGTCCAGCCCGCTCGACATGTTGGTGCTGCCGTCCGGCCGGATTTCGCTCAGGGTCCCAACCCACGCGGCCCGTGCCGACTCGGCGACGGGCGTCAGCGGAATGGGTATGGCCGCGTCGTCCGCGTACGTGACGAGGGCGAACCGATCCTCCGGCCCGAGCTGCGCCAGCAGTTCGCGAACGGCCGCGCGCGCGTGCTCCATCTTGTCGCCCGCCATCGAGCCGGAGCGATCGAAAACGATGACCAGATCGGTGGCGCGGCGAACGCTGCGTTCTGTCATGCCTGGCGCAGCCGCCATGACGAGTTCCATGCGTACGGTGCCATCCTGCCCGACGCGCACCGCGCGGCGATCGAGATGGCCGCTGAAGGATACCGGTCCCGCCGCCGGCGCGCTGAAGGTGATGGAACCGCCGGTCGGGACGGGGGCGGCGGCGCGGCCGGACCCGCGCGCGGCGGCCCCGACGAGGGCGGTCGCCAGCAGCAGCGCGCCGGCGACCAGCAGGTGGTGGCGTCTCGTTTTCATAACGTGTCTCCTTTCGTTGCCGGGCGGCGCGTGGGGCGCCGCGTGGACTGTGTACCGTTCAGACGCACAAGGCAGCGGAAGGTTGCGTAAAATGATGGTAAAAGCGGGGAACACCGGGTGCAGGCAGGGGGCAAGGGGCGTAGACTCAATCTCAGGCGGAACGTCCGATGGCAACCAGGCACGCGATTCTCGTCGTCGAAGACGAGGCGGCGATCTGCAACGGCCTCTGCGACGCGCTCGCCTTTCACGGGCATGCGCCAACGGGGGTCGCCTCGGGTGAGGAAGGGCTCCGTGAGGCGCTGGCCGCGCCGTACGCGCTCGTCGTGCTCGACGTCATGCTGCCCGGGATGACCGGGTTCGACGTGTGTCGCGAGCTGCGGGCGCAGCGTCCGGGGCAGGCGATCCTGATGCTGACGGCGCGCGGGGCCGAGGCGGACGTGCTCGAGGGCTTTCGCTGCGGCGCCGACGACTACGTCACGAAACCGTTCTCCCTTTCGGAGCTGATGGCGCGCGTCGAGGCACTGCTGCGGCGCGTTGGCGCGGTGATCGAGCCGCCGGCGGAGCCGTTCGCCTTCGGACCTTGGCGCGTCGATCCGGAGGCGCGGACGGCGACGTGCGCGCAGGCCACGATCTCGCTCACGGCACGCGAGGTCGACCTGTTGGCCCTCTTCGCGCGCGAGCGCGGCCGCATCGTCAGCCGCCGCCGGCTGCTGATCGACGTGTGGGGCATGCGCCACGTGGGGGAGATCCGCACGCGCACGGTCGACATGCACATCGCCAAACTGCGCAGGAAGCTCGCGGCCGCCCAGCGTCATGCGATCGAGACCGTTCGCGGTGACGGGTATCGCTTCGTCGGGTGACCCGTGCGCCGCATTCGCCTGCTCTTCCTGGCCTTCTCGCTGGCGCTCCTCGGTCCGGTCGCGCTTCTGGTACACCGGGCGCTGCAGAGCGTGACACTCGAGCGGCAGATGCGCCATCAAGCCGTCGCCGAGCGGGTCTTCGATGAGATGGAGCGGAGCCTCTCCCGGTTGCTCGAACGCGAAGAGGAGCGGCCCTTCGACGAGTATGCCGCCGGCATCGAGGCTTCCGCGTTGCCGTTCGTGCTCGGCCACTTCCAGGTCGATCCCGACGGCACCATCCGCGCGTTCGGCGCCGCGGCGGCCGCTGAGAGGGCGGGAGCGCGGGCGGAGGTCGAACGGCTGGTGGCGACCTACTGGCGGGCGGCGCGCACCGTGCCGAGCGGGCAGCCGGCGACCGTGTCGCAGCTCCCTGGTACCACCATCGAGATCGGCAAGGACGCGCGGCAAGGCGTTGCCGTCGACGAGTCGAAGCGACGCGATGCGCCGGCCTCGGCGATGGGCGTCTCGGCGTTCGATGCGCTGCGATCCCTGAACAAGGGCGTCCTCGAACGCGCCGAGCGTCAGCGCAAGGTGCTCGAGTACGAACGCCCGGACGAAGGCGCGCGCGACCGGTCCCGCAACGCGCTGGACGCGGAAACGGCACCGGCGCCGCGGGAGGAGATGCTCGGCGTCGCCGATTCGGAGATCGAGCTGCCGCCGATGGTGGGTCGAGTCGTCGACGGTGAGCACTTGCTCCTCTACCGCACGGTGCTGCGGGAGAACCGGGGCTATCGGCAGGGCGTCCTTCTCGATGTCCAGCGACTCGCCACGTGGTTGCGCGAGCAAGGGCTCGGCAGCGACGGGCTCGCCGCGCATGCCGAGGCGTCGTTCGCGACCACGCTTCAGCCGGCGAGCGGGCTGGCGGCGGAGTCGCCCTTCATCTACCAGCATCGCTTTGCGGATCCGTTCGACGGCTTGAGCGCTCGCCTCGTCCTGCAGCCGCTCCCCGGCCTCGGGAGCGTCACCTATGTGTACGCACTGTGCGCCCTGCTCGCCGCCACGGCGGGGCTCGGGCTCGCCGCGCTGTACCGCATGGTGTCGGTCACGGTGAGCTATGCCGAGCGACGGAGCAACTTCGTTGCCGCCGTGTCTCACGAGCTGAAGACGCCGCTCACCGCCATTCGCATGTACGGTGAGATGCTGCGCGACGGCATGGTGGCGTCGGACGTCAAGCGCGGGGAGTACTACCGGCACATCACGGCCGAGTCGGAGCGGTTGAGCCGGCTGATCAACAACGTGCTCGAGTTCTCGCGCTTGGAGAAGGGCACGCGCGACGTCACCCTCGTCGCCGGCGCGGTGGCCCCGGTGGTGCACGAAGTCGCCGAGCTGCTGCGGCCGCACATCGAAGGCGAGGGCTTCGAGCTACGCGTGGTCGTGGAACCCGCGCTGCCGCCGGTCCGTTACGACCGCGATGCCCTGATGCAGGTGCTCTGGAACCTCGTCGACAACGCGGTCAAGTACGCTCGCGACGCGTCACCGAAGCGCATTGACCTGTGCTGCCGCAGCCACGACGGCGGCGTCGCCGTCA
>Ga0316622_100000400_pt1 | contig 24779 bp, 22 predicted proteins | sample OWC_Aug_OW2_C1_D_FD_207646 | JGI IMG/M metagenome (GOLD analysis project Ga0316622, IMG submission 207646) | Wetland soil microbial communities from Old Woman Creek delta, Ohio, United States - OWC_Aug_OW2_C1_D5_C | ecosystem: Environmental > Terrestrial > Soil > Wetlands | place: USA: Ohio... | reverse complement strand
CCCACTTCTGCGGCAGGACCCCGCCGTTCAGGTAGGAGCTGGCGATATTGATGAGCGCGGCGAGCTGGGTCTCGAGGAGAGACGTGTCGATGCGCTGCCCCACACCGGTCTGCTCGCGCGCGTAGAGCGCGGCGAGGATGGCCCCGTGGGCGTAGAGCGCGGTGGCGATGTCGGTCATGGCAACGCCCACCTTGACCGGCGGGCCGTCGGGCTCGCCGGTGATCCCCATGAGTCCCCCGACCGCCTGGGCGATCACGTCGAACCCGCCCCGGTCCGCATACGGGCCGGTGCGCCCGAAGCCGGAGATGGCGCAGTAGATCAATTGGGGGTTCTCGGAGCGGAGCGCCTCGTAATCCAGCCCCAGCTTGGCCAGCGTGCCCGGCTTGAAGTTCTCGAGAAGCACGTCCGACCGGCGGACGAGCGCCCGGAAGATCGCCTGCCCGCGGGGATCCTTCAAGTTAAGCGTGAGGCTGCGCTTGTTGCGATTGACACAGAAGAAATACACCGCCTCCCCGTTGGCAAACGGCGGCCCCCAGGTCCGCGTCTCGTCCCCGCTCCCGGGCTGCTCCACCTTGATCACGTCGGCCCCCATGTCGCCCAGGATCTGCGAACAGAAGGGGCCGGCGATGATCCGGCTCAGGTCCAGCACCCGAATCCCGTCCAACAACCGATGGCTCGCCCGCCCGTTGTGCATGCTGGGATTCCCCCTGTCACCCGCTCCACGCGTCCGTCTGGCCTGAGGGGCCCGCGACTCGTTGCCGGATGAGAATCCGCCGGTGCGGCCACACTGTGGCCGTCGCCGTCAGGCGGCCGCGACGGCCCAGTCCAGCGCAGGGCGGCGGCGGTGCCAGTCGGTGGCATGCTCGTAGGCGTAGGCCACCCGCAGGGCCATGTCTTCCTGAAACGGCTTGGCGTGCACCATCAGGCCGATCGGCAGGCCCTCGGCACTGAAACCGCAGGGGACGGAGACGGCGCACAGGTTCAGGAAGTTCGCCAGGCTGGTATTGCGCGAATAGGTGGGGGCGAGCCGCTGATAGGCGTCCAGCGCGGCCATGTCCGCCACAGGCCCCGCCGGGATGGGGACGGTCGGCGCCAACAAGGCGTCCACGTCCCGCAAGCTGTCCAGCACGCGGCGGCGGCGCTCTGCCATCCGGCGCAGGGCCGCGACGTACGCCGGCGCCGTCATCTGGCGCCCGGCGATCATGCGCGTACGCACCACGGGGTCCAGCGCGTCGAACTGCCGGTCCAGATAGTGCGCGTTGACATGGCACGCTTCGACGGGCGAGAGGAGGAGTCGGTCTGCGTCGGCGCCGGTCTCCTCGATCTCCGGCACGCGCCTGCGCTCCACCATGGCACCAAGGGTCTTCAAGACGTCCGCGGCGGCGTTGACGGCCTGAATCACCTCAGCATGGGCGCCGTCGAAGACCACAGACTCGCACACGACTAGCCGCAGGCCGCGCACGCCGGCCCGGAGTCCGGCGAGGACGTCGGCCGGCGCGACGCCGTGCGTGCTGTCGTCGGCGTCGTCCGGCCCCTGCATGGCCATGTAGGTCAGCGCGGCGTCCTTTACGGTGCGCGCGAGCGGCCCGACGGAGTCCAGCGTCCAGGACAGCGGGTAAACGCCTGCCCGGCTGACCCGTCCGACGGTGGTCTTCAGTCCCACAACCCCGCAGAGCGCGGCGGGGATGCGCACGGACCCGCCGGTGTCGCTCCCCAGCGCCATGACCGCAAGCCCGGCGGCCACGGACACGGCGGAGCCGCTGCTCGAACCGCCGGGCGCCCGGTGCGCGGCGGACCAAGGGTTGTGCGGGGTCCCCATGTCGGTATTGATCCCCACCGGCCCCAGAGCGAATTGCACGGTGTGGGTCTTCCCCAGCAGCACCATGCCCGCCCGCGCCAACGCTTTCACCGCCGCACAATCCTCCGCCGCGGCGTGGTCCGCCCGGAGGCGCGTTCCGGCCGTGGTCGGGACGCCGTTCACATCGAAGATATCCTTGGCGGCATAGGGAATCCCGTGTAGGGGTCCGCGGTCGTGTCCGACGCGGAGTTCCCCTTCCGCGGCGCGCGCCTCGGCCAGCGCCCGCTCCCGGGTCACGCGCACAAAGGCGTGGAGGGAGCGGTTGTACTGCTCGATCCGGGCCAAGGCGGCTTCCGTCACCCGCACCGGACTAAGCTCGCCGCTCCGGTACCTCGCGGCCAGGTCGGCAACGGAGTCGTAGCAGAGCGCACTGTGCTCCATCACACGTTCTCCCGATCGGATCCGGCGCTGCCCGCGCGGCGCGGATGGCCCTGCGGTCAGGTCGCCAGCAATGCGTTACCGTGCGTTACGCGGTCAAGGGAAAGATCTCCTGAGGTCCCTCGCCTCCGCCGCACGCGAGGACGCGCAGCATCCCTTGTCGCATGACATCATCGCTCCCCGCTTCCGCCTACGGGGGCGCGATCTGCTTCCCTGGTCGATCCGTTGCCGATCGTAGTGGAAAGCACCCGTGCCCCGCAACGCTAAACCCGAGAGCGGCATGGAGTCTGTCCGAGAACTGGAACAACTCAGCGATTCGAACGATCCGAGAAGACGAATACGACGCCAGTCGTCGCATGCACTCGAGTCGTGGATACCCGTAACGCCTGCGAGGAGTCGTGTGCCCTCCCGAGAACGCGCAACTGCCGGCAGGGGCAACTCAAGTACCGTCAGCGCTCAGCAATCCCTCCTCTTCACTTCCGGTTCACGGGATTCTCGGTTCCCCCACGGCTTGACTTCAACACCGGCGTTCGTTAGCCTCTCGCTGACCTATCCCGTGTGTTTCGGCGTTCCGGCTGGGACCCTGCCCCCTTGCACTCTATCCGGTTACCGTGCTCGGTTTCAGCCCTGGGCGTGTCGCGCTGGTGTATCGGCGCGGTGATCGCTGCTGCGCTCATTCCACGACGCCGGAACGATTCTCAGGCAAGTCGGCCCGACCGCCCGGAGGGGCGAGAAGGATGACGTCATGAGCCAGGCCGCCATCAACGACGCGGAAGGGACCGGAAGGCCCTCATTTGCTCCGACGCGCTGGCCGGTCGGCGGGGGAATCTGCGTGGCGTTCGTTCTCGCGCTCCTCCCCGATCCAGCCCAGGCCCTTCCGCCGGTCCCTACCACCGCCTGGCCCACCACAGGGTTTGTGCACCGCGATGGCGCGCGCTACGCTGAGGCCGGCGACGCCACTCGCGAGGCCGTCCGGCGCACCCAGCAGGAGGCCACCGCCTGGTACAACCTCGGCATCGCACACGTCACCGGCGGACGTCACGCCGAGGCCATCGATGCCTTCGGCGAGGCCGTTCGGCTCAACCCGAACTTTGTTGATGCGTGGCACGCCCTCGGCGTCGCCTACACGAATGCCGGCCGCTACGCCGAGGCCGTCAACGCGTACCGCCGGGCGGTCCAACTCAACCCGCAGGCGGCCACCGCCTGGTACAACCTCGGCATCGCGTACCGAAATCTCGCCCGTGACGCCGAGGCCGTCGACGCCAACCGGGAGGCGGTCCGGCTTAACCCGACCTACGCCGACGCCTGGCACAATCTCGGGTTCGCATACGCCCAACTCCCACGCTATCCGGAGGCCATCGACGCGTACCGCCGGGCCGTCCGGCTCGACCCCGACTACGCCGACGCCTGGCACAATCTCGGGTTCGCATACGCCCAGCTCGCACGCTATCCGGAGGCCATCGACGCGTACCGCGAGGTCATCCGCGTCGCCCCGGATCGGGCCGTCGCCTGGTACAGCCTCGGGGCCAATTACACCGCCCTCAACCGCTACCCAGACGCCGTAGGCCCCCTCCGCCAGGCCGTCCGACTCAACCCGCAATATGTCGACGCCTGGTATCTGCTCGGCCTCGCGTACGCCGGCGCCGGCGACCGGCTCGCCGCGCTGGAGTGCGTCCGGACACTCAGGCCTCTCGACCCGGCACGGGCCGACGCGCTCTTCAGCGCCGTCGGACCCCGCTGACGGCCACGCGCCGGCGCTCCCGGAACTCGCCAAGCAGGTCGAACTCCCCCGTAGACCACCTCGCGAAACTCCCGGCGACCCTGCAGGCGCGACCCGTTGGGGGGCGAACACCGTTCGTCCGCCGATTTATCGAGGCGTGGTTGATCCGGCAACGGGCGGTATACAGCAGCGACCGGTGGGGAGATGATGGCTCTTCCAGGATTAGCCTCTGGCGCCAGGGTCAGGAAGAGGGGATGCCGTACATTTGGAGTTCTTGGGGCGAGGTGCGGCGCGGCAGTCTTGACTCGTAACCCTTCCGGCTACTTCTTGTGTCCCTTTCCTTTCCCTTTACCCTTTCCATGGCCATCGGCTGACGGCTCGCCAAAGGTGAGATCGCCGTTCTTGAGGGCGTGGAATTCCCGGGAGCCCGGCTTGATTCCGAGCTCCTTGGCGATGACGCCCCAGCCTTTCCCCCGGTGCCTCTGGTAGGTATGCAAGACGGTCTCGGGAGGGCGGTGCGCCATCTGGCCCAGCTGGAAGACCATGAAAGCGTCGGCGGGAGTTGCCACCATGCCGAGGACGGCCTCCACCCGTGGGACCGGCACGCCGAATTGCGTGCTCACCTGGAGGGAGAAGCCGGGAAGGTCAACCCGCGCCTGGGCATTGACGCGGCCCATGAAGTCGTCGAGGCTGGCCGCGGCGATTCCCGGCATTCCGGCGAGGACGAGGAGCAGGATGAAGATGCGGAACATGTTGAATTCTCCTTTCCAAACAAGCCGTGAAGAGAGCGGCCCTACGCCGGACCGGCCGGCGCATTGTCCACGCTAGTCGTCGTACCCTTTCTTCTTCGCGTGCCCCTTCGCGTGGGCCCAGGGCGGCGGTCCGTGCTTGTGCTTCCAGTGCCTCGGCGGGGCCTTGTAATACGCGACGGGCACGCCGAGGATGGGCCGCGGGACCCGCTCGATGGCGACCACCGCCCAGGGGCCGTTGTAGGCCCGGGCCGCCAACCAAACGTCATGCTGATAGACGTAGAATCGCCCGCCGTACGCGAAGTAGTTGTACGACACGTGCGGCGCGTAATAGACCGAAGTCCCCGGCACGACGGCGAGGGCGGGCCGCCGTCCGATGTTGATTTCCACGCTCACGGTGGCGGGCGGAGGCGGGGCGACCGGGGGCGGGGGTGGCGGGGCTACGCTCACAGGCGGAGGTGGCGGCGGAGGTGCCGCCACTGGCTGCTGCTCGTTCGCCTGCATCGCATCCCCGATGAGGGCACCACTCACCACCCCGACGCCGGCCCCGATGAGGGCGCCCGTACCGGCGTTCCCCGACGCGCTGCCGATGGCCGCTCCCGCGCCGGCCCCGACCGCCCCGCCCACCAGCGCCCCCTTCTCCCGGGTGCTGAGCGGGGTCGAGCAGCCGGCCACGACCAGCCCGAGCGCGAGCAGCAGGGTGGGGTGGAAACTTCTTCGAGTTATTGTTTGTTTCCAGAGCATCGCGATCTCCTTTCCGGGTGATCTTCCTGTGGCTCGCGGCACCGGTCCCCCCAAGATGCATGACGAAGAAGCATCGCGCATACCAAACCTAACCAACGCGGAGCGGATGGGTCCATTCGTGTGAAATCAGACAGTTAGAATCAATACCGCTTGAAGGCCGGCGAGCGAGTTGGCAGATGCGGACACTTTTCGTCAGGTGTGATGTGGACGGGAACGCCCTGCACGTTCGGCGAAAACCGGACGCATGCCTTCACTCTGGGTCTCAGCCATCTGACGTGCATGCCAACTGGAGAGGAATCGCCTTGCTTTTCAGGGCAGGGATAAGCAGCGATGGAACTTAGAGGGGCACAACGTGCGAATCTCGGACTCCATCGTTGACAACCCTCAGCGAGGGGGCAGGTTGGCGTCGGCAGTGTCCAGCAGGTGGACCTGGCTGTCTGACGCGCGGCGCGATTCACGTTCATGGGGCGTTGGAATATCCAGCCCCGCAAATCGTTTGCCGGAAATGTCGCGTCCGCCGGCTCCGCCTCACGAGCACAGCGTCACATCCGGATGACCGCCTTGAGAATGCCAGGGCCTCGCCGTTCCGCACGAACAAATGCCTCCTCGGCCTGTTCCAGGGAAAACTCATGCGTGACCAGGGATGCCACGTCCACCATGCCACGACTCGCCAGGTCTATCGCCCGCTCGAACGTGTTCTTCATGCGCCGCACGAAACGGACCGTGAGTCCCTTCCGCATGGCGGTGATGCCCGGGATGGCCACTTGATCTTGCTTCCAATAGCCCAGCAAAACCAAGGTGCCGCCCGACCGGAGCGAATGGATGGCCTGCACCGTGGCCGCTTCGCTCCCGGCGGCCTCAAACGCCACATCAACCCCATACCCGTCCGTGTGGCTCTTGATCTCCCGCGCCACATCCTGGGCAGCCGGATCGAGCACCGCGCTGGCGCCGAAACGCGTCGCGGCAACTCGGCGGTGAGGCAAGGGTTCCGTCGCACACACCATTCGCGCACCGGCTAACTGCGCCACTCGGACGATCATGAGCCCGATCGGCCCACACCCGAAGACGGCGACGGAGTCGCCCACCGTCAAGTGCCCCAGGTCGACGGCGTGGATTGCCACGCCGAGCGGCTCCAGGACGGCCGTTGTCGCCGGAGACCACTCGGTCGGAACCGGGAGCAGTAGCCGATTCGGATGCGTGACGTATTGCTGCAGCGCCCCGTTGCGAGGTGGGCTCCCGAAGAATTGTAGGCGCTCACAGAAATTGGGGTCGCCGGCCGCGCAGAAACGGCAGTGGCCGCAGGGGATCGCCGGATCCACGGCCACGGCGGTCCCAAGGGGCGGCCCGTCCGCGCCCGGCCCCAGCGCCTCCACCACACCCGCCACCTCATGCCCGAGGACATGCCCCGCGCCGAACTCGAGCTCGCCGATCCGACCCTGAGCGTAGTACTGGAGGTCGGATCCGCAGATCCCTACCGCCGTGATCCGGACCAGGGCCTCACCGGACCCCGGCACCGGTATCGCCGCGTCGTCTAGGCGTATCACGTGGGGCGCCATCACTCTCGCAACTCGCATGAGAACCTCGCTGGTGTGTTCGAGACCTCATTTTACCGCGGCCCAGAAGAACCCGGCACTCTTTCCAGGACCCTGTGCTGACGCACGATGGTGGAAAGCTCTTATCGCGTTTGCCTCCGTCACCTGTTCTCGCGCAGCCGCGCCGGCCAGAGCTGGGAGAGCAGCATGCCGCAGAGCATGAGGACGCACCCCGCGATCGCGCGGGGGCTCAGCGTCTCGCCCAGGATGAGCCGGCCTCCGATGGCGGCGAAGACGGCTTCCAGGCTCAGGATGATAGCGGCGTGGGCCGGCTTGGCCTTCTTCTGAGCCACAACCTGCAGGGTATAGGCCACCCCCACGGACAGGGCGCCGCCGTAGAGGATGGGGATTGCCGCCGCCACATAGCTGCGCACCGCGTTGTGCTCGATGGCGGCAGACGTGACCAGGCTGAGCACGGCGCAGACGACGAATTGTAGGAAGGCGATCTTCAGCGGATCCTGCCGGGGCGAGAGCCAACCGATGAGATGCACGTGAACGGCCCAGAAGAATGCGCCGATGAGCACCAAGAGGTCGCCCGGCGAGATCGCGAACGGCCCGACGACGCTCAGGAGGTACAGGCCGACGCCCGCCAGCGCGGCGCCGATCCACGTGCCGGGGTGCGTCTTGTGGCCGAGCGCGATCCCGATAATTGGTACGAGGACCACATAGAGTCCAGTGATGAACCCGGCGTTGCCCGCCGTGGTGTAGACCAGGGCGACCTGCTGGAACGACGCCCCGCAGAAAAGCACGAATCCGGCCACCAGGCCGCCGCCAAGGCTGGGCAAGGACAGCAGGGCCGGTTCTCGGCGCGATCGGTGGTCGTCCCGCAGGCCGTTCCTCGACAGGAAGGGCAGGAGCACGAGGCAGCCGAGGGCGAATCGCACGCCGTTGAAGCCGAACGGGCCGACGTAATCCATTCCAACGCGCTGGGCCACGAACGCGAAGCCCCAGATGACCGCGGTGAGCAGAAGAAGGCCGTCGGATTTCGCCGTCTGACCGTCTGTGGCCGCACGGAGCATCAAGAAAACTGGCCTCCTGTCCCATTCTCCAAACGAACGGCCTCGGGGATGACCCGAGGCCGTTCCGCGAAGTAGTCGCATCTGGAATCAGTGTAATCTGCGTAATCTGTGGTTCAATCCGTCCCGCAGTTCAAGGCGACGTCGAGGCCTAGCGCGGCCAGCCGCTCCGGGGTGGGAATACCGTCCCGCGTCCAGCCGCGCAGATCGTAAAACTCGTCGAGCATCGCGTTGAGCTCGTCGGGCGGGCAGCGCATCCCCTTGGACGGGCCATCGGGAATCGGCTCGTGCTGGACGCGCCAGGGGAGCGTATCGTCTTTGCGCGAGATCCCTTCGCGGCAATTGAAGGCGCGCTCCAGGTTGACGATCCGCTCGCCGATCCGCTCCAGTTCGGCCAGGTCCAGGCCCCACCCCGTGGCCGCGTTCACCATCCGGACGTAATTGTCGTTGAGGTACACGCCGTAGCCGCCGCGCTCCGTGGTGAACCGGCACATGATCAGCGAGTCGCCCACGGCCGCAAAGTGCTGGCTGCGCACGGCAAACGCCGCCTTGCCCTCCGGACTGCGGCGGTCGAAGTCGGGTGCGTACTGTGGCACAGGCCGAGTGTCGTGATGGCTGCCGCCGCGCGTCCCTGTCGCGTACCCGATGCTCATGCCCTTGAGCGCGCGCGCCGAGTGGCCGGCGATCTCCAGCCCTTTGACAGCATAGAGGAGCTTCTGCGCCTCCGGGCCCAGCTTGGCGGCGATCCGGGCCGACCCCTCGGCGAGCACGTCGCCAAACCCGTCGCGGTGCGCCGTCATCTCGATCAAGCGGTTGATGGCGCGGTGGTCCCCCCACCGAAGCGGCATGCCGACCTCCCGCTCGGTCAGGAAGCCGCGCTCGACGCACTCCATGACAAACGCGATCGTCACACCCACGCTGATGGTGTCCAAGCCGAGCTGGTCGCACAGTTCTTCGGCCTTGATCAGCGAGGCGGGGTCCAGATTACCGCACATCGGGCCGAGGGCGTAGATGCTCTCGTACTCCGGCATCTTCCACACCGTGCCGGCATACTCGCCCTGCTTCACCTCGAAGGTCTTGCCGCAGGCCACCGAGCACTTGTTGCAGGTGGTATCCTTCTGCCGAAATTCCTCGCGGTAGCGCTCGGCCCCGACCTGCTCCGCATCCGGCGAGCACTCCATCCGATTGTTGAAGAACCCCAGGCCGCCCATGGTGTTGATGCTCTTCACCAGGTTGGGCGTCCCAAAGGTGTGCAGGTTGAACGTCCCTTTCTTCAGCGTCTCGCGCATCTCCAGGACGAGGGCCTTGAGCGTCTCCGGCTCGGCGAACTCCGGTTTCTGCTTGCCCCGCACCACGAGGGCCTTGACGTTCTTCGACCCCAGGACGCCTGCCAGCCCGCCACGTGCGGCGATGCCCTCGCGATTCTTCCAGTAGTGAGCGAGGGAGGAGAACCGCACGCGCTTCTCGCCGGCGGGCCCGATGCTGATGACATCGCTGTCCTGCCCCTCCCGGCCGAGGATAGCTTGCGCCGCCTCCAGCGTGCGCTTGCCCCAGAGATCTTTCGCGGGCTTCAGCGTGGCACCGTTCTCGTCCACCACCACGTAGACCGGCTCGGCCGCAGCGCCGACCATCACGATGGCGTCGAATCCCGTGTGCCGCTGGGCGCCGGGGAAGCGGCCGCCATAGGTCGAGTCGAAGAACAGGCCGTTCAGGGGAGATTTGCCGCCCATGCAGCCCCGGCTGTTGCCGGGGATGGGGCTGTCGGTCACCGGGCCGGTGCAGAAGACCACCAAGTTGCGGGGATCGAAGGCGTCAATGCCTGCGGGAATCCGATCGAGGCAGAGCTTGGCCGCAAACCCGTTGCCGCCCAGATATGCCCGGGCGAAGGCTGTGTCCAGCTCTTCGACCTGCTGTGCCCCGGTGCCGACGTCCACCGTGAGAATCCTGCCGCCGTACCCGTACATCGCCGATCCCCCCAGCAGGCCGTTAGTTTCTCACAACCACCTTGATGGCACCCGGGTCCTTGTCCGCCACCGTGAACGCCTCGCCCACCTTCTCCAGGGGAAACTCGTGCGTGATCAGCGACCGCACGTCCACCAGCCCTTGCACGACAGGCCGCAGAGCCCACGGCGTCCAGATGGCGCGCTCCTGCTCGGTGTGATGGACAAGGCCGGTGGTTCGGATCTGCAGACCGTCGTCGTGCCAGCGGCTGATGTTCAGCGTGATGGGCTGCGTGATCCAGCTGTACAGGGCCAGGATGCCGTTGTGCTTCAGCATGGCCGTCGCCTGGTTCATGCTGGCCTCGGTCCCCGCCGCCTCGACCACCACGTCCGCGCCGCGGCCGTCGGTCAAGTCCAGCACGGCTTTGACAGGGTCTACGGTTTTGGCGTTGATGTGAACGTCGCTCCCCAAGCGGCGGGCGATGTCCAGCTTGTGCTCGGCCACGTCTATCGCCACCACCTTGTAGGCACCCATGCGCTTGACCGCTTGCGCGATGATCCCGCCCGCGAACCCCATGCCGTACACGACCACCACGTCGCCCAGCTGTGCGCCGCAGGTCAGGCCCGAGTACATCGCACACGCGATGGGCTCTCCCAGCGCCGCCAGATCCATGTCGAGGCCATCGGGAACGGGTTGAAGGCCCGAAACCGGGACGACGTAGTGGTCGGCAAAGGTATTGCACCAGTTGAATACCATCACCTTGTCGCCCGGTCTGAATTCCCGGACCTTGGCACCCACCTCGACCACCGTCCCGCCGCTCTCGTGGCCGATCCAGAGCGGCAGCGTGATCTTTTCGGGAACGTCACCGCGGTACATGGCCTTGTCAGAGCCGCAAATGCCTGAGAGGTGCCCCTTGACCAGCACCTCTTCCGGCCCCACCGTCAGCTCCCGCTCTGCAAGCACGATCTTCCCCGGGGCCTTCAGCTGCGTTGCTCTCGTCTTCATGCGTGTCTCCCCATGCTCCGATGGGCGGGAGCCAAGACGCCCCACCCACACATCCCGATCTTCCCCTGCGCCGCACTTGCCGGCGCACGCCGCAGGACCGCCCGGCGAGCCTCAGGATGCCATTATAATCCGCGAAAAACAACTCGATCGGCGGATGCTCGCCGGATCGGCCGCTCCGACCGCCAACGTCTCGGCGAAACTCGGATCGGAATCTCCGGCGGAGCGATTCTCGGGTGCGGCCGCCGGGCCGAACGTCAACGCGCTCCGCTCGGAAGCGTCCGAGCGGAGCGCGTTGACAGTGGCAAGCCAGGGGCCGATTGTCAGCTTCGGAATGGCCCCTAATTGGCGTAGAGCAAATTCACCAGCCAGAGGCCGGTCTCGGGCACGTAGGTCACCAGCATGGTCAGAAACACCAGGACCATCATGTACCAGAAGCCCGTCTTGAACACCTCCCACATGGGGAGGCCGGCTATGGTCGCCGTGGTCATGAGCACCGTGGCTACCGGCGGGGTCTGCTGGCCCACCCCTAGGTTTATCGTGACCATCAGGCCGAAGTGGATCGGGTCGACGCCCAGCTCCTTGATCAGCGGCAGGACGATGGGAACGATCAGGATGACGGCAGCCGCGCTGTGCAAGAAAACGCCGGCTATGAAGAAGGCGATGTTAAGCAGGAACAGGATCAGATATTTGTTGGTCGTGAGGCCGAGCATGGCCTGGGCTAACTGCTGTGGAATCCCTTCGTTGGTGAGGTACCAGCCCAGGACCGCGGAGGTCGCCACGATCAGCATGATGACCGCCGTCTGCATGGAGGCATCGACGATCGACTTCCAGAAGTCTCGCCAGCCCAGCTCCCGGTAGATGAAGGCCCCGATGACGATAGCGGCCAGGGCCGCAAGTCCGCCGACCTCCGTCGCGGTGGCAATCCCGCCGAAGATCCCGCCCCATATCACGATCGGAATCATCAGCGCCCAGAACCCGTCCTTCAGCGCCCGACCCAGCACTGGCAGCGAGAAGGACGCCTCAGCGGGATATCCACGTTTGCATGCGAAATAGTAGGAAAGTACCATCATCAAGCCGCCGCCAAGGATGCCCGGGATGATTCCGGAGATGAAGAGCTTCACCACCGAGGTGTCTGCCATGGCGGCATAGATGATCATCGGGATGCTCGGGGGGATGATGATCGCCAGCGTGGCGGCGTTTGATACCACGCCTGCACTGAACGCCTTGGGGTAACCCTTTTTCTCCATGGCGGGGATGACGACCTGGCCGATGGCGGCGGCGCCCGCCACCGCCGACCCGGAGATCTCTCCGAAGAACATGGAGGCCACGATCGTCACCATGGCAAGTCCGCCCCGGATGAACCCGACCAGGGCGCTCGCCAGGTTGATCAGGCGCGTCGAGATCCCGGAGGTCGTCATCAGGCCGCCGGCCAGGATAAACAACGGGATGGCCAGCAGAGGGAACTTGGACGCGCCGCCGAAGATCATCAAGGGGATGGCCGCGAGCGGCGCCGTCCCCTGGATGGCCACCACAACGATGGTGGCGATGGCGAGCACGAACCCGATGGGCACATTGACCGCAGATAACGTGAGGACCAGTCCCAGAACAATCCACCCCATTTACTGGCCCTCCTCCATGGCCTTTGGCCGCATGCTGTCCGCAGGTCCTTTTCCGAAGAGCAACTTGACAAGTTCCACCACACCGACCAGCACCATGAGCCCGCCGGAAATGGGCATCACGCTGTAGATCCAGGCCATGCGAATTTCGGGGACGGAGACGGCCGTCTCCTCGGCCATCTCGCGGACCAGCTCCCAGCCCGACAGGAACACGACAAGGGAAAAGCTCAGTACGCACAGGGTGGCAAAGACGGCGGTGGCACGCTGCCATCTCTGCGACAGTTTCTCCACCAGCGTTTCGAAGCTGATGTGTTTCCCGTGGGCCAGGGCGACCACCGACCCGTACATCGTCACCCAAACCAGCGTGTACCCGGCGAACTCGTCGTACCACGAGAGAGCCTGAAACATCAGGTAGCGGTAAAAGACCCCCAGTAGGACCACCACCAACATGAGCAGGGTGAGCACGGCTGAGTACACCTGCAGGATGGAAATGAAGCCATCATAGGCTTTCCGCATCAATGCGTTCTCCTCCGAGACGGACGCGCCGCGACCGTACGCGTCTGTCGGCGCGTACGGTCGCGGCGATTCGCCCCGTGTCTTCTCGTTCCTCGGTCAGCAGCTAGCGCAGAGAGAGGATCCGATCGACCACTTCCTTGCCGCCCTTGACCTCCTTGGCGAAATCCTCGTACACCGGCTTGGAGGCAGCCACAAAAGCCTCCTTGTCCACCTGGTTGATCTTCAGGCTCTTTGCCATCTTCTCTTCGAGGTCCTTGTCCATGCGGGCGCCTTCCTTGCGCGCGAAGTCGCCCACCTCCACGGAGATCTTCGCGAGGACCTGCTGGACGTCAGGGGGCAGCGTCTTCCAGAACCGCTCGGCCACGATGGAGTAGGCGGGGGTGTACACATGGTCCGTCAGGGACAGATACTTCTGCACTTCGTGGAACTTCCCGCCCCAGATCTGCGGGAAGGGGTTTTCCTGTCCGTCCATGACCCCGGCCTGCAGCGCGGCGAAGACCTCGCCGTAGGCCAGCGGGGTCGGGTTGGCCCCATAGGCACGGAACATCTTCACCCGCCAGACCCCGCTGGGCACGCGCAGCTTGATCCCCTTGAGGTCCTCGGGCTTCATGATGGGCCGGACGTTGTTCGTAATGACGCGGAACCCATTCTCCCACATGCCGAGGAAGCGGAGCCCCTTCTCGGGCAGCGGATCGAACAGCGCGGTCTTGACCTGCGCATCCTCTGCGACTTTCTTCACGTGCACGCGATCCTTGAAGAGGTACGGCATCTCGAAGACGCCGAACTTCGGATCGACGGTGCTCATGATGGTCGAGGGCTGGAACATTTCCAGCATGCCCACCTTGATGCCTTTCAGCATCTCCTCGTCCGAACCCAGCTGGCTGGAGTGGAAGACCTTGACTTCGTATTTCCCCTTCAGCGCCTCGTTGACCCGCTTCGCGAACTCGTCATTTGCTACCGCCAGGAGCGAGCCGGGGTACCCGACGTGCCCCATCCGGATCACGGTCGCCGCCGTGCTCTCGCCGGTCGCAACCGCCAGTACGGCCAGGCCCAGCACCACCGCGACCGCAAACCCCACAACTCTCCGCACGCTGCCTACTCTGTGCATGATGCTCCTCCTCTCGCGTTTTCTCCCGTCATAACCGCCGTCAGTCGCCATACCACGCCATAACCTTTCGGATCACGCACCCAGGGTCACCAAAGGAACCAATCGCCTCAAGAGATGCTCGGCCCGAATCGGGTTGTAGATCCCACAGTGGCAAGGCCGGGTCAGCTCGACGGCGCCTTCCCGCAGCGTTTTCTTCCCCCGCTTCACTTGGACGATCACGCGCTCGACCAAATTCGCCGGAACCATGCCGTGGCCGCACATTGTCGTGAGCTGGAGGATCTCGTCCGCGGGCAACTTCTTGTGCTGGCCGAAGATCCCCAGAGAGTTCTCCACCGTATGCTTTGCTAAGTCGCTCTTCCGGCAGCTCTTCTCCGTCTCGTCGTGGACCCCCGTGACCACCACCGACATCCCGAGATCGGCTCCTTTCAACTCCTTCAGAATCTCGACGACGTCCTGCTCATCGGTGAACACCCCGTGGATGATCGAGGTGCTCTGAATATTCTGAAGGATCTCTTCCTGGGACTTGACGTGGCAGTTGCCCGTCACCATATCCCCGTAGTTGACCGGGTGGTGTTTCAAGAGGATCCCCAGGAACTGCTTCATCCGCTCGGCCGAGCCCTCCTCGTTAAGCCCCTTTGCCGACATGGTGAAGACTATGTAGTCCTGGCTGAGGCTCTCCCGGTCTCCCCGTCGGTGCAGCGTGTGTGTCACCCCGTTCCTCCTTGACGACCCGTCAGACTTTGGCCAGCGGCCTTCCCAGGCCGACGTTGCTCTTGCCGTTGATGGAGAGGAAACGGCCCCGCTTCCGGATCTCGTCCGCGTACGGAACAGCGCCGTCCTCCCCGACGCGGGTGATGATATCGCCGGAGAAGACTGTATCGATCTCCTGGGACACCCGGTCCAGAACCTCCAGAACCTGAGGAAGCCGTTCGGCGGGAATCATGAACTCCACGATCGCCGACAGCACCTTCTCGTCCAGAACGTCCGGCTTGATGAGTCCCTTGCTTCGGTCCGCCATGAGCTTCGTGACCGGATTGTTCTCCTCAAACGCGATGCCCAGGGCTGCCAGCGCCTGCGCCACCTTCTGGACGTCGTGAAACCGAGCCCCCACGCCCGGTCGGCCGAGTTCGAACGCCATGCCGTACATCCCGCGGCGATAGCGGCCGGTGACCTCGTTCGTCTTCATCTCTTCTGTCCCGCGCCCGGGAATGCGAGTCTCCGGATGAATCTTCAGCGGGTCGCTGAAATTCTTCCGCACCGTCCGGGGCCAGACCAGCTCGGGTTGATACAGGGCCTCCGTCGGGCAGCAGCCGCTTCGCAGGCAGACGCTGCACTCCACGCACTCGTCTTCGTCGATCACATAGTAGATCCGGGTCGGATTCTTGCGATCGCGCTCGAAGTGCATGATCCCGCCCAGCATGGTGCAGTAGGACCTGCACTTCCCGCAGCCGATGCACTTTTCCGAGTCGATTCTCAATTCCCCATCCCTCCGCATTCACGCGCCCGGATCGAGCCTCCCAGCGCGTACAGCCTCGGCCGGTAGGAAAACCCGCGCTCCAGGTCCCTGGCCAGCGCCGCGGCCGAGACCTCCGTGCGATTCTTGACCAGGGAAGTCAGCACCCCCGCGCACCGGACGTCCCCCAGAACGAGGAAGCCGTTGAGGCGGCCGTCCGCATGGATCAACTTCCGGTACACGGGCTTCTCGCGCTGGATGGAAGTGAGCTGCTCGCCGCCCTCCCACACGCCTGCAGAGATCACCCGGACCCCAAGGATCTCCACCGAATTCATCCGGAGGGCCCCTGAAAAGGTGGCCGGCACGCCCGCCATATTCAGGCCGGCAATCCTACCACCCTCAGTGGCCGACGGCCAGATCGTGCTCGGCACGTTCCTCTGCTGGAGGACGTCGATGGGCTCCGAAACGTCTCCGGCGGCAAAGATCGACGGAGCGCTGGTCGCCATGTGGGCATCAACCCTCACCCCTTGGTTCATGGCCGCGCCGGCCTCTTTCAGACAACCGACATTCGGATTGACTCCCTTCCCGATGATGGCCAGATCGCAGGAGAGCCGCGTCCCATCGGACAGCGACACACCCTCCAGCCTCTCCCGTCCGTGAAAGGCGGTGACGTCGGTGTGAAAATGGACGCGGACGCCGTGCCGCTCGAAGGCCCGAAGGAAGAAGTCGGAGGCCGTCCGGTCCAGCATCTGGGAGAGAATCCGGTCCGATGAGATCACCAGGTGGATCTGCTTTTTCGTGCTCGCGAGGGCCTCCAGGCTCTTGACCCCCACCAGGCCCCCGCCAACGATCACGACGGGGCCGCGGCAGGACCGAAGGTCCCGCTTGATCGCCTCGGCATCCGTCATCTTCCTGAGCGGGAAGATCCCGGGGAGGCCTTTCCCCGGAACGTCCAGCGTCCGGGAGGAGGATCCGGTGGCCACCAGGAGACGATCATAGGGGAGGCGCCGTCCGCTTCCCAGGTGCACCTGCTGCTCGCGGGCGTCGACAGACGCTGCCGTCTCGCCCCTGAGGAGGCGAATCCGCTCTGACGCATAAAAGGCGCGGGGTGCGAAAACGGTATCCCGCTTCGCTTTCTTCCCGGCGATGTAGAGCGGAAGCATCGCGCGGGAATAGCCGAACGTCGTCTCGTCCGAGACGATGGTGACCTGCCCGTCCGGGTCGTGCCGGCGGATCTCCTGCGCGGCCGCGATTCCGGCGACGCTGTTGCCCAGGATGACGTATCGAAGAACGCGCCTCTGAGGCGCAGTCAATGCCATGTGTCCGCCCGCTAACGGCCGTTGCCGGCCTTGAGGCACGCGGCCAGCTCCTCGGCCTGGGCGCGAGGCTCGGGGAGGGCGGGTGCGACGAGAAGCGTCCCGCCCGTGATCTTCTGCCATTCGGTCCGCATCAACTCGGCCAGCCACGGGCTTCCCCAGAAGGGGAGCCGGGTGCCGATCTGCACCGTGAAGCCTAAGGACAGCATGCTGATCGCGCTGGCCCACGTGGAGGTGCGGAAAAATTCTGGGAAGGCGACGACGGCCGGCAGCGGGCGAGCGCCCGATGCGACGCGCAGCGCGTCCAGGAGAGACACCACCGCGGGCAACTCGAAAGCTGACCCGAAGGGCGCGACGGGGCGCAAACCGTCCTTCGCCAGCTCCGCGGCAAACGCCGCCAGCGGGGCGCCTCGTCGCCGGCCCAGCTCGGCGCCGAGCGCCTCGGCCTGCGATCCCAGGTCCCCCCCCAGAAGGACCAGAGCCTTCTGGGCGATTGCGGCGTCCATCAAGGTCAAGGTCCGCTCGAAGAAGGTCTGCTTGACATTCGCTTCTCCGAACAGGACCGCCACGCCTGCGATTCGTCCGGCTTGCAGCGCCTGCTTCACGTCATCTTCACGCGGCAAACCGGAGGCGCCCTCGGCGCTTCCGGGCTGGATCGTCCGCCCAGAGGGCCCATAGAAGGCATTCTGCGCGTGGCGGTCTGCCTGCTCGATCACCTCGGCGGCCGCCTGGTCGAAAGACTGCCCATGCACCAAGATCGCGGGGATGCCGTATTTCGCGGACAGCGCCTCGGCCGCCGGCCACGAGGCATTGGGCGCGACAATCAGGGCATCCACGTTCATTCCCAGCGCCAGCTCCGGGGACCCGTGGTCAGCCGCCGGCATGGTCGAAGGCAATCCGTGTGTGCCCTGAGCGAACAGGTTGAAGTGCTTTCCCCCCGCGTGCTGAGCCGCCTGTTCCTGGATGGCCCGAACCAACCCCGAGGGGGCCCGCCCCACGATCAGAATATTGATCCCCTCCGGTTGAAAGCCGGGCCGCCCCCCGTCACGATTCAACAAAGACGCCGCCTGGTGCAGGAAGCCGTAGTGGACGAGGCCCAGGCGGACCAGGTCTTTCAGCGTCTCCGACAGGTAACCTTTATGCGAGAAGAAGCTGTTCTCGACCCCGAACAGGTCTCGTCTCCAGACCGGGAGCGCGCCCATTTTTGAAAGCCGCTCCGCCGTTTTTGGCGGCAGGTGCCGCGCGATGTCCGGAAATTCCCCGTCGGCCTCGCCGACGCCGAGGAGCCGCGCGGCCCGAGCCGACTCCATGACACCTTCCAGAGTGGCCTGGAACAGGTTCTCCATGGCGATCTGGTCCCTGTCGGCGCCGCAGATGCCGCGGCTCGGTTCGTCCCCGAAAGGATTGATCCGACAGGGGCCCTGGAAACACTTCCGGCAGTTCAGCCCGTTGCTCGTGAACGCGCAGAGAGGCAACTGTTGCTCGGAGCGCCCCCAGAGCAGCTCCGCCCCGACATCGCGGGCAGCCAGCAAGAGAGAGGAGGTCTCGGCCAGTGCGCTCTTCTTGTGAATTCGCTCCATCGGTCTCAAGCCCTTTCGTGAAAATCGGTACAACTCCGCGGTCGCGATTCGGGACGCCGCAATCAGAGGCCTCGCGTTGAACGGTCAGCGGTCAGGCGTTCACCCGATGGCCAACCCCGTTCGGTGTCACGGCCTGCAGAGAGTCTTCGCCGCGAGGAAATCCAGTCCGGTCAGACGTCCCTTCTGGAGTTTCACCGCGCCCCGCGCGATCTCGTCGGGATCAAGGAACAGCAGGGCGTTGGTCGGGCAACTTTCGACGCAGAAAGGAGCGTCCATGCCCGTGCATTGATCACACTTGATCATTTTCCGAAAGTGCCTGAAGGGCTGCGGCGCGCCGAAGGGGCAGACCATGACGCACATCCAGCAGCCGATGCAGCGCTCATCGCGGAGGAGGACAAGCCCTCCCGGGTCCCGATAGAGCGCCTTTGCCGGGCAAGCGTCCAGGCACGGGGCATCTGCGCAATGGCGGCACTGAACAGGAAAGCCGCCATCGGTGTCCGCGTCCTCCACCCGCACCCGGGATAGCGGCGAAGGCGTCTCGGATATCGCCTCGGGAAGCCGCTTGCTCAAGGAGGAGCGATTCAGAGCGCAGGCGATTTCGCAACTCTTGCAGGCGACGCACCGTTCGGCATCGACGAAGATGGACTTCATTGCTCTCTCCGAGAGGCTCGATTGTATCCAGCGGCCCCCATACGTGCGCCGCGAGTGGGGAGGCAAAGCGTTGTGCTGCGACTTCGGCGGGCGGGGGACGCGCTGTCTTTCGTATCAGTAGTTCACATTGACGTGCCCTGTCAAGGATGAAGCGCCCTTTGGTGCCACTTGCGGACGATTTGGCCAAGGGACGTAGCCTCGCGCAGATCGAGTCCCAGCGAGCCAGGCGGCACGGGGTCGGTACGCCGACCTCGTCCCCGTTGTATCCAATGGCTATCCGTTCGAGTTTGCACGATGGATAAACGGGCCAGATCTTCTGGGCGGCGCGACCCAAAAGAGGGGGACGCTTGACTTCTCGAAAACGGATTGCTGTGTTGAAATCCACGCGCGAGAAGCAGACGCGCCCATCGTGGCCGCAATTCGATCGGAGGCTCTCGAAGGGCAGAACGGCCGTGCAGTGACGGATGGCGACATACCGAAGATGAGCGCATCGGGGCGTTCGGGTCGGTCAGCGTCCGCGTGAAACCACCCTGCCTGGCACCGTCAATCCACGCCGTGTCGCGTTGAATGACTCCAGTCCTGTTGTGTTCGCATAGGAGTTTGTATCCAATGTCACGTGATCGGATAGCAAGGATGCCGCAAGAATGAAGAATCGTCTCGATGATTAGCTGTAAATGGTTAATAATTGTATCCAAATTCACAATCTATTAAATTGTATATGATTTCACAATCTAAAGTTTGTTCTTGACCGCATCCCGCACTTACCGTATTCATCCTTCATCATCCGTCCGTTCTTTCGGGTGCGCAGCACCCACGACCCACCCATTCATTCCGCGAGACCGAGAAGGAGGGGGAAATGACACTGACCTTGGAAAAGGGACGCGGCTCGTACCTCGACATCGCGGACTCCGCCCCCGGCGACCGAAGGCACGTGTGCCGCCGCACGCCGTGCGCGGGGTTCGGTGTCGCGTGGGTCGCGGCGGCGAGCGCCCGCCGAACGGCACTGACGGCGGAGGTTCCCCTGCACGTGGTGTAGAAGGAGGCCCCCACGAGAGACGCGCTCCAGAGCTACATGCAGGTCGGTATCGTGCACTTCATGGCGTACCCGGAGCGCATCAAGAACGAAGGCCCGATTTCCGAACCCCTGGCGAAGATCGTCGAGGACGAGTTCTTCGGCGCCGTTGAGATCACCTGGATCAAAGACCCGGCGGAGCGCCAACGGGTGAAAGCGCTGCTCGCCACGAGCCACATGACCGTCGGCTACGGCGCGCAGCCGTGCTTGCTCAGCCAGAAGCTGAACCTGAACCACTTCGATCCGGCCGAGCGCCGGCGTGCCGCGGCGCAAGAGAAGGCCTGCATCGACGAGGCGACGGAGGTGGGGGCCGGCGCCAAGCGGACGTTGCTGCAGGCGTGGGCGGAGGTGTAGGGCGCTCTCGTGTGCATGATGGGCCGCGATGGCTTTCCGGCTGTTTTCCACGCGACTGGAGAAACGCAACGACCATTGGGAGGGGTGCTATGAACGGGCAGACCGGTAGACATTTTCTGCAGATCCCCGGGCCGACGAACGTGCCGGACCGGGTATTGCGGGCGATCAGTTATCCGACCATTGACCACCGGGGGCCGGACTTCGGGCGGTTGGGCCGCGAGGTGTTGGAGGGCATGCAGAAGGTTTTCCAGACGAACGGCGCGGTGGTGGTCTATCCGTCCTCGGGGACCGGGGCGTGGGAGGCGGCGCTGGTGAACACCTTGTCGCCCGGCGACCGGGTGCTGATGGTCGAGACGGGCCAGTTCGCCGTCTTGTGGAAGGACGTAGCGCAGCGCTTCGGCCTCGCGGTGGACTTTCTACCCACCGATTGGCGGCGAGGTGCGGATCCCGCGGTGGTAGAGGCAAAGCTCGCCGAGGACACGGCCCGCGCCATCAAGGCCGTGGCGATCGTCCACAACGAGACCTCCACGGGCGTCACCAGCCGCATCGGGGAGATTCGCAAGGCGATGGACCGGACCGGGCATCCAGCCCTGCTCTTGGTGGACACGATCTCGTCGCTGGGCTCCATGGAGTACCGACACGACGAGTGGGGCGTGGATGTAACTGTCGGTTGCTCCCAGAAAGGACTGATGCTCCCGCCGGGCCTCGGCTTCAATGCCATCAGCCAGAAGGCGCTGGAGGCGGCCAAGACCGCACGCCTTCCGCGGTCCTACTGGGATTGGGAGGCGATGCTCCGCGATAACCGGACCGGCTTCTTCCCGTACACCCCGGCGACGAATCTGCTGTTCGGCCTCAAGGAGGCCCTCCAGATGCTCCTGGAGGAAGGCCTGCCGAACGTTTTCGCGCGGCACGCGCGGCACGCGGCGGCCACGCGCCGCGCCGTCGCCGCGTGGGGACTGGAGATCGTGTGCCAGCACCCGCTCGAGCACAGCAACGCACTCACCGGCGTGCTGATGCCGGCGGGTCACGACGCCGATCGCCTTCGCGCCGTCATCCTTGAACGGTTCAACCTTTCTCTCGGCACGGGCCTCGGAAAGCTCAAGGGCAAGGCCTTTCGCATCGGTCACCTGGGGGACTTCAACGACCTGATGCTGGCCGGGACGCTGTGCGGCGTCGAGATGGGCCTCGACCTCGCCGGGGTTCCGCACAAACCAGGTGGAGTGACCGCGGCGCTCGACTCGATGAAAGGCGCAGCGGTCACCGCAAACGCGGCGGGCGGCGGGAATGGGCATCCAAGGAGCCTCTCCACCGAGACAGAACGCATGACGGCGGATGCGGGGACTCGCCCCAGATGAGGTTCTGATTGCCGAACAATGTCAATTTGTATCCAAAACCGCTTGACAGGGCTTTGAACTGAGTTGTAGCTTTCGCCAAGCGTGTTGCGAGGGTAGTGTTTTGGATACAAAAGAGTTCGTTGGGTCGCATACTGAAAGCACGTCTGTCAGGGAAAGGACGTACGAGTACCTGAAGGCGTCCATCCTGTCGGGCCGGTTGAACCCCGGCGAGCGCCTGGCGGAGGAACACCTCGCCAAGGAACTGGGGATCAGTCGGACCCCCGTTCGTGAGGCTTTGCACAAGCTCGAGTCCGAAGGGCTGATCAAGCCGCTACCCTCGCGTGGGTTCGTCGCCGCGCAGGATTCCAAGGAGGACATCGAGGAACTCTTCGAGATCCGCGCCGTCCTGGAGGGGTACGCGCTCCGGGTCATTTGCGGCCGGATCCGCGACGCGCTACTCGAGCGGCTCGAAGAGACCGTGCGGAAAGCCGAAGAGGCGCTCCGCGCGCACAGCCTGGACGACGTCTTCCAGTGGAATACACGCTTCCACGACGTCCTCCACGAAATGATTGTGGACCGCCACCGCTTGTACCATCAGATGGTGACCATGCGGCAGTACGTCCTGCGGTACCGCAAGAACACGCTGCAGTACCCCGACGGCGGCGAGCGGACGGTGGACGGGCACCGGAAGATCCTGCTCGCCCTGCGACTGCAGGATCCCGATTTGTGCGAACGCGTCATGCGGGAACACATCCAGCAATCAAAGAAGGACGCGCTGCAGTTCTTGTTCAAAGATAACAAGGAGGTGGTGTGATTATGGCGAAGCACATCGAGGTTCGGGTGGACAAATGCACGGGGTGCAAGCTCTGCGAGCTTGCCTGTTCCGCCGTGAAGACGAACGAGTTCAATCCCCGCAGCTCGCGGATCAAGGTGGTCCTCGTCGATATCCCGGAGATCCCGGTGCCCATCCTGACCGAGGGCTGCGACTATTGTTTCGGCAACCCGGCGTGCGTGACCGTCTGTCTTCCCGAGGCCATCGTCTGGAAGGACATGGAGGCCCGGCCGCCGCGCCCGAAGGTTTCGGAGGCCAAGGCGATCGCCCATGCATGGCTCGAATCCGTGAGCCGCTGAAGGTGCAGCGTGGCAACGGTTAAGGTCAAGGGTTTCTCGGTGGTTCGGGACGTGTTCGGCGCCAGCGTGGTCGAGCTGGAGGTGGGTCCGCCGGAGACCGTGAAGGCGACGCTCGCCGCCTTGCTCGCGAAGTTCGGCGAGCCCCTCAAGAAAGTGCTCGTGGAGCCAGACACCGGCGAGATGACCCCGCTGCTGCTCGTCTTGAACGGAGAAGCCATTTCGTCGACGCTGGACGTTGACAGGCCCGTAAAGACCGGAGATGAGCTGACCCTCATTTTCCCGATTGGAGGAGGTCGATCGTGAAGAACGGATTCAAGTACGGCGGCTACAAGGGCCAACTGCTCCGCGTGAACCTGAGCAAGAAAGCCGTCACCAAAGAGCCTCTGCGCGAGGATTGGGCGCGAGATTTCGTCGGCGGCGCGGGGTACTCTGCGCGCCTGCTCTACGACGAGATTCCCGGCAAGAGCGACCCCCTGGGGCCGCAGAACAAGCTCTTCTTCATGACCGGGCCGGTCAACGGAACCATGATTCCGGCCGCGTCCCGGTCCACCGCGTGCGCCAAGTCGCCGCTCACGGGCTCCCTCTTCCACAGCATCTTCGGCGGGTACTGGGGTCCCGAGCTGAAGTTCGCCGGCTACGACGGCCTGATCGTCGAGGGCAAGGCCGACAAGCCGGTGTACCTCTGGATCGATGACGATCACGTCGAGATCCGGAGCGCCGAGCACCTGTGGGGGAAGAATCCCTTCAAGGCCCAGGAGATCATTCGCCAGGAGATCGGCGACGAGAACATCCGGATCGCCACGATCGGCGAGGCGGGCGAGAACGGCGTGCCGTACGCCATCATCCTGCTGGATATCCGGGCCGCGGGCCGCGGCGGCATGGGCGCGGTGATGGGCTCCAAGAACCTGAAGGCCATCGCCGTGCGGGGGACCGGAAGCGTGAACGTGCCCAACATGCTCCGCGTCTACAACACCACACTGCGCCTCAACCAGATCGCGGCCACCAACCCGGCCGTCAAAGGCCTCTCCGAGTACGGCACCCCGCGCAACGTCCTGAGCATGAACGCGGCCGGCATCCTGCCGACCCGGAACTGGCAGACCGAGATGTTCAAGGGCGCCGACGGGATCAGCGGCGAGACCATGAAGGAGCAGGTGGTCAAGGGCCATCGGGCCTGCTTTGCCTGCTCGATCAACTGCACGAAGTACAGCGTGGTCCCCTCGGGCAAGTACAAGTCCATCATCAACGGCCCGGACTACGAGACGGTGTACGGCTTCGGCAGCATCTGTGAGGTCGACGACATCCGGGCCATTTGCAAGGTGGACGAGGTCTGCGACGAGTACGGGATCGACCTGATCCAGGCCTCCATGAGCGTCGCCTGGGCCATGGAATGTTACGAGAAGGGCATCTTCACCAAGAAGGACACCGGCGGGCTCGACCTGACCTGGGGAAACGCCGACGCCATGATCCACCTCACCGAGATGATCGGCAAGCAGGAGGGCCTCGGCGCTCTCCTGGCGAAGGGCACCCGGGATGCGGCGAAGATCGTCGGCAAGGGGTCCGAGCGCTTCGTGATTTCCAACAAGGGCGTGGACTGGCCGGGGCACTCGTGCCGCCCGTGGCCCGGCACGGCGGTGGGGTACGCCAC
>Ga0316622_100000398_pt1 | contig 24802 bp, 16 predicted proteins | sample OWC_Aug_OW2_C1_D_FD_207646 | JGI IMG/M metagenome (GOLD analysis project Ga0316622, IMG submission 207646) | Wetland soil microbial communities from Old Woman Creek delta, Ohio, United States - OWC_Aug_OW2_C1_D5_C | ecosystem: Environmental > Terrestrial > Soil > Wetlands | place: USA: Ohio... | reverse complement strand
CATCTCTCCACACCACGATGGGCACTGTCTTGCCGATCGGCGTGTTTCCCACTTTGAGACGAAATCCGGCACTGTTTCTCACGGCCTCGCCGTTGTACTCAAGAATCACGTCTTTCTGCCGGATGCCCGCCTCCTCCGCCGGATACCCGTCGAACACTTCCCGCACGATGATCCCGTGATCGACCTTGAGCCCCAATCCATCTGCGATCGTCTTGTCGAGCTCCTGGAGTTGTATCCCGATGTACCCGTAGCGAACACGCCCGTCCGCAATGAGCTGCGTCATGACGTTCTTGGCCATGTTGATCGGTATCGCGAAACCGATTCCCTGCCCCGAGGCGTTAATCGCCGTATTGATGCCGATCGCCTGCCCCTTCATGTTCACCAGCGGTCCGCCACTGTTGCCGAAGTTGATGGAGGCATCGGTCTGGATGTAGTTCTGAAAGTCGGCGCTGCCCCCGAGGATATTGAGATCGGTGCGGCCCTTGGCGCTGATGATCCCGGCGGTGACGGTCCCCACCAACTGACCAAACGGTGTTCCGATCGCCATGACCCAGTCGCCGACACGGCACCCGTCCGAGTCCCCCAACGGGACCACGGTCACACCCGACTTCGGCGGGTTCACCTGAATGATCGCGATGTCCGTCCGCGGGTCGAAGCCCACGATCTCCGCCTCGAGCTCCACTTCCCCGCTGCTCAGCTCCATCACGACCACGATCTCCTCCGCGTCCTTGACCACATGATAGTTGGTCAGAATGCGGCCCTCTTCGTCGAAGAAGAATCCAGAACCGCCCCCGGGGATCTTGAATTCACGGCGCTCTTCGTCGTCGGGAAAGAATTCCCGGAAGAACTCGAACGGCGAGCGAAACCGATCACGATCGCTGGAACCGGGGTGGCTACGCTCCGTTCGGACAAACACCACGCCGGAGCCCACCTTCTCGGCGACGTCCGCCATGATGGAACTTCCATCCGACCGAATCGGCGGCCCTTGAGCGGTCGACTGTCTCCCGGCCGGTGCCGCGCTTTTCTGCGCCGCCGCCGGAGACCACCAGACCAGTCCCGTCAAAAAAACGACCGCCAGCAGCACTGCCAACGCTGCCGTTGGTATCCGCCGGTATTCATGGGTCCGCGCCATTTCGCCGTCTACCTCAAAAGCCCCGGAACCATGCCGGGCACGCCTTCCAATGTGCGTATGTTTCTTCCCGTGGATCGGATGAACCGGAGAACCGCGCCCGTTGCCTTCGCGCGGTGCTCGCCAGTTGGGGGGGTCAGAACAATTGAAGCTGGTTTCGAACCCGGAGCACGCGCCTACACTCATTAGTGTACACGTACCCCTTGACACTGTCAACAGGCACGCACCGCCCGCACGGCCACGCAGCCCGTCGATCTCCTTAACGCAATTATCGTACCACAATTCGAAACCCTTTGTCAACGTTTCTTTCGCACCGTTCCCTTCTGGTTCGCCATCCGTCACACCTTCTACGTGAGCAGGGGCCCCATGGTTCCATTCGCCTGTATGAGACCGGTCCTCCGGGACCGGGAAATCAGTTGCTTTTTCGATCCTCGTCCTATACTAGATACCCGGAGAGGTCGGGAATGCCCCATTACCTGGAACTGAACGGAGACGTGGCATATTTCGTCGCGGATGCCCATTTCCGCGGCCGCTATGATCCCGGAGAAGCGCAACGCCGAGAGCTTTTCATCCGGTTCCTCCGTTCGCTCCCGCCCGACAGCATCCTGTTTCTCCTGGGGGATATCTTCGACTTCTACTTCGAGTACCGGTGGGTGGTGGCCAGGCGGTTCCTCGACCTATACCTCGCTTTTCTCGACTGCCGTTCCAGGGGAGTTCGGATGCACTTCGTGGGGGGAAACCACGACCATTGGGTGGGCGACTTCGTGGTCGAAGACCTGGGTATCACCGTCCACGAGACCGAGATCACGGCCGCGGTCCAAGGCCGCAAGATCGTGTGCGCCCATGGAGATCTGGTGATGCCCAGAGACGCCGGCTACAAGGTCCTCAAGTCGATCATACGAAACCCCTGGGTGGTCGCGGTCTCCCGTTGGATTCACCCCGACATCATGGAAGTGATGGCCCGGGCCGTTTCGACGACAAGCAGGCGGTTCAGCAGGGCGGTGCAGGAAAAGCGCGCGCTCATGATGGCCGACCTGGCCCACAGGGATTTTTTCCGGCGGGGAAACGACGTTTTCGTAATGGGGCACGTCCATTACCCGCTTCATGACGCGCGCGACGGCCAGGACTTCCTGATCGTCGGCGACTGGGTCAAGGATTTCAGTTACGGCAGGCTTCGGGAGGGTAAGCTCTCGCTGGAACGGTTCAAGGGCTGATCGAGAGGCTGACCCGATGGCTGTCCCCCAGATCGTTGTCGACCAGCAGGACGGCGTAGTCCAGATCGAAGCGTCCATGGTGTATCCCCGCTCCGAACGTGGGGCCCTGTGAGTCGTACCCGGCTTTGTAACCTCCACGCAGTGCCAGCATCCGGCGGTAGCGGTATTCCGCGCCGAAGTGCTGCCGCACGTCTCCGTCATTGGGCCACACACCGTCCAGGGCCAGAAGCACCCGGCCCCGGAGCAGCGGTTCCTCGCGCTCGTAGCTGGCGCCGATCTTCACATAACGCGGCAGCGCGAATTCCTGATCGATGAACTTGAGCGGTGCCCCCAGGTTCCCGACCACGGCCGCGAACTTCACGCCGTCCAGCTGGCTCACGTGATAGACCCCCAAATCGAACGCGAACCCGCTGGCGCTGCGTTCGTCGATCTTTTCGTAGACCGGTTTCACCATCGCTCCCACCGACAGCGAGGGAATGACATAACGCGAGAACCCCACCGAAACGGCCACGTCGTACGCGGAGAACTGGCCGAGCGCCATCGCCGAGGGGACGTCTTCGCGACGCTCCATGTCATCCATGTACATGCCTGCGAAACCCAGACCGATGGTGCCGTAATCGGTTTCATGCGTGATCGCCACCTGTTCCAGGCGGATCGACTGCATGTACTCGTTGTGCATGAGGAGGATGTTTGTGCCCAGCACCGGCGACATGGCTGCCGGATTCCAATAGACCGCAGAAGCGTCTTCGGCAACCGCGGTGAATGCCTCTCCCATTCCCGACGCCCGCGCGCCCATTCCCACACGCAAGAACAGCGCGCCTGCCGAACCGGGCTCTCCGGCGTGGACCGCCACCCCACCCATCAGCATGGCGGACAGCGCCGCGCCTGTGATGAATCCCCGGTGACGTCGGTCGCCCCGACTGCCTGCTCCCACCCGTCTCTCTCGGCTTCTCATCTCGATTCCTCTCTATCTCCTCACTGCGAAGGGCAGTACCAGCGTCTCCGCCCCGCCGACGCGGATCCGCATCATATATACTCCGCTCTTCAACCCACTCACATCGATCGCTTCATCGAACGGGGTATCAATGAGGTCGTTGGGATTGGCTTGGTAGTCACGTCGAAACGCCCGCTGGCCTTCCAGGTTGTAGATCTCGACACGGATTTCCGCGCTGCGATTGAGCGACACACGCGCGTGGACCTCCGCGCCGGGCACCGGATTGGGGTAGATCATGAAACTGCCCGGGACGATTGTGTCGGACGAGGTCTTGAGCGGCACTGTTTCCGCGACTACGGCTTGACGCGTCGGACCCGCCTGATAGGACGGCCAGAAAAGCCTTCCGGCCGCGTCCGAACCCGGCAGCGACTGGATCGACAACGTCATCGAGGACGCAGTCGCGACCGTGTCGACCACATTGTCGAACGAGCGCACTCCGTCGAGCGCTCCGACCGACACCAGACTGAGCCCGCCGTTTGTCGCCAGCTCCGCTACCGACGGCGTGACTCCGGTCCGCGCCGGCCCGACCCTGGGGAAATGAGGCGCAGCCTCACCGCTGCGCTCGAGCCCGACAACGGTCCCGTCCTGAAGCGCGAATACGACCTCCACCGCACCATCACCGTCGATGTCGCCGACCACGGGGCTCTCCAAACCGCGCGTGATCGAAGCCGGGGGTTGCTCGCCCGATGACACCGGAACGATGCGTTTGGGCCAGTTCGTCATGTCGCGGCCGTTCGACTCGAGAAGGTACATGAACTCGGCATCCCACAGCGCGATTTCCAACACCCCGTCCAGGTCCACATCGCCGAGCGCCGGCCCCGAGGGCGATCCGGCCCGCAGTTCCCGCAAGGTGGGGGTCACTGCACCACCGCCCGCCGCGACGTCGAGGATGATCAGCCGGCCGTCCGGCATGCTCAGCACGACCTCATCCGAACCATCCGCATCCATGTCTCCCACCGCCGGAGCCGAGGGATACTGTTCACCAACCGGGAATCCGGCCGCCAGCGGGAGTGAGACGGTCCACGATTCCGCCGGTGGCTGCCCGACGAGTTCGACGCCGCCTGTCCACATGAACGGCGTATACGAAACATAAACCGCCGAGCCCACCGTATCCACCCACCCCAGCACGAGGCCAGTCTGACCTTCGGTGCCCCCGATGCGCGTTCGCGCCAGAGCGAGGGGGGCGGCCCGGTGACCGCGCACCGACAGCGGCCAGAGCGCTCCGAACGTGTCCCCAGCGGGCGTGAAGCTGGAACCGTTCGATCCCAGGAAACGAATAGTGAGTGAGTCCGCACTCTTCTCGACGAATGAGACTTCGAACAACCCGTCCTTGTTGAAATCGACCATAAGCGGAGGCGTCGCCATGAGGTCTCCGGCATGGAACACGCCCAAGGTGGTTGGGTCGTCATCGCCGTCTGTCACTTCCTCGCCCGTACCCTTCCACGCGAAAAGCCGCCCGTCCACCGCCCCGGCCAAGATCTCCACCCCCGGCGCACCGTCGAGCTCGGCAAACGCCGGCGGGCCTGCCCACAGCGCGTCCGGCGCCACGAGATAGGGAGCAACGGTCGCCGGATCGGCATCGGCGTCGTCGTATTCGCTGCCGTCGTCGCGGAACGCGTATACCGCGCCCGTGTCCGCCAGAACCACGATTTCCGCTCCCGCCACGCCGTCGATATCGACCGCAGTTGCCGGCTGCGCAGCGCCGGCAGCCGCCCACCGCGTTCGCACCTCGTCATAATCGATCGCCCGGCTGAGCCGGAAAGTCATGCGATGACCGATCCCCGATATCCGGTCCAGCATGATTCCCGTAGGCGCCCCACGGTTGGACATGGAGTTGGGCTTCGTGGAAGGCCCGAACGAGGTGGCGCCTCCGTCACCCGCACGAAAGGAGTCGAAGTGACTGCCGAGGGCGAACGCTGCGGAGCCATCGCCGTCGAGGTCCTGCACACCATCCGCCTCCTCGAGATCGACGCCCTTGCGGGCGACGAAGTCATCCGGGAGGTACCCGGCCTCCACGTTTCGGCGCACGACCTCCTCGTCCACGTGCCAAACGTAGAGACCCGATCCCGTGTGCCGGAACATGACGTTGAACCCGTAGCGGGGGTCGTAGCGGACAATTCCCGGATTGGTCACATCGGTCAGGAAGAAATCGAACTCCGCGCCCCCCAGGGAATCGGCGTTGTCGGGGACGAGGTCGCTGTCACGGTCAACGAACGTGAACAGGCTGTCGAAGTTGGAATCGTGGACGCGGTTTACCACGAGGTAATATTCGCTCTCCGTAATCGGTATTTTAACGCAAACCGTATCCGGCACCAGGCTGCCGTTGATGTCGGTGAGCGTCACGGTGATCGGGGCCTCTTCGGCGTCCACCACCACCGGATCGATCCATCCCGCGATCAGGCGGTTGAAGGCACACGGGAAGGCGGGCACGAATCCAAGCGCGTTGTAGAGCCCATAGGCCATCACGCAGAAGTCCCCCACTCCCTGAGAATCCGGAAATCCTTCCGGCGTCGCGTCGAACATGGGTAGGAGCCCGACGCGGCTCCCGATTTCGAATGCCCATGTGCCGAGCGTTCCCAGAACCTGGTAGTCCTGTGTGGCGTCCTCGGGGACGATGCAGAAATTGTCCACGTAGAAAGGTTCCCCGTCAGACGAGTCGTCGGTGGCCAACCCGCGAACGATGCTGTCGGGAAAAGCGGCCTGTATGTCCGCGAGATCGTAGAAACTCGACCAGATCTGTTCCCGCGAGTCATTGGCGACGTCGGTCTCCTGACCGGCGCCGGCGTGGATGATGAAGACGGTGTGGTACTGAGACAGATCGAACCCGGCGTCCACCGAATCGATGGCCGATTGCGCCAGCTCGATCACGCGCGTCTCCTCCGTGCGGTCGTCTCCATAATAGCGCATTCCGTTGGGGAGCGTGAAGAGCCCGGGCGCGATCGTCCATTCCACGGTGAATCGGCCGCGCGATGCCCCGCGGTAATAGTCCGCCATATGGGCGAGTTCGTTCGCGAACCACGTGGAATCGTGGACGGCCCTGCGGCGGCTGCCGGGTTGGCCCCCCATGAGGCTATCGGCAAACTGCACCTGAACGGCGATCAGGCGTAACGTTGAGAACTCCCAAGCCGTTCCGGAAAGGAACGCCTCCAACCGCTGGCGCTGATACCGGTTAAGGGCTACATCCGACTGTGTGGGCCCGGAAGAGGGGCCTTCGGCGCGAACGGCCGCGCCGTACGGGGGCACCAAGCCTTTGGTCACAGCGGCCTTCGGCGTGGCCGACAATAATAGAACCAGGACCGAAGTTGTTGCGGCGATTAGTAAGGTTTCTCTTCGCAAGACGGAGACTTTCCGGGGTAATGGCTGGGGTCAAAGAATAAACCGTTGGAATTACCTGGGGAAGATGTTATAATCCAATAAAGCTAAGGTCAACAGTAAAGGGGAGTTGGCCTCAGTAAATCGCCGCCCCTGATCGACGCTTACTTTGCCAACTTCCCCCTTACCTGGTCGGCTTTGCAGACCAGCCTCTTCGATTACGCTACCAGCCAACCAAGAGTCTTTTCTTTATTCGTTACTTGCTCGCGTTGACTCTCCTCTTGTAGGAGTTGTTCGTATCCGTCTTTTTCGATTCCGAGCGTCCGGATGCGCGCCGAACGCTGGAGGAATTCGACCGCTCGTACGTCTTGCTGGCCGCTTGCTCCGTAGCTTTGTTGACTCGAGCGCCTCTGTCGGAACGAGCGACCGGTGTCGTCGCGCGCGCAACGACAGCCCGCGACTTTCCAGTTACCGACTTCCCCGTCACGGACCTTCCCATCGTTGACTTGCCACTCCCAGGCTTCCCACTTATCGATTTCCCTGTTAACGCAGACGATTTCCGAATGGCCCTTTCAGCGTTGGCCGCGACGTCCGTTCGCTTCCCGCTCACGATCCGCGCGGCGCGCGCGGTGTGAGTGGTAGAGCGGTCCGACGGGCGCAAATAATCCGGGCGCTCCGCACGATGCGCGCTCTTGTACGGGCCCGCGCTCTTCGCGATGCGCGTCGGCGTTCGCTCGGCGTAGGCGTCCTTGTAGCGCACGGTCGGACGGAGCACGCGGTACGGATCTTGAACATGGTGACGGTATCGCTCGCACAGCTGCGAGCAGCCCGGGCAGTGACCACCGGCGCCCACGTGCACGGCGCTGCCGTAATGGCCCATGCACAGGTACGCGGGGTAGCTTACCCATTCCCTCACATAAAACCGGGAGTAGCTCACTCCGATCCAATCCCAATTGCACCTCGCCGGCAGCAACGACAGGTAGAACTGGCGGCAGGCGAGGTAGGGATCCCCATAGATCCGATAACCGAAGTGTCCCGCAAAAATCGCGTTTCCGTACTCGGCATAAACGAACGGGAAGGGGCTGCCGATCGCGAACACGTACGCTATGCCGCGCATATCATACGGGTCGAAACCCAGGTCTCCGCAGCGGAAGCGGTAGCGCACGCCGCCTTCCAGCCATCCGTCCTCGATCATAGAGGTGGGGTAGATCACGTGCAGGTACCCGTCGGTGTCGACGAGCATCACGGTCGCGTAACAATCGCGCGCCGCTCGCACCGAGACGACCACGTCATCGAACGAAGGGTAGATGTCCCACGTTTCGTCCAACCAGACGCGGACGTCAGCGGCGCCGCTCACCACGACGTGCGGGCGCGCCGGAGCGGGCTGGGCGGCAACCGCCAGCAACGCTGCGGCGACAGCGACAACGGCGAACCCGTTCAATCCTCCAACTCCCCTGGCGCGCATACGTGTAAGAGTCTTCATCGCATCGCACCTCCTCCAGGGGTCAGTTCAGGCAGGTCAACCACTTCCTGGTACGCCCAGTACATGGTGACGGAAGCGTTCGAAACCGAAACAACCTCGAACTTGGCGACATTCCAGTTGCCCGGGCCGGACCTCACCGGAATCCGGACGATGTAGCTATGGCCCGGAATCGCCTCCACACGCCCGGACGGCGCCCAGCCGTCCGTCGGCGCCTCGTCCACCCACACGAGGTCGATGATCCCGTAGTCCTGGATCTCTACTCCGGCGGTCGAATAGATGAATCGCACACCATTCGACACGCCGAAGTAGATATCCGTGGTGTTGTCGTTCCAGGGCCGGGCGGTGTTTGAGAGATCCGAGAAGTCATAACCGCTCCGGCCGCTGTCTTGCCCCAAATAATCCATCAACACCAAACCGCGATAATCTTCCGGACGAGGGGTATCGTCCACAAACTCGTAACTCAAGTCTTGGCTTTCCTGATTGTGATCGTTGATCGCGGTGACGGCGTACCACCACGTCTCACCGTTCTGGACTTCCTCATCGTCGTAGCAGCAAAGCCCGTCCTCGCATTCCGACGACGACACATCCGCTATCCACGTGTACTCGCCGGTAGGCTCCGAATTGCGGTAGATGCCGTACGCGGCGATGTTGGTTTCCGTTTTTTGATTCCAGCAGACGGTTACGACACCGTCGCCGGTGATACTGAATACCCCGTCCGGCGGGAACGGGGGGGCGCTTGTCCCAGCCGGATCGGGGCATTCAGAGCAGTCGTCGCCACAACCAGCAACGAATGGGAGAATGGCGAGCGCAATCAGAATGAAAGTACCCGACACCTTTCCGACGCGACTCATTGGGTTTCTTATGCAGTCTTTTGTTGCCATCTCGACTGTTCCTATGCGCAATCGGCGTGCCACCCGGCAAAAAACTCCGGGGCACCGTGAGGTGGCCACACTGCCAATCCGCGTAATATCATTGTTTATTTGCGAGTTACGGCGCTCAATTCATCCGACAAAGCCAACCGGCGGGCCGGAAATCCGCGTGGATGAGGGCCCACAAACGTCAGAAAGCGTGCTCAGTGAATGACAATTCGTCCCCAAAAAAGGACAATAGAAACGACGGAAGGAAGGCAGCCGGAGGGAAAAAAAGCCCGCCTCAAATCAGCGAGCTTGCGGGTAAAAAAAAGCTGACGTTCCGTTCACCCTGCGTCAATGTTCGAGACCCCACCTCTCGAAATCAACTTTCTCCGCAAAGCCAGCAGCTATGCTCGGGATGAACTCGAAACGTCAGCTCTTTCTTTGACCTTTCGGTCTAGCGAACTCTGGAGAAAAGCCCCTTATTCTTTTCTCCGCTTCAAAACCAGCTTTCGGGATTCTTGGGGAACTTTTGGTTCCCCAAGAATCCTTCCCCCACCAGTTGGAAGTTCTACATACGCACGGGATGACTTCCAATCTCCGCTTAGGGCAACCGCCGTGCCATCGGCGGCCATCGGCAGCAAAATCGCAGGCGATTCTAACTTGATGTTAAAAAGCAAGTTACGCCGCAGTTTCCCAAGCTCAAAACCCAAGACGCCGAAGCTGCAAACGCCGTTGTCAAATTCGTTTGTATATATCGACAAGCGTAGTTGGGCAAAACAGCTATTTACAGTAGATTAGCCGGTTAACCAGAGATTATAAAAAGATTTTATAAACGCTACTGGATGTTGTAGCGCTTGATCTTGGAGAGCAAGTTGGGATACGAAATACCGAGGAAAATCGCCGTCTGGGACTTGTTCCATTCGAACCGCTTCAGCGCCTGCAGGATCTCGGCTTGTTCGATCTGTTCGATTCGTTCCCTGAGGGTGTACGTCCGGTTGTCCTCTTCACCCTCCGCCGGGGTCGGTTTGGACTCCGCCACTTCGGGCGCCAGGTGCTCCACGGAAAGCCGTTCGCCGTCATTGGCGAGAATGATCGCCCGCTTTACCACTTTCTCGAGCTCGCGGACGTTACCGGGCCACCGGTAGGACTCGAGCTTCTGCAGGAACTCGTCGGTGACGCCGTCCAGGGCTTTGTTCATCTCGCGAGAAAACTTGTCGAGGTAGTGATACATCAACAGCGGCACATCCTCTACCCGCTCGCGAAGCGGAGGCACCGTGAGTGGAAAGTCATTGATGCGGTAGAAGAAATCTTCGAGGAACCGCGCCTCGTGGCACATCTTGAGCAGGTTCGACTTGGACGCGCATATGACACGAACATTCACCGGGGCCAGTTCGTTCGATCCCACTTTACGAACCTTGCCGGTATCGAGGAACTGCAGCAGCTTGCCCTGCATCGCCAGTGACGTTTTCCCGATCTCGTCCAGGAAAATCGTCCCCCCGTGCGCCTCGTAGAGCAGACCATCTTTGTCCGCGAAAGCGCCCGTGAAGGAGCCGCGCACGTGGCCGAAGAGCTCTGATTCGAGCAGTTGCTCGGGGAGCGCGGCACAGTTCACGTGAACGAATTTCCGTTCGCGCCGCTCGCTCAGAAGATGGATCGCGTATGCGATGAGCCCTTTGCCCGTGCCCGTCTCACCCTGCAGCAACACGGTCGCATCGGAGTGCGCCACGCGTTCGCAGAGGTTCAAGAGTTTGATCATGTCCTTGTTCTCGGTCAGGATGCTCTCGAACCCCTTCGAAGCGGCGGTACGGGTTTTCGACTGGCTCCGTTTCTCCGACCGCACGATCTCGTAGATCGACAGCGAGATGAGGCTTGAATACGCACCCACGAAGTGCAAAGCGTCCTGCCCGAACGAGGGCCGGGCCGCCTCCCTCGCCTGATGGATGCACAGCAATCCGAGGTTCTGACCTTCGAAACCGAGCCCCTGCAGGAGGAGCCGGCCGCTCGGGTGGGCGAGTTTCGCGCGGAGGGAAGAGGTCGCCGGTTTGCTGGACAGGTCGGTCATCACCAGGCCGGCCCCCGCCGCCGCGTTGCGCTCCGCCCCATTGGCATGCCACGTGAGAATCGCCTGACAATCCTTGCGCGTGAACCGCTCGCGCGCGACGACCTCGAGGCCCTTAATCTTGACGCCGGGAATGGCGATGAATCCCGCAGTCGCTCCGAGCTTCTCCAGGATGAGGCGAAGCGTCGAGCCCAGCCCTTTCACCAGCTGCTCGCGCGAGCGCGCTCCGTTCTGGATATCACCGAGCACGGAGAAGTTGTTCAGCACGCGGGTCGTGGCGCGCGTCATCTGAGTCTCGATGCCGTTGCGCAGCGCAACCAGCGCCTTGCGATACTTCTCCTTGCCCTCCTCCTCCACCAGCCGGTCTGCTTCGTAGACGGCGAGCAGGGCTTCGTCGAGATTACCCAACCGCCGTTCCACGGTGGCGAGAAGTATCTGAGAGAGGATCTGGTGCCGTCCATCGTCGATCTTACCGAATTCGACGATGCTCTCCGCGAGCACTTGCTTCGCTCTCAGCAGCGCCTGCTCGGTTCGCTGGCGAATGAAGAGGCGAGCGAGCCGTTGCTGCGAAATCGCCTTCTCGTACGGGTTTTCGAATTCGTTGAATTTCTCCACACTGGTCTGGAGATTCTTGGCGGCCTCGTCGGCACGCCCCAACCTGGAGAGAGCGAGGCCTCGCGTGCGATAGAGGAACCCGAGCTCGTAGAACTCGCCGCACGAGTTGGCTGTCTCTATGCCCTCATCGGCGTCGCGGACCGCGGCCTCAAGCCGATTCTGCAGCAACTCCACCTCTGCGATCTGCCTGAGGCTCTCGGCAACGACGTCTCCGTCCGGTGCGAGTTTGCGGCCCTTCTCGAGAGCGCTGGTGAGGTTCACCATGGCCGCGGCGTAGTTGCCGCGAGACCGCATGAGTTCGCCCAGATATTCGTCGGCGAGCGTTGACTCGCGGGCATATCCATATTCACCGGCCATCGCCTGCGCTCTGACCAGGTACTTCTCGGCTTTCCCGCCCTCGCCCGACTTCACATACGTGCGGCCGAGCATCAACAGCGCTTTGGTCAATCGATACTGATCGCCGAAACGCTCTGCCGTGTTGGCTGCGGTTTTGAAAGCCGCGATCGCGTCGGGAAAGTTCCGCAGCTTCGCGTAAACCACTCCCAGGTTGATGTTCGCCCGGATGAGGTGCTGCGTCAGCCCCAACGATTTGGCGATATCCAGCGATTTCGAGATTGATGCGACTGCGCGGTTCCACCGGCAGGCGTTCTTGTGGAGGAGCCCCAGGCTATTGTAGACGTACGCAATCCCCATGCGGTCATCGACGCGGCGGTACGAAGAAAGCGCATCCGCGAAAAATTCTTCCGCTTCGCCGATGAGACCGAGCCGCTGGTAGCAGTTGGCGACCAGCAGCTGAATGTACGCTACCTCGCTGTGCTCCCCGGAGTGTTTGAGCCTCCGGTAGGCCCGGAAACCCAGCTTGAGCGCCTCCTCGTACTTGCCCTGCCACAACAAAGTGTAGGCTTCGCGGTACTCGATCTTACCGAGGCACTCTTCGTTTTCACCCTCGGGGAGCAAATGACGCGCCGCCTCGAGGTACTGCTGCGCGTCGGTGAACGTCCCTCGCTTGCGATGGCAGTCGCTGATACGGAGATACAACCGGAATCGATCCGGATAGTCGGCTATTTCGGAAGCTTCGAGCGCTTTGTGGAAGTATTCGAGAGCGGTGGAGAAATTCTCGGTCGAGAAGTGCATCGAGCCGATTTCCTCGCTGGGCGAGCAAACAGACTCGGACGACCGCCTTTCGTCGTCTCGACCTTCATCCAGCCAATCCCTATCGTCCCGTGCGTTGGCCATGTAGTCGACCTGAATGACTTAGCGTTCGAACCGGAGACGCCGGTCAAGCGCCTCCCGCCGCTCTACCGGATCCTGATCACGTAATTCCACCACATCTTGAGCAACAACCCGAACCTTCCCTGATCGCCCGTAGCCCCGGCCGATCCGACGGGTTTACTCTTGCCGCTCTTGTAGCCGGACAGATCATCTGCGTCTCCGCCGTCTCCATCGCCGTCCCCGACCAGCGAAAGGTCCGGATTGTCAAGCGATGGCAAAACGACTACTTCGGGCCCCCCCGGGACCCCAGCGCTAGGTGATTTAGCAAGCGGATGGGTGGAAGGATAGACGAGGAATACGAGTAAAGCGGCAAACACAATCAAAAGTGCCCGCTTCATCGTGCCTTCAACTCCTTCCTAAGATCAGCACGTGCTTGAACATGCGTGACGTACACAATAAAAATAGCCTCTATCCGTAACTATGTCAAACGCTTTATTCTAACTCGTCGTTCTCCTCGTCCGTCTCATCGACCGGTTTATACGGAATGTCGTATTTTTCAAGTTTTTTATAAAGATTGCTGCGTTGCATACCCAAACGACGGGCCGTTTTGCTGACATTGTGTCCATACATTTGTAGCTTCCGCTGCAAGAATTCTTTCTCGACCGCGGCCTTGAAATCCCCGTAGGTGTCCTTCTCGAAGTACTGGTCGTCGTCTTTTCTGGCCTGCCCGAACGGTGGAAGGTCACCGACGTCGATGGTCGACTTGGGTACAAGGATGACCAGCCGCTCGATCAGGTTCCTCAGTTCCCTCACGTTACCCGGCCAATCGTACTCTTTGAGCGCGTCGAGCGCCCGCTTCGTTATCTTTTTGGGCGGCTGGCCGAGTTCCTGTAAAGTTTGCAGCAAAAAATGGTCCACGAGCAGCGGGAGGTCCGAAACTCGCTTGCGCAGAGGGGGGATCGTGATCGGCACAACGTTCAATCGATAATACAAGTCCTCCCGGAACTTCCCCTCCCGGCTCGCCTCCAGCAGGTTCTTGTTCGTGGCCGCGATCACGCGGACGTCCACCGTGATCGTTTCCGCCCCTCCCACGCGCTCGAACACAGACTCCTGCAGTACCCGGAGCACCTTCGCCTGGGCGTTGTGGCTCATGTCCCCCACTTCGTCCAGGAACAGCGTTCCACCGTCCGCCAGCTCGAACTTGCCGATGCGTCTCGATACCGCGCCGGTGAACGATCCTTTCTCGTGGCCGAACAACTCGCTCTCGATGAGTTCTTCGGGTATCGCCGCGCAGTTCACCTCCACGAACGGCTCGCCGGAGCGCTGGCTCATGTCGTGCAGCGCCCGCGCTACCATTTCCTTCCCCGTCCCGTTCTCCCCGGTGATGAAAACACGCGCGTTCGTGGGCGCGACCCGGCGCACGGTATCCATGATGGCGAGGATGTCGGGGTGTTCCCCGATGATCTTGGTGTATCGCTTCGCCTCCTTCTTGAGCGTGATGTTTTCCCGCAGGAGTTTCCTTTGCTCCAAACCGTTGCGAATGACGAGGAGGATGCGGTCGGCGTCGATCGGCTTTTCGATGAAATCGAAGGCCCCGAGCCGGGTCGCCTCCACCGCCGTCTGGATCGTCCCATGGCCGGAAATGATCACGACGGGGAGTTCAGGCTGTTCGGCATGAACGTGCGAAAGCACTTCCAGGCCGTCCATACCCGGCATTTTGATGTCGAGGAGAACCAGATCGACGTTTCGCTCGCGCACCTTCTCGAGCGCGCTCGGCCCGTCGCTGGCGAGCTGGACCGCGTACGACTCGAACTCGAGCAGCCGCTGCAACGAGTCGCGTATCCCCTTCTCGTCGTCCGCGATCAGAATGGTCTTGGCCATGGCCTCGTTACCGCAGGAGCGGAATCAACAGTCCCGACTTTGCCCCTTTTCTAGCAATATCACAGTCCTTATAATTGAAACCAGTTCAATTTCGACGACGGACATTCAACACGCCCCGGCGAAACCGCGATCGCGTCCGCTCGAACGCCCAGCCCGCCTCGAAGTTCTCCGAAGGCCGCTGACGTTGCCCGGGCGGATCATTGCTGAGGTCCGATGACGGAACGAATTGGCGCACACCTGCGGGACCTGCCTCTGGAAGACATGCGCGAAATGCTGATCGCGCGGGGAGAGCCGGAATACCGCTTTCGCCAGCTGTGCCAGTGGCTGTACGGCAAGCTCGCGTGCGGCTTCGACGAGATGACCGACCTTCCCAAGCCGCTGCGGGTTTCGCTCGCCGCTTCGTTCCACGTCGAGAACGCGCGTCCTGCTCTCTCGCAGGTTTCGCAGCTGGACGGCACGCGCAAGCACCTGTTCGAGCTCAATGACGGGAACTTCATCGAAGCGGTGCTCATGCGCTACGAGAAACGCACCACCCTTTGTATATCCACGCAGGTCGGCTGCCCGCTCGACTGCGTCTTCTGCGAGACCGCCAAGGGCCGATTCCGTCGGAACCTCACCGCCGGCGAGATGCTCGATCAGATCTGCGTGCTCAGGCGCGAAGGCGGAGTGGAGGACAAAAAAGTCAACGTCGTCTTCATGGGGATGGGGGAGCCGCTCTTGAACTTCGAGGCGCTGGTACAGGCGATCGGCGTTCTCAACCACCCGCTCGGCATGAACCTCGGCAGCAAGCGGATCACGGTATCCACATCCGGTTTCCCCGACCGCATCCGCCGACTGGCCGACGAGGGGCTGCGCTGTTCCCTCGCGGTTTCGCTGAACGCACCGGATGAGGCCAAGCGGCGTGCGATCATGCCCACCGCTTCACGGGCGGGGATTGCGGAGATCCTCGATGCAGCCCTCTATTTCGTCCGGAGCCGGGACCGGCGGGCCACACTGGAGTACGTGATGTTGGCCGGCGTCAACACATCCGACGAAGACGCACGCGCGTTGGGATCACTCGCGCACGGGCTTCCGTTCAAAATCAATCTCATCCCGTACAACGCCGGGAGGAGCGGCACATTCCGCCCCACCACGGAACGCGAGATCCAGCGGTTCATCAGGGTGCTCTTGCCGCTCGCGCCGACGGTGACCGTTCGCCGCAGCCGTGGCGCCGACATCGACGCCGCATGCGGCCAGCTGTGGACGAACAGTCTGGCGACGGAAAAAAAGCGCCCCGCGGAAGGGGCGAGCTGACGGGGGGAGGAGGTTCGTCTTCTGCCGCTCCCGCGGGGCGAACGGTTGATCGCCCTCGCAAATAGTGGATCAACCCTTTATTTCAACAGCACCAGTTTCAGCGTCGTCTGGTATCGGCCCGCCTCGATCGACGCAAAGTAGTTCCCGCTCGTCACCGCGTTCCCATGTCTGTCGTGTCCGTCCCATCGCGCAATCAGAAGATCCCCGCTGGTCACTCCGGAAAACAGCTCGGTGACCAGGGCGCCGCGCACATCGTAGATTCTGACCGTCACCCGGTCTCCCGCCGCAGCGACTTCCTCCGGAATCACGACACGGATTTCCGCCTCGGGATTGAAGGGATTCGGGTGGCTTGTCGCCTGCACTTTCGTCCGCGACGCGATCACAGTGCCGCCGATGCGCGCGACGAATTCCCCGAGTCCGGCGACAGCGGTCGGTGACGGAAGCTCCGGATTCTCCACCCGGCCGCCCAGGGCTGCGTCGCTGCCGCCGAAAAGTACGCGGAAATCCTCCGCGAAAATCTCGGACGGGCGGTACGCGTGGGCGGCGGTATCGTAGAACTTGGTTTCGTCGGTTATCCCGCGGATCTGGCGGTAGCGCCGCCAGGCCGGCGCATCCGCAGCGAGATACACGTTCTGGAATACATGCCCCATCTCGTGGGCAACGATATACGCGCAAACGACCGGATTGATATCGAGCACATGGGGACTGAGGAAAATGGTCGTTCCGCTGGCAGAGCTCACGAGCACGTTCCGGCGCGGATACGGCAGGACGTACACATCGAGCGCAAAGTCCATTCCGGGGTGCGACATTCCCGCGAGGACCTCCAGCACCTCGGGCTCGGAGAACGGATGGAAACTCCCGTCGCCCTTGTTGGCGATCGCAGGATCCTCGATGTCCACTATGACCGAGAGGTACTGCCCGCCGTCGAGGGGTATCACCGCCTCGCCCTCGACCCAGGTGAGCTTCGATGCCAGCACGTCGCTCGGGTACAGCGTGATGTCCAGACCGTTCGCCATTCGCGCGCGAACCAGGTCTTCGGGGGCGAACGCAGTCTCAGTGAGGGTGATCCCCGCAGCGGCGCCGGGGTCTCGCGGGCACGCTAGGGGCGGCAGATCCGACTCCCCCGCCGCGCCCGGGGCTACGGATCCGAGTATAAGGAGGAACGCCGCGACCGGCCCAATGTCCCGTACGATCGGTCGCAGGTGGTTTGAAGTCACGGGCATCTCTCCGCGAGCTGAATTCTGTATCGAACGGCGCGGATTTAGATATCCCGCAAATAAACGGCATCGCCGTACGGCGCTACTGGGGCACTAAACTGCAACGTACGTTCCTGAAAGGGATTATCTCAATCACTTCGCCGAATTCCTGAGTCGGACCAGAACCCACGACGGGATGGACCGTGTAACCAATTGCTTTCCTGTGAGTTAGAACGACAGCCGCTCGGGGAGCAGGCAAACACCGCGATAGCGAAACCCACTCCGACGGCAAGTCGCTCCGGGTGCCGCGTGGGACAGTTGGGTCGATTCGCCCAGATCAATAGGCAACATGACGAACGCGGCGTGAAACAAGTTATTTGACAACGGATTATGGCGCCAGTCGACGTTGGGTCTACTGCCCCTAACAACGGACGGTTCCAGCGGGACCTGGAGCCCGAATATCACGGCCGAGTTTTTTTTCGGAGGGGAGGCTGGAGGTCAGAAGCGGATCCCGGTGGAGAAATAGAAATGGACGTGTCCCAGACGGTTGAACCCGAGTTCGACTCTGGCGACGTCCTGGAAAGGAGAGTACACGATGAATCCGAACCCGTAACCGCCGTGCCAGCGTTCGGATGTGAAGTTCTTCTCACAGTCCCAGACGATCCCGGTGTCCACGAACAAAGTCCCCGCCACGGTAACGTCGACGGACCGGGCGTAGGGCACACTGAAGAGCCAGGTGGGAAACGGAGCCACGCGTAGCTCCGCGGACTGGAACCACCGGTGGGCGCCCTCGAACTCCCCGTTCGCGTAGCCGCGCAACGTGCCCGCACCACCCATGCCGAACCGGATGTATTCCGGGAACTTTCCGAACTGATACGCCAAGTTCGACTGCAGCGCGAGCACCGTGTGCGGGAGCACGGAACGGAATATCCGCAAGTCGTTCCCGAGCTGGTAATACGTGCTCCCCGATCCGTTGACGACTCGGTTGGACTGAACGTCGACTCCAAACACGCCCCCGCGCGTGGGCTTGAACTGACTATCCCTCCGGTCGAGGTTGAAGCCAAGCGAGGGGCTCATCAGAATTTCATCCGAAGAAGGCAGCGAGACGCCCCCGAGGCGGTTCTTCGTCGCCGAGAGTCGCGCGATTACCTGCGAAAACGACATCCGGCTCTCGGTGAGGGGCAGCGAGCCTCCGATCACTACACGCGACTGTTCGACGACCGACAGGGTCGCGGGCGTGCCGCCGCGTTTGTAGTACGAGAACGCGCCGCTGAGCCCGATGTGCTGCCAGCCGATCCAACGGGTTCCCCACCCGACGCTGGCGCGGTCATCGTCCACCGAATTGCGAGTGTAGCCGGCTGATAACGTCTCCAACCGGCGCCGGAAGTTCCGGTCGTTGACGCGCAGACCGTACCTCCAGCGGTCACTGTTGAAATCGTATTCCAGGATCGGATAGATCAACTTGAGAAATACGGGCGGTCGCTCGGTGACGCGTAGCTCGAGGCCGCAATACCCTTCCCGAACGGGGTAAACGTTCACCCCCACGGTGGCGATACTGCTCAGGTCGCTCAGGTACCGGTAATCACGCTCCAGCTTGCTTCGTTCCAGACGAGCGCCCACCCTCGACTCCATTTCGCGGAGCAGCGCCATCGACTGGGTCCTGTCGTTGCCGGAGACGCTGAGGGTATCTATGACGAGCCCATACGCCCATGTGAACGCCGCAGGGTCAAAATCGGCTGTCGTCCGCGCGTCCATATCCGCGCGGGCCGGGGCAAACAGGAACAAGAAAAGGGCGGCAGCCACCCTCGACACAGCCCGACTCATACTTATTACGATACCTGGTGGAGGTCGTCATGGAAAGACAAAAGCGGGGAGGACCTAGCTGGCAGCGGCCGCTTCGGCCGGAAGCTGCGTGCGCGCCGTGACCGGCTTCGCCGGCCTGGCGCCGAAGCGGCTCAGCACCAGAGCACCAATACCGCACGCGTACGCGAATCCCTTGACGAACCAAGCGAAAACGCTGAAAACGAGCGCAAGCGGCGTGAACGCGAATCCGATGCCGAATGCCAGGAAGCTCGGGATGTTGAGCGTCACCGCGCCAATGAACACCAGTAGAAACGCGCTTTCCGACTTGATTTGCAGTTTCTTCGCGACCAGCCGTCCCAGGGAATACACGAAAATGGTCCACGCGAAGATCAAGACCCCGATGCAGCTCACGATCAAGAGTATCGCCAGCGGGATACCGATGATGGTGATGAGCAGCGCAACGGTGACGATGATGATTCCGAAGATCCCCACGAACGCGGACAGCAACCCGACTCCGAAGTTCTTCAGGAAGTTGCCCGACAGATGCTCATCGGCGCGAAAGATGCGGTCGCGCAGGAACAACAGCACGAGAAACGCGAGCACCAACTGCACGAACAGGGCGATCGGGAAGAACAAGGCCTTGATCCAATGGGCGTGCGGCCCCCACCCCCACATCTTGTGCAACGGTAAGAGATTGTGGAACATCACGCGTTCGCCATTGATGATCACATCGCTGCCCTCGTCCAGGCTCCCGCCGATGACCACGGCGTCGCCCTTGATTTCCGAACCGGAACGCGCGCGGATGTCGCCGCCGATGACGACCACATTCCCGATCACCTTGCCCTCGACGATTGCGTTGCCGCCGAACACCACCAGGTCTCCCCTTACCAGTTCGTCCTTGGCTACGAACACGCTTTCGCCGAACTTCACGATATCGAGCCCCTTCTGTTTCAGCTTGCCCCTCTCGTCGTGCACTTCGACCCACACGTCCTCGCTGTCGGAGACTTCGGTTTCGTCAATGTTGGCGCGGCCTTCGATGCTGATCCCGCTCTCGTCGATGCTGATCTTCACCCTGCCGCTCGGCTCCTCCGACGTCTTCCCCGAGGCGTCCGAAGTGTCCGGCCGCGCGGCTTTCTGGGCGAGGGCCGAATCGACACCGAAGAAGACGCAGAGAGCGAGGGCCAGCAAGGCACCGGGAAGAACCCGCTTACAGAGAGAACGGCGCATTTTCGGAGCCCCTCTTCCTGAGGACGAACGATATCAAGAGAACCGCCGAGACGGCCAGCACGCCGGCCGCCGCGATGATCCACACTGTCCCGCTTGCCGACGACATCACGGTATGGACCGCCCCCCCAACCGTCTTGAGCGCCTCGATGTAGGCGGAGACGGCGTCGCCAAGCCTTTTGATGACGGGTGTGCCGACCAGACCGTTGCGCACAAACACGAACAAATCGGCAACCGCCACGGTCGCCCTCGCGACCGCGCCCGCGGCGCGACCCACGATGAGCGTGAGCGGCACGTACAGTGCGGCAACGGCCGCCGCCGCGGCAAGAGGATATTTCACCCGCCTCGGCAACCGGCGGATACCGGCGAGACCGCGCCCCACCGCCGAAAGTTTCGGTTCGTGCACGTAACCTTCGGACTTGAGCTGTGAGATGACGGCGTTCTGGAAGCCGGGCGGCGGGCTAAGCGGCTTCATGCCGCCCAAATACGAGAAGACGTCCCGGTAGCCGGCCAGCTCCTCCTCGCACGCCCGGCACTCGTTCACGTGCCGCACGAACTCATTGCGGTCGAGGATGGCGAGCCGCCGCTCGAGGTAGTCCTGAATGATTCCGCGTGCCGCTTCGCAGTTCACGACGTTTTCCGCCTGTCTAACGATCTTCTTTCAACTCGACGATCGAGACGTTGCCGCTCGCGGTCTCGATCACCACCCGGCCCTTCCCGCTACCCACCACACCCTTGAGCGTGCGCCGGGCGATCTTGTCCAGGTGCCGGATCTCGAGATCCCCTTCGATCGTGCCCGTGCACGTATTCACGTCCAGATAGAAACCATAATTCTCGACCGGGAGATAATTCAACACCACATTGCCGCTGGATGTGTTGAGGCGGAACTCCTTCTCTCCGACGGGAACGATGACCACGTCGAGATTCCCGCTCGAGCTGCTCGCGCTCACGCTGCCGAGCACTTCTTCGATCTCGGCGTCACCGCTCGCGGTGCTGAAATTGACATTCCCCAGGCACCCCTTGAGCCCCAGTTTGCCCGTGACCAGGTGAATGATCGCGTCGCCCCCGATCTCCGAGGCATCCACATTTCCACTCGTGGCCTGGATGGCAACCGTCCCTTTCACGCGGCGGACCCGGGCGTCTCCGCTGGAAGCCGCGACGCGCAGACCACCGCCCACGTTTTCCGCAACGATGGTGCCGCTCGTGAGCTCGACGGCCGACTCGCCGCCTATGTCCCGCAGCAGGACGTCGCCGCTGGTGGCGTTCACCTGTACGGCGCCGGCGACGGTCGTGATCTCGACGTCACCGCTCGTGGTCACCACGTGCGCGCCGAACCGTTTCGGCACCTCGATGGTGTAGTCCACGAAAACGCCCCGCCTCTCGCCGGTGATCACCGCCCAGAAACTCCGGTCAGTGATGGCCGCCTTCGGCAAGTGTGTAACGACGGTGATGCGCTCGTCGTCGACTTCGATACCGATTTCGAGCGCGTTCAGTATTCCCTGGGCCGTCTCGGTGTCCTTCGCCACCACCCGCTCGTCAGCCGTGATCCGAACCTGGTTCAAACCCTCCTGGCCCAGCACGATCGTCTTGCCACGGGCGTTCTTCACGATGAGCCGGTTCTGTCCCTTGACATCTACAGTGCGGCGCTCCTGCCTCTCGAGCTTTTCGCCCGCTTGGGCAGTTGTCGCGGCGAGCATCAGGGGCAGTATGACCGCAAGCCAACCGCGGTTACGATGTGGGGTCTCGATCATCTTGGCAAAGCCTCCTCTTATCCGGCCTCCCAGGCTTCGTTCCCTTGTCTCTCACGAGAGCCGTCCCGGGCTGGGGTCCGGGGCGGGCATTCCGCCCGCCGGAACTAAACTACGGCGGCGCGCTCCAAAAGGTTTTCCCAAAAATCCGTTTTCGATAGAATAATGCGCTTGCATCATTTTCCCGACGGCCCGGCACATAATTCCCGACTGGCACCCGATTCCGTAACCGGTTTTCATAGCTAAAGTTAGAAGAAGTCCTTCCCCTCCAGGCTCGCTTTCAGCATCTCCCTGGCCCGGTGGATCCGGGCCTTCACCGTCCCCAGGGGAATATCCAGCGACGCCGCAATCTCCTCGTATGAGAGGTTCTCCTGGTGGCGCAGGATGAGCATGATCCGGTAATGCGGCGGCAGCTTCTCGATCGCCTCGTTCAGGCGTTCCATGGTCTCTTTGCGCAGCAACTCCTGCTCCGGGTCGGGCTCAGGGGTTTCGTACTGGCGTTGGATATCCCCCTTTTCGCTTTCGATCGGCTCGTCCATCGCGAACGTTTCGATCCTGCGCTTGCGCATGAAGTCGATACACAGGTTGGTCGTGATTTTGAAGAGCCAGCTCGAGAACGCGTAGGAGGGGTTGTACCGCTCTAGCATCGAAAAGACTTTGACGAACGCTTCCTGCGCGAGGTCGGCGGCCTCGTCGCGGTTCCGTATCATGCGCAGACAAATGCCGTACACTCCCCGCTGGTAGCGGTTGAGCAGCGCCCGGAACGCCATCTCGTCGCCCGACCTGGCCCGGGTGATCAGTTGGATGTCGCTTTCCTTCACGACCTCACGACCGGCCTTGTGCTCGGGGCCCGGTTGCGGCAGGCAGACGGCAACGCCGCGGCGTCATATCGCCCGCGGGAACACATCGAGGCGGGAACGCCGTCGGGAGTGACCTGTTAACTGTTTTATCTTGACACATTTTCCGGTGCGTTTCTAGAGTTTGATTGCGTTCCGGGCATTCCATTTTCCAAACCACCGCCGAGGAGCCTACATGACCACCATCGAATACATTCAGGCACGCGAGATTCTGGACTCGAGGGGCAACCCGACCATCGAGGTCGATGTCGGTCTCGCCGGCGGCGTGCTCGGGCGGGCGGCGGTCCCATCCGGCGCCTCCACCGGAGCGCACGAAGCTCTGGAGCTTCGCGACGGAGAGAGGACTCGGTACGAGGGCAAGGGTGTGCGGAAGGCCGTGGAGAACGTGAACAACATCATCGCGCCCGAAATCCTCGACCTCGACGCCGTCGACCAGGCGTACATAGACTCCCGGCTCCTGGAACTCGACGGCACCGAGAACAAATCGAAACTGGGCGCGAACGCGATTCTGGGCGTGTCCCTCGCGGTCGCCAAGGCGGCAGCCGAGGCGGTGGAGCTTTCGCTCTACCAGTACATCGGCGGGGTGACCGCGCGCACGCTGCCGGTGCCGATGATGAACGTCTTGAATGGCGGCCAGCACGCGGACAACAACGTCGATTTCCAGGAGTTCATGCTGATGCCCATCGGCGCGCCCAACTTCAGCGAAGCGCTGCGGATGGGAGTGGAATCGTTCCATGCCTTGAAGAAGTTGCTGAAGCAAAAAGGATATTCGACCGGCGTGGGAGACGAAGGCGGATTCGCGCCCAACCTCAAATCCAATGAGGAGGCCATCCAGATCGTGCTCGAGGGGATCGAACGCGCCAATTACAAACCGGGCAAGGACGTCGCCATCGCGCTCGATCCCGCGGCGAGCGCGTTCTACGAAGGCGGGAAGTATCACCTCAAGGGCGACAACAAGGTGCTCACGTCGGAGCAGATGGTCGCGTTCTGGGCCGACTGGGTGGAGAAGTACCCCATTGTATCGCTCGAGGACGGGTTGGCGGAGGACGACTGGGAAGGCTGGGTCATGCTGACCAAAGAGTTGGGGCGGAAGGTGCAGCTGGTTGGCGACGATATCTTCGTCACCAACGAAACCAGGCTGCGCCGCGGGATCGAATTGAGCGCGGCCAACTCGATCCTCATCAAGCTCAACCAGATCGGTACGCTGACGGAAACACTCCAAACCATCGAGATCGCCAAGTGCGCCGGGTACACGTCCGTCGTTTCTCATCGGAGCGGCGAGACGGAGGACACCACCATCGCCCACCTCGCGGTAGCGACCAACGCCGGCCAGATCAAGACCGGCAGTCTGTGCCGGAGCGAGCGTGTGGCCAAGTTCAACGAGCTGTTGCGCATCGAGGAGGAGTTGGGCGAGATCGGCGTCTTCCCCGGTGCGAGCGTTTTCCCATTTCTGGAGTGAGGACGTGTGGACCGGCCGCGGGCGGGGGCCGGCCGCGAAACAGGAAACAGAGCGAGAAATGCGATACTGGGAAGCAGGAGAGACCGTGACGCGGGCGGAAGGGCGCTCCTCGGACCGGCGGCGGAGGGAGCAGTCGTCGATCGCTTCCGGCGGGAGCGTGCGGCAATATCCGTTCTTGAGGCGGCTCTATCAACATCCGTCGGTCTCGAACGGTCGCGTGCGTAAAGCGCTTCTCTTCCTCGTGCTCGCGGGTGTGATCTATGCGGTGATTCTGGGCGACGGCGGGTTGATACAGATCGCGCTGCTCCGCCACGAGCGCGCCCGTCTCGACCACGACATCTCCGAGCTGCAAGTGACGCGCATCCGGCTGGAGGCCGAGATCACGCGCTTGGAGAACGACCCCTTCTACTTCGAGAAGATCGGACGGGAGCGGTTCGGATACATCCGGCCCGGGGACAAGGTGTACCGC